>Ga0163149_10000713_pt1 | contig 43711 bp, 63 predicted proteins | sample OliLakLV19MP5G1_FD_148604 | JGI IMG/M metagenome (GOLD analysis project Ga0163149, IMG submission 148604) | Freshwater microbial mat bacterial communities from Lake Vanda, McMurdo Dry Valleys, Antarctica - Oligotrophic Lake LV.19.MP5.G1 | ecosystem: Environmental > Aquatic > Freshwater > Lake >...
GCACTAGGACTCAACGATGCACTCGCTGACGCTGAAGGCGAAAGTGAGGCACTAGCGGAAGCGCTAGGCGAAAGTGAGGCACTTGGAGATAAACTACCACTTGGACTAAGGGAAGCTGAAGGGCTTAGTGATGCTGAAGGTGAACCTTCTGTATAAGTTCCATAACAATCAATTTTTCCCGTCTCTAGCGTTACAGTACCAAATGGGTCTGTCGCATTTGGATAAGCATCAATATTCGTTGAAGATTCATTCGCAGTTCCATCACGGGAGATAGTAACTGAAGGAACTCCAGGGTCGCCATGATGCCAACCAATCCAATAGGTAGTACCTCCAACAATAGAAATTTGTTGAGCACCGCTGAACGGAAGGTCAACGGCTTGCTCGGTGGTATGAGTAAAACTGACTTCATCACCATAAGCTAATAAAGCTTCTGGTGCACCTGCATTGTCGGCATATACTACGGCTCGAATAAGCCCAGTTCCCGCCTCCGACAAATAAAATCTGCCTGTTAGCTTAGTAAGCTTACCGCTAGTAGCTGGTGATGCAGAACTGACTTTTTTACGAGCCGCAGATGAGTTTGTTGTTGATGCCCCATCTGTCGCTTTTCCAAAAGTAGCCAACTTAGCTCACCAGCCTTTCTTTAAAAGAACCGTTATTTATTTCGGTTTCAGATAATCTTATTAAATTAAAACCACACTTTGTCAAATAAGCATTTTCAGCTTTATCTTTATTCTTAACCCTATCTAGTGAATGCCAGTAATTTCCATCAGCTTCAATAACTAAATTAAGACTGGGAATATAGGCATCAACAATAAACTTACCATTAATAAGTTTTTGTTTCTCAAATAAAATTCCTTTTAAAAGCAAGTAATTATAAAGTGTTCTTTCTATTGAAGTGGGTTCTTTACTGTTCTGTTGTTTTAATAATCCTGCTAATCCTGCTTTTTTAGCCATTTTAATTAGTTCAGGATTATTTTTATATGCTTTTTGTTTAGTTATACCAATCCGTTTTTTCGTCTCAAGAGTATGTTTTTTCCCCAATCGTGGGTCTATTTGCTTCTTCCGATTCATTCTAACAATTTCACTATGGCATTTAGGAGAACAAGTTTTTCTCTTATATCTTCTTCCTTTTCTATCTAGTCCATATTTACTTGTTTCTTTTCTACAAACGATACATAACCACTTAATTCTTCTGCCTTTATGTAAAGGGACATTACCTCTTATAAACCTGCCTTTATTATCTCTACCAAAAGTTGCCATATCTAAAGATTAGCGGATATTTATATTCCGAGGCAATTAAACAGGGGGTGGAGTAGACATTGGCAGAGGAGGTGGTTGAGCGCCAGCAGGTTGTCCAGGTTGTTCAGGCTGCGCTATCCCCATCTGAGCTTGTTGAAGCATCATTTGTCTTTTTTCTTCTTCATATTTCATCGCATCGTTTAACTCATCAGGTGTGAAGTCGCTAAATTCTAATACTTTTCTTTTATAGACTGTATCTACAACCGGATTATCAGGCATTACAGTTTTAGCAGCGTTCATCTTCTGTAAACTATCCTGACTTTCAGCGTTCTTCTCATCCTGCGACCACACTTTGCATCTGTAACCTGCATCAGACTTCCAATCTGCCGGACTAATCTCTCTCTCATAGATATTATCTGTATTTCTTCCCTTTTTATATACCTTAACTGCGTCTATTTTATCCCCTGCTGCCTCAAGTAACTTAATGAAGATCAGTCCTCTGTCTTTCCAAGCCTGTGTATAGAATTTAGACATACCCTTGACTCGCTCTTTAGCCTCGCCTAGAGTTAGTTGAACCTCACCTAGTGTAACCTGTTGCTGGCTCTTTACTCCCTGTAAGGTTTGTGTTGCCCCTGTGCCTTTCTCAAGCATCGTTAAAAGGAAGTTCATCTCATCTAAGGACTCAGACAAATCCTGAACGGGCATTTGCTTAAAGACATCATCAATCTTTCCGCCTGACGGAACAGGGATACCATACATTCCCCAAGCTTGAGGCTGCCAAGTCTGAGGCACAAAACCCTCTATAGATGAATCAAACAAGTTCATATTTAAGTTTTTAAGCGTTCTATTCTCAACTAACTGTGAAAACCATGTGTTCGCTACCTTGTTAGGCGTTCTAACCATATCTCCTATACCATCTGACCAGAAGTCTTGTCTCTCTAAGTCTCCTGCCCATGTAACATAAGGATAGTGATTTTTCCAGAAGTGGTCTTTTGTAACCCCGATCACTTCCTCAAGCGGTTTACGCATTATGATTTGCATATCATCCACTGATATTTTTAAGAATAACTCTTCTTCTGTTGATTCTTTTTTTGTGTCATAGACAAAATGTAATGTAAGTTCAACATAAGTCTCCCCTAAAATAGGCTGATCAACATCGGGTACTCCCATTTCAGACAGTTTTTGGTTTTTATCACTTAACATCTGAAGATTAGCTTTGGCTTTAAGAAGTCCTTGATCTGAAGCGTGCCAAAGACTTAGCTTTTTAACTGCTTCCTGATCGTAGTCTTTATTCTTTTCAAGTGCTGATAGAGGTTCAAATATGTGTGTGTGGACCAAGAAGCGCGAAGAATGAAGATCAAATGGGTTCATAAACCTATCCACTAGAAGATCCATCGGATCTTGAACTATCATCTTTACCTTGCCGTCAACTATCTGCCATTGGTCAAATGTTCTTCCGAAGTAAAACTCTTGTTTCTTGTCTACAATATCCTGTAATTCAAAGCTATTCTGCTCCCCGGTGTATTTCCAGTATTCGTTATAAAACACCTCTTTGTCTTTTTTATTGCCTAATTCTTCAAACTCAAGAACCGGCATATCATCCATGTCTTTGAGAAGAGTCTTTAAGGTAAGTTTCATTAACGGGAGGTTCACACTTTGGCGATTTGTAAGCCTATTCGTAGTGACCTTATCCCTTCCTAAAGTGTAGTTTTCTAACCAATCCGAGTGACGCCTCTCACGATAATTGAAGCCAGACTCAGTATTTAAGCGCAAAACTTCAAGTTCGGGGTTTCTTTCTAATATATCAGCCATATTTTAAGAATAGACTACTTTTATGTTTTTACGCAAGCATTCCTGGTAAATATCCTTTAACTCCTCCAAAATCTGTCTGTGGTGGTCTAGGAGCTGTTGCCTTTAAGCTCTCAAGGCTATACCTAACTGAATCCATCGCGTGATTCCAGATAGGTGACGGCTCATTAACAACTTTTCCGTTCTTATCAATCAACCATAGATAGTTCCGGTACTCTTTCAAAGCATTGACACTTCGTTTTGTGATAAATATTCTCTGATTCTGCACATACTGAATACCCTGATTGACACTTCCCGCCCCCTTCATTGACGGAAGAACACTTAACCCATATCCCTTAATTTCATCAATACTCTTTGGTTCTGCTGAATCTGCAATAATCAAAGCTCTTGGCATTGTAAGAAAAACATCCGCTATCTGTCTGTTACTTAGCCCTTTTTGGTAAATCACCTCGTCAACTATAAAAGCGTTATTCCACTGATAAATACCAACTGAGGCCGTAGGATCGTTTGTATATCCAAAGTCAAGGCCATAACGCACTAACCTTGCCTCGTGAGGTACTTCGTCTATTGTTTTCCAGTCTGTGTAAATACGACCCTCAGATGTTCCTAACTGACCCAAACCGTAAACATCCCAAAAGCCCTTATTGCTTTGTCTTGATTCTAATTCTTTAACAACTGTCTCTGGTAATGCTTCATTATCTTTATAAGTAAGAATTAAAAAATCATGTTCTAATTTAGGAATTATCTCTTCATGAATAAAAAAGGAAGCAACAGGGTTATAATCTACAAAGATAACCTCATCAGTTCTAATAACTAACTGAGTATAAGTCTCATAATTTATATTATTTGCTTCATTGATAAATAAAATATTACGTCTTGGGCCTCTCACCTTACCTGGCTGATCTGTGCTAAAAAACTCTATCTTACTTCCTGTTTCAAATGTATAGATAAAATCAGTTCTACTCCAAAATTCATCTTTGTAGTAATTCTGCTCCTGCATAATGTTTAAAAAGTCACGAATTGCCCCTCTGCGTAAATGTGGAAAGGATTCAGAAACTACAGAGATAAGTTTGCCCTTAGTAGATTGTGCAATATCAATTAAGATAAGAAGAATTGCTAAGGTTTTACCTGCTGAACTACCACCTTGGACAATCCGAAGTCTTTTTTTAAGTGCTAATATTTTTTTAAGTGCTGTTGTTTTAATGTATGCCATCTTTAAGATAATTTATAGCTTTTAATAAAAGACTAGAACCCATTATTTATCAAGTGTTACTCCGTTTAAAATTGGTGTAGGCAATGGCTTACCGCCTGAAGTTATATCTGTATGAGTTGTTTCTACCATATCATGATTAACCTTCAAGAGTAACCCAATTATTGTAGCATTTACTTCCTTGCCTCCGAAAATACCAGTTCTAACCAATGCTTCCTTTTGCATCATCTTTAATTTCTCAATAGTGTAGGAAAACTCTTTATGAACTTTCGCCCATTGATATAAAGTATCCCTACTTATACCCAGTCTTAAAGCAATACCTTCAACTGTAGGAATCTGCATATTTTCAGGAACTGCCTCTGCAAGATATTCGTTTATCTCGGCTATAGCTGTTGGGGTATATTTTGTGGGTCTTCCTCCTGCGTGTGCCATAATTTTACCGTTCCTTTCAGAGTTTGGTTTCAATTAAGAATATACTAAGGAGTTATTTCTTTGCAAGCTCTTCTTTTACCGGAGTCTCTGTTAATGTTATTTCATTTACCCCGATATTATAAGTAATGCTCTTACTAAATCCTTTTTTTGCCTCTCCGTCTATCCCTAATCTTTTATAAACTCCTCCAAGTAAAGCGTTCTTGTATATCTGCATTCCATCAAGTTGAGCATTGGAAGCAATGATACCAATTTCAAGGTCTCTTAATCTGTTTCTTTCTTCTACTGAGAATGTAAACTTCTTAATAATAGGTTTCATACTGATCTTAACATGACATATCTAGTTTTGTTACTTATTTCTACTGACTCTCTTATATATCCTTTTCTGATTAACGCATAAATCGCTTCCCTTGTTGTTGGCATATTTATTCCCTCTACTTCCATTGCTTTAATAATTTCTGATCTTGGTATTGGTGTTTTTTTTCCGTGAACCCAATATATGATAAATTTCATTATCTTCGTTTGTAACTCATTAATATCGCTAAGATTTGTATAGACAGTACCCATATTATTAGACTCTCAGGCCTTCCAACCGTAGATCGTCACTTCTTATGCTTCATCTCGAATTGGAACGCCCTCAAGTCTCGTATCAAATGTCATACTACCCCCCTTGCCTTTAGCGTATCGTTACGGAAAATAACAAACTCACCTAACGCTTGTGTATGTTCCTTAGTGAATACGTCTACCAGCCCAAACAAAGCCTCATCTACTTGTGCCTTGTGTTCCGCATCGTGTGTGTGATGTGCTTCATCACTTAGCTCAAGATAATCCCTCACAATAAAAGGAAGAGCATCCATACGAGCTTGTATAGGATCGTGTGATGGATATTCTTTCATACTATCTTTGCATTGTTGGAAAGTAACCAACAAGTGTCAGAAGGAAAATCAACAAAGCAATAAGCCCTGCGAAAGAACCGATTACAGGAAGGAAACTCCCTGCGATCAAACAAAGTACATACGCAATAATTGCGTTAACAATTGCAAATAAAATTATAGTAAATGACATATTTTTCACCCCCTTTTTATCATAAATAATATTCCAAGTATCAGCACTAAAATAATAACTATTCGTATAAAAATATAGTTAATTAATTCCTTTTGTTTTCCCTGATTCCACTGTGCCAATATCTGTCTCCCGTACTCCTTGTGTAACCCCTGAATCTTTTTAATGTAAAGCCTTCTCATAGTCATTTCTTTATTTTAGTAAACTTTGCGCCCTGACTGCTTACACAGGTTTTTGTGCAGCATCAATTTTTTCATTGAGTTTTTTCATAGGTTCATCTCCACAGTCAGCTTTCCCAGAACATTCACAGCAAATAGACTTGCCCCCGATGTTGTGCTTATTACAGACACTATGTGTGCCCTCTTCTCCGTGCTTGAATGGTTTTAGGTCGTTCATATCTCCTTGTCTGATAACTGATCTTTAAATACTATCTTTCTCATGTCCTCTAAGTGATATATTGTTGCTTTAAGCTCAGCGCCTATCTCGCCCTGTTTAGTGGTTGGTAATACTGCCTTGTCTGTTAATGCGTCAATAAGTTCTTGCATAGGGAAAATATGTGGAATAACCATAAATGGCGTGTAGTTTCTCCACTCATCGCCCTCCTTAATGTCCTCCCAAACAATCCTCCCTTTTTCTAAATATCCATTAAATGACTTGCCCAGTTCATGCTTAACGAGCATTATATCTAGGTAATCCCCTATTCTTGGTGCCTTATAAAACTTAATTATTGTTTGGTGGATCATTTACTCTCCTTGTCTGTATTGAGCCTGGCAAGGATTGACTTAACATCAACCACGGCTGCCATGTATCCCTCCCCATATTTATTTGTCATCTTATGAACTTCAGTTGAGACTTCCCATAATGTTTCCTCCCTTGTCTTTTCTGCTATAGAGGTAAGTTCTTGCTTGAGAAACTTCTCAACGTCACAAGCCAACAAGCCATCAATGTGAATAGTCTCTCTAAATCTCTTGATACTCTCAGCTATTAAATTATTCATAATTTCTCCTTTGAGGTAGAGTCAACTGGAGTAACTTTAGCAAAATCTTTTAATTGTACTTTTAACGTTTTGGCATAGTTTTTTAACAATTTAACCTTCAATGTAATTTCTTGTTTAGTTTTACCTGACAAGAATACTAAAAATACTCCGCCTATCTCTTGGTTAGATATTAGTTTTTGTTCCCAATGGTAAGGTAAATGCTTTTCGTCTAATTGTATTCTTGGTAATCTTGTATGTTTCATATAAGTAAAGGTTTAGTTAAGTATTAGCTTTATAAAATGCCCGTGCAAAACCTTGTGGGGTAATGCTTCTCCTTGCTTGCCTATTGAATTTCCCAAGTGCTTCTGGGTGTATGTCCTTACTTCTCATATAGTCAAACTTTGGTAATGGTTGAGAGTTAGTCTTGTGAAGTTGTTGCTGTTGTTGTGTAAGAATACTATTTATGTCTGTAACTGTTTTAATAGGAAGATTATAATATCCCCATATAGCGGTTTTTTTCTTATAGGCATCGCCAAACTCCCATGGATTAAATGTAAATGACGGGTGTCCTAAAAACCATTTAAGCCTTCCGTACCAAGGGTTTTCTAGCGCCCAAAATTTAAGAGGACTATATTTTTGCTGATCACTTATTGTTTTATATTGAAAATATCTAATTATCCTAAGACAAGCCTCGACTATTTCATACCCTCCCTCTAAATCCCTTGGTGTTTTAGCATTTGTTCTTGCGTCTGAAAACATCGTACAGGGTGGAGCTGCTAAAATCCCGTATACATTTTCAGGTGGCTCATAAGTTCTAACGTCATTATCCGGTAACGTAATTAGTCTCACATCATAGCCAGCATCTTTATATGGTTTTGACCATGAGCCAGTACCACCACACAAGTCCAGTATTATTTTGTTTGAATTATCGTCTTTCATATAAGTAAAGGTTTATTTAACTTTTTCATAGGTTAATTCAAAAATTTCGTCTTTTATTGGATAAATCTCCCCCTTAACTCCTTGAATAATCCAATCTCCCCAAGAAACAAGATGTTGCCCTTCAAGCGTTCCAATTGAAAGTGTACCATCGCCTGTACCTTCTTCTGTTGGGTACAGAGAACCTTTCGCCTCTCTTTCTTCATTCCAAGCCTTATTCATCCATTCAGGCCAATCTTTATTATCAACACGAGTTTCTTTTTTCATTTGAAATGCCTCTATAACTACTGGTTTTTTTCTGTATTCAACACATCTATCAAAGTGATATTGAGTCATGACGGCAAGCTCTGATTCAGTGAGTTGCTTGTCACAACCTTTGCATTTCATATCTGTCATAGTTAGTCCTTTTTGGCTAAAAAATCATTAAATATAATATCAGCAATATCATCTACTTTGTATGTTTTTTGATGCACCAGATCCTCTCCAATCCATTTAGCGACACAAATTGCATCAAGTTTATTATTGTCATACCAAAAATCAATTTTATAACCCATCTCATAAAGGTTTGTTCTTATTTCCTGGCTTGCTTTGTCTGTCATAGCTTGTTCTTCTTTAGTTAGTTTTTTCATATATGATTATTTCTCCAACCAACAAGTATTGCTACAATAGATGTTTCCCTTTGAGCTTTTGGAATTAGCAGCTCCGCACTTGCCACACTTCCCATAATCTACATAATACTTTTCATATAAGTTATTCTCGGTTAAATAGTTGTGCATTTCAGATGATAAAGTTTCAACCCAGCTAAGACTATCCTTTAAAACTTTATCTGTTAGCCAAACAATAGACATATCGCTTTTTTTAGCGTGTTGGTCGTAGTGATAAATTTCCGCCTTATCCGCATAAAGCCCCGACATTGTTGCTAAAACCCCGTACACGCCAGCCTGCGGGCTTGAGGCATAGCTCTCGCTGCTTGTCTTGCCCGTCTTCCATTCGTAAATAATAGGCTTGTCGTAACAATCTATTACTCCTACTAAATCTAACCAATCATGAATTTTTACTGTTTTTTTTATTTCCGGTGTAGGATTTATTAACTTAATACTTCCCAGCTCCGATGGTGTAGCTTTATTTTTGAGTATATAGTCCTTCCATTGATCGTGATACCTTTTGCCTTCTTCCATAGCCGGACTGGTAAAAGTTTCTAAATGAAAATACATCTTGATTGCTTTTTCCCAATCACCGGAAGCCCAAGTGCTTAAATTAGAATATGAAGCCCTAAATTTATTATTCATCTTTTTTACCTTTCAAAGAGAAAGTAATTGTTTTTGTTCTCTCTGCTTCAATTATGCCTTGTGGCAATCCTTTGTTTTCTTCCGCGTATTTCTCGATCTCTTTGGCAACTGCGTTAAACTTAATACTTGTTTCGTATAGGTTCTTAGGCAATTTATCAATCAGAGACTCATCAATTTTATATCTCGCCCCGAAAGCTCGATAGTATACTTTTACATTGCTGGCTTGAATACTGCTAAAATTTGGATCAACCTTGAGTGCGGTTTCTTCTAGTTTCTTTTTGGCTGCGTTAATAGCATCTTCAACCTGTTGTCTTATATCTAGTAATTGCATCAATACTTCCTCGCCCTCCGGTGTTAAGAATATCTTGTCCGCGTCTACTACTAGCTTTGCTAATTTTTGTATATCTATATTCATTTTAACACCTCCCTCATTCCTGCAATATCAATTTCACTTATTATTTTTGGTTGTAATGCTGGAATATCTATTACGATAGGTCCTGCCTTGGCTTCTTTTGAAGTGCTTATTTTTTCAGGCGCCGGCAACTCGTTAAGCTCTTGGTACTTAATTTCCCTAAATTCGTTCTTCCCGTAAATGTCAGAAGCGATACCTAATTCCGAAGCACATTTTTTTAGAGCGTCTGTAGTTGCAGCTTTTAAGTCATTACCATAATCTACATATCCGGTTCCGTCTTTCTTCTTTTTCATATCTGCTCGACCAAATTGCTCTTTGACTATTACCGCACCGGACTTGGTTCGGACAGTTAATCTTCCGAGTACCCATATAAGATCACCCTCTGTGCCTTTTTCTTTTACTTCAAAATCCCAATTCCAAGCGAATACATAGTTAAGCACTTTTTTAACATATACTCCGGTAACATAATCCCAAACTCCGCCACCTTTTGCAGGTCTTGTGTAGACGTGTTCCTTTGGTGTCGCTTGTAGCATATGAATTAGTTGCTCAGTAAATAACACTGGTTTTGTTTTCTTACCTATCTTTTCGTAAATTGTTAATGGTATTGGTTGTTTCATATTAGTACCAATTTTTCAAATCCCAGAATGCTTTTGCTTCAATTGGTGAGCCATAACGAATCGAGACATATTTAATTCCGCACTCCACTTGTTCTTTTAGGTCGGTTGTTTTCTTACAGTCATAATTACCCCATGTTGCGTCTAGAAATTGGAAAATTCCGAATGCTGTAGATGTAGGATTTTGTGCAACCACTCGGAAGTTACTTTCTCGTCTTATCAGCTCCTCCAATGCCTCCCACTCTTTTACTCCCCACTTTTTAAGAGACTCTTGTTTTACATATTCTTTAACAGCAGCTGTATCAAACATGTCTACAGTTGCCGGATCTATTTCTAACTCCTCCACATATACTTTCTCTATAAAGCTCGCAGACCTGGTAGATACAGGAGATATAAGTTTTTCGGTTTTAACCGGTACAAACATATCTTGAGTTGTGATAACAATTGGGCTTTGTACTTGATAGTGAGTAAAAAATACTCCACCTAATGCGTAAGCAGCGCCTAGTGAAACCAGGTAAAAAATAGACTTCCATGTGCCGGATCTTAAAAAGCGTGCTTTTACCTCGTGCTGGTTGCTTCCAACTTTTTTAACGTTTTTTCTAAATATCATAGGTATTTATAAATAAAGTGATCGAGTATATCGTGGTCAGTCTCTATATTTTCAGTGATGGCATCTCTTATCTCATTGTTTAATTTGTGAGATATATTAAAATTTACCAGTCCTCCCAGCTTGTCTTGTGCTTTCCACAATGCCTTGCGTCTTTTTTGCTGTATTTTAAATATGGTAGTAAAGTGTGTCATGTTTTTAGTTTTGCAATAAGACTTTCAATTTTGAACCTTTCCTTGATAACGTAAATCTCCATTTTTAATAACACTTCTAGTTGGGACTCTAAGGAATATATTTTGTATGAGTTGTCTTTTTTCATGCTTTTATAATTCTATAAATTTGTGGAATTGATAAATGAAAAACTAATGCTATCTCTTCTATCGATCTCTCCTTGCAAAGTTTCCTGATCTCCTTGTTTCTTTTTTGTTTTTCTAATTGCTTCCTTGTCATATCTATATCACAACTTTATCATACTTTTATCATTCTGTCAAGTACCAAAATCATATCAACTTTTCAGCGTTTCTTTCAACCTCTTTATTCAATAACTTCCTCTTGCGGTCATTTAAAAGACTGCCTCCCACCGACAACCAAGCCTTCATTGCGTGGCTTGCCACTCTATACTCCTCTCGCATACGGGCTAACTTCTCTTCAATATGTATTAACTCATTGTTCATGCTAGTTTTCACTCCTCTTTTATGCCTATACAATAGGCCAAAGTCCTTGTGTTGCTAATGTGGCACTAATTTACCACGACTGCTACCTGCTATTAAATAAACTAACCAATTCATATTTTCTTTGAAAACTTTATATTTAACTTCTTCCTCATTTCGTCAATTAACTTTTGAGTTCTGATTTTTTCTTCAGGTGTTGGTTCTTTATATGCTGGTTCTTCCAATTGTTTTGGTTGATATTCAGGCTTTAACTTTCGAGATTTCCTAAAAGAAGAAACAAAAAATGAGGTATTGAGTGCTCCCCAGTCGAATGAAATTGTTCCTTTGATACCATGTAAAAGAGCATTATTGAATACAAAATATTCCATCTCGTTCATAATATACGGTTCTTTTTGGTTAGACATAAAGACCTCCCAAACTTCGTTATATTTTCCTACTGAGTCCTCTTGCGTCAATTGCTGGTCTGACATTTCCTTGCATCCTCCCTTCTATCGTTTTTTCCATTGCAATAATAACCCAGTTGCGAAGTGCTGACTTATAATTCTTGTAACGCTTTCCTTTGGCTTCAGCCCAGTTAGTCATCTTTTCTTTTTGGATTAAAACAAAAGCTGGTGTACAGTGATATTTCTCGGCTATCTCCTCAATATCTGACTGAGTTATTTCTTCTAATGAATAAAGTCTTTCTTTTTTTATTAAGTTTTTTCCTTTATCTTTAAATATATCCTTATCTATATCCTTATCTATATCCTTATAGCGTATCATTTTGATACTATCCTGAGTATCATTTTGATACTCACCTAGTATCGTTTTGATACTAGTAGTCTCATTTTGAGACTGTTCTTTTTTAATCAATACTGTGGTGTACCAATTTGAGGTTTTACTATTACGTAGTAATATGTCTTTTGTAGTATTGTTTTTATTGTCTTTTGTAATATGTCTTTTGTGTGTTGTGGTTTCACTACTAGTTTGAATGTTTTTCACTACTAGTTGCGGTAGTGGTTTCACTACTAGGAAGTTCGGTGTTTCACTACTAGTAGGCTTTTCACTACTAGTCCAAGTAGAATAGTCCTTATTGAAGCCATAAGTGTTTATATATAGTATCTTTTTCACTACTAGTATGTTTTTCACTACTAGTTTGTGCAATGATTCTACTACTGCGGGTCTTGAAAGGTTTGTTTCTTTTTGAAATTGAGTAAGGGAAATTGCATCTTCTTTTTTATTGAAGCCATAGGTTTTTCTAATAACTACCCATAACAACTGCCACTCATTGCCGGATAGGTGGTATTTGGTAAAACTATCTACCACTTCATTGGCTAATTTCAAAAATCCATCTTCTAATTGTGGGTTAGGCATTTTTTGTCTCCTCTTGAGAAATAACAATAAATCCAGTACCTTTACAGCCATGACATATCTTCGCGCCATACATAAGGGTTCCAAATCCACCACAAACAGGACATTTAAAAGGTATTTTTTTAACCTCTATTTTTGTATCATTTACTTTTGGTTCCTCTTTTGGCTTCATATCACCAGTCAATCAATCATTCGTCAGAATACTCTAAACGTAATTAAATTCTACACCAGTTTTCCTCTGTTGTCAAAGGCTTATCTAAAACCCCAAAATGATTTCTGCCAAAGAATATGAAACGCCAGAATTATGGCGTGAGGCAGTTTTACGCCATGTGTTCCGCTAGCTTCGCCCTGACATCAGCCAATAATTTCTCTTCCCTCGCTTTTTGATAGTCTATTGGTTCAGCGAACATATCTTCCACGTATGCCCCTGTGTCCGCCAAATAACGCTGAAACTCTAATTTTGACCGATCAAGTTCTTTGGGTTTTTCGACAAACATTTGTAACGAAGTATCGTATCTCCCTATTTCTTTAGACATTATCCTTCACCTCCCATACTTCCTATGCAATACCGTTGCATCCTTGTTAATGATTCCCGCGTTGCGTCTGGTAATCCTTCCCTTTGTAGAACCTTGTCTATCAGAAAGTACAATCGTACACCTTCGGGTACTACCATGACCTCATCACTTCTGATGCCCAAAATATCCCCCATAGGTTTTGGTTGGTTTTCTCTCACGCGACAAGCTTTCTCAAAATGTCTGTTAGTCTATTCGCAACATAAAGAGTAATAGCACCGATCGTAAACGACGAAGGTACTAAGTCCTTTAAGGAGAACTCGCGGTTTGGTACTTGAAGTGCTCCTGTTACTTGGGCCAAATAAATAAGTCCAAGCGGGGCTAAGAAAATAAGCCCAGTTCTAAGAACTGCTTTATAATCCTGTTTGTTTAAAGTCATTAATTTGCTTTGCATAAACTCACCTCCTCAAAATATTGAAACGTCACCTGAACCAGTACAATAATTTTTCTAAAAGTCCTTGTGCTTTCTTTGGCACTCGTTTGTAAAACGCCATCTCTTCGAGTAATTTAATTTGTCTCTTGTGTTCTTTTACTGCAACCTCATCAAGTTTTGAAAGCTCCGTTGTTTTCTTCAAAACACACTCATAGATATCTCCCAAAGAAACACTTTCCGTAGCGCATCCTAGTGCATCACGGGCTACGCTATAGAACAAACTCTTCATCTCCGCATGCTCTTTTTCTAAGGCAACATATTTTGCATGAGAGTCCAAATCTTCCACCGTGTCCTGCGCCATCGCTTCAAGTAAAGACTTATTTCTATTTTTCTCTGTTGTAAGTGCGCTATTAAGTTCATTAATTTCTGTTTGTTTAACAAGTAATTCACCGTCCTTTCCTTTGATGATTTCGTCTTTTTGTTTGTTTGATTCCTCATTGTCCTTGAGTAACTTCTTAATCCGTTCAAACTCTTTAGGGTCAATAGAGGTATCCTCATTGAGGAATGTTTCGGGGTCTATGCCGCCAAAGAATCCGTTATTTCTGTTTAATCGTAATCCTTGTTCATCAACGGCAAAGAGGTTTAAGTGAACATGTGCGCCTTGAGTGTTTCCTGTCGCTCCCATTTTCCCTATCGAATCACCCTTTTTTACTTCCTGTCCGAGGGCAACAGAGTTGTTTTCCAAATGACAATATTGTGTAGCTTTCTTTATCCCTTTGTGCCAAAGAGTGACGTTGATACCGTATGCTCCAGAGCTACGGTTATCTTCATCTTTAACAGTTACTCCGTCTTCTAAGGCAAGAACAGTCCAGTCAGAACCAGTGGGGATAATATCGACCCCCTCATGGCCTTTTAGTCCGAATTGACCGTAATACTCAGGCCGAAGGCCAAAGCCTTGTGTTATTCTATGCGCTGATTTAAATAACTTTCTCATTCTATCTCCTCACCAAAATATCCACCACAATTCCTGCGACTGAAATAAAAAAAGCCACGAATACTGCGATAATTGAAGCCTTAGCTTCGATATTTGAAACTGACTTTTCTACAACAATAAATCTCTTGTCGTATCTTTCCGCTATATTATCAATCTGGTCTTCAATTCTTTGAAAACCTAGAAAGACCTCGCGGATCGTAGCCGAACTACCATTATTATTCTTATTTGACATAATTCCCTCCTTCTGTTATACTCGTATTGTTGCTGTTATGGTAAATCTTAAAACCCGTTGGACAACTGTAAGAGAATATAGACAAATTCATGTTTGGTTGAATAAAGAATTTGGAAAAGCCATCTTTTGCGAAAATCCTCAATGTAAGAAGAAAAGTATTATATTTGAATGGGCTTTGAAAAAGGGGAGTAAACATTCTTTTAATAGAAATAGCTATACTAGGCTTTGTAGGTCGTGCCATAGGAAATATGATATGACCGCAGAAAAAATAAAACAGGCTCTGGCTAATTTTGCACCAACCTTTGGACAAAGAAAAGGAGTTAAACTTTCTACTGCAACTAAGAATAAGATTTCTCAATCCAAAAAGGGAACTATTCCTTGGAACAAAGGAATGAAATTTACTTGATTCTCTTATCGTGGCATTATTTTCGTTTTTTGTCATATTATTGTGTTAAGGGTTAATAATTTTTTAAGGCAATAATCCTTCAATCGTTTCAGTTTCACCCTCATCCTTCTCCGGCTTCTCATATTCAAAATCATAACTTTCTAATATGTTAGCTTGTATTATTTCCTTAGCTTTTGTTATAACAGTTTGTTTATTTTCATCGGAAAGGTTTTTAAAGCTAGGAAGTTGAGTTCTTTTAGTATACCAATTGTCATATTGTTGGTTAAACTTATCGTTGGCTTCTTTAAATTTAGTATCTCCTATTTTATTTTTGAATTGCCGTAATGTCTTATTTGGATTATTATTCCAGTTCTTTTGGGTAGGATTAAATGTGCTAGTTGAAAATCCCAAACCTTCTAAAATCATAGAACCAAGCAGAAAAGACGAATTAGGATCTTTCTTTAACTGTTCAAAGTTTTGCAAGATAATTGGACTAAATGTTTGCTTCAATGACCCTAACAATGTAACGGGTTCCCCTGAAAATGTTTTGCCCTGCCACAAATCTCTGACAAGTGCGGCAGATGGAGATAATTTACCTTCCCAGAAATTCTGAAATGTATCCAGTGCTGTTTGTTGTCCATATTTGCCTGATATTAAATTGGTATAATTACCCGTGCTACTCTTTGCCCAAAATCCTAATTCTCCATTGTGGTAACTTGGCGTAAGACGGCTTGCTAATACTACAAGGGGTGTAAGTCCTCCTGATATATCTGTCCAATGTCCGAAAATCTTAATCTTTCCAAAGTTTGTACTTCTGTTGTCTCTCTCAACACTGTTTGCGTCAATTAATCCTGCAACTACATTTATTGCCGCAAACGATGAAACTATACTAACTAAAGTTTTTGCTGCTTCTTTTCTTGCAACTGGGTTTGACCTTATTTCCTTATTAGTAAGACCTGCTGTTAAAATATCTATATTACCTTTTAAGAATTTGATTGAAAATAAAAGAACATTAAGCTCTTTTGCCAAGACCTCTCCTTTTCCTAAACTTCCTCTACCCGTTAGTGAACTTACCAAAGCACCTAAGCCTTCCGCTTGTGCCTTATTAGTCATATCCAACCCATTCTTTTCTCCTATTTTAATTACTCTATCTGCAAGATCGGCTCTTAATCTCAATGCACCGCCATTATATGCTGACTCGGAAGCTTTATATAATCTTTTTAAGAGTGGGATTTTAGCCAAAACATGAGAAGGATAAGCTTCTTCCGACAATACATCCAATCCATATCCTCCTGCTTTGTATTTGCCGTTCAAAGCATTGGGGCGGGAGTAAATATCGGCTTTAATTATAGACATAGCATCTTTACCCTTTAATTCCCTGCCAATATCCAAAAAGGACTTTGCAAAGTTTTTAGCCCAAATGTGTGAAGTTCTTATATCTAAAAGTGTTTTAATTCCCTGTCTTCCATAAAATGAATTGTCAAAAGAGGCAACTGCTGATTTCATTAATCCGGGTATGTTACCAACTGCACCCAAAGTCTTTTTAACTGGATTTTCCCTAAACGATAAACTTTTGGCTTGTAACTTTAATTCATTAACATAATCTTCTAATTTGACCTCATTGATACCATAATCTAGTCGCTCTGACTTTGATGCAAAAGTTCCATCTTCTTTTGCCTTAATTCTTAAATCCTGTGCCATTTTAGACAGTTCAGCGATGGTCTTGGCTTCTTGTTGTGTTACACCAAATCCAAGTCGTGTCTCAGCTAAGTCTCTTAAAAACGCTTGTTCTTCTGTCGGGTTTAAGATTTTATCCATTCTTTCAATTCTTGATATTAAATCTCTTCTTGCTGTTTTTGTTACCCCTCCCACTTTCTTAGCCCAGCTTATATATCCTGCTTTTTGATTTTTTAGAAGTAATTTACTTTCAAATAGTGCATTGACTTTAGTTGCGTTATCTCCAACAAAGTTTTTTAGAAAAGCATTACGAGCTTCACTAGACATACCAGCTAATTTAATAGGATCAATTCTGCCATCTCTTAGGGCTTTCTTAAACTCTAATACTTTTTCCTTTGTTATACAAAATGCCATATTAACACTCCAAACTCTTTACAAAATTATTCCAATCGTATTTATCTGGTTTCTTAACTTTAGATTGTATATCTTTTACTATTTTATCACTTACTTCTTGTGAGGTTTTGCCACTATATCTTTTAGTAAATGCTTCTTCTCTTACTTTTATAATATCACGCATAATCTTAACTGGCGAATTAGGGTCAATTTCAGTTAAGATAGAAAGTTCCTGCCCTGCTCTTGTTGATGCTAATGATGCAAGTTTTCTGGCAAGAGTAACATCTCCCCTAGCCATATTTTCCATTGCCACATAAATAGAGTTTTTAAGAATGTCCTTTGGTGCTTCTATTTCGCCTCGTAAGACTCTCATTGCATCTTCGGGATTTTTAATAACATAATCTACCGCTTTAGCAATATTTTCTTTTTTATTCATTGTTGTAAAAGTCGAGCCGAGTTGGTCTTTTATCTCTTGAGGCGTTTTATCTAAAGACTCTGTAACTCTTGCCTCTAGCCTACTTATCTTTTCAATGCCTTCTTTACTTGCTACTGGCAGTTGTTCACGGGGAACGCTTACTATTGTAGGCTTTACTTCTACTTTTGGCTTTACTCCTCCTGTAGCTTGGGTGTAGATTTTTTCTAACTGGGATTTGGTTTTGATTTTATCAGGTTCAAATATTACAGTTTCTATAGCGTCTCCACCTCTTTTTATAACAACACCGTCATATCCTAAATCTTTTATATGAGATGTAAATTGTTCAACTTGTCCTCTTACTGGTCTGATTAAACCACCATTGGTATCTTCGATTAAAGCATCTTCACTCATATTTAATAAATCCGCCATTTCTTTACGATTCTTTATTTTAGAAATATCAAATAATTTAGTTGAAATTGGATACACTTCCATTACAATCTTAGCCAACCTTCCTTTCGGAGCGACCCTTGCAAAACTCTCAGTATTTCCAAAATAAAAACCCCTACCAAATAATCCTTCATCTGTAGCTGTTCCTATTTTACTTTTATCAAAAACTTCAAAATCTGCATTTGTTCCATGATAAAGAGGTTTTCCCTGTCCCCTCACAAACTCCTCCACCGTTCCACCTCTTGCGGCTATCTTCCTTGCTTCTCGAGCGAGCGGTTGGAGGTCCGGAGGGATCTCTCCCCCTGTAGCTTGGGTGGGAGCTTTTTCCACAATTTTGGCTTCAGGAGTAATTTTGGCTTCAGTTTTGACTATAGGTTCAGTCGGTTTAACCTTATCTGATACTACAGGTTCTATTGGTTTTTGTCTTAATTCACTTACTCTTTTTCTCAATTCTTGGACTTTAGCCAATTTAGCAGGAGTTGGATTTTGATTATAACTATCAAGAGCTTTCTGGTATTCATTCCTAGCTTTTCCTATATCTACCTTTTGCTTATTAGCTTTTTCTGTCATTGTAAAACCTTCTCCCTCTACTATTGCACGTTTTTTCGGAGCTTCTATTTGCTTTGCTTTTGGAGCTTCTATCATTATATTTTGTCCTTGTTTTTGTGCCTCAAGTGCTGTTTTAACTAACGCTTTTCCTTCGGGGGTTTTCTCTTGCCCGCTTTTTATTACCGCCCCTATAACCTCTTGAGGGGTATTTTCTCCTGCTTTTAGATTAGATAGGATTTTTTTCCCTACTACCCCAAGACCCTTGAATCCAACAGCTGCTACTGCTCCTATTGCTACGCCTTGCGGAAGATTCTCTATTGCCTCCTGTGTGGTATTGGCTCTTGATATTGAATCTAATCCACCTGATAAACCGCCTAGAAAAAATGTAGTTTTCCAAAGTTTCCCAAAAGGAGCAATAATTTGTCCTACTCCTGCTGCTGTTTTTATTGCAGCTTGGGCAGGTGTAAGAGGTGGCCCTGCCTCTTGTTTAACAAAATCAATAAATTCTCTTTGATTTTTACCTACATCGCTGTCTATTTGTCTTGATAAGTCTAGTAATCTTTTCTTTTGGGCAAGGTCTTTCTCGGTTTTTGCCCTATCAACTAATCTTCGGGACATCTTAAAAGCTTCCTCTGCCGATAGTTGTGTTTTATCCGACATCTTATAACCTAAAAGCACTCCTGCTTGTTTATAAGAATCTGCCGCCCCTGCTAGAATAAACTTTGCAACATCTTCTAGAGTAATACCTTTATCAAGTGGTTTTAATTGTGCTGAAGGTTGAGATACGGGTGCGGATAAATTTACCTTAGATGGCATAAAGTCTACCTTCAATCCGGCTATCTGTTTTGGAACAGGCTTAATTGGTTGTATGGGACGAGATTGCGCAAGGGGAGATATAACCTTTTGTTTTGGGGTTATATTATAAATTATATCTGTTGTAAACTTACTTACTGATTGAAAAATATCCCCACTAGTGTTGGTAGGTTTCGCAACAGGTTTAGATATTTGTTTTGGTTGTGAAACAGGTTTTACATTTGTTGATAAAAAGGTTTTTTGCGCTTCCGCCAAAGGAGTGTATCCACTAGTTGTACCTGTTGATGCTTTACCTCCTATGAATTTCTGTTGCTGTTGTGCTAGAGGTATATATACCATAATTATTTAATACCATATCTTTTTTTATCTGCTTTTTTTTGTGCTGTCGTTGCTTTATAGTAATTTACCGCACTATATATGTCATAAATTTGTTGTTTGCTCATCCATTGGCTATAGAAACTCATCATATCGGACAGTGTTTTCCCTTTTGTAGCTGCTTGTCTTGCTGCTTGCGGGGCTTGTGCTTTATCAAGAGCAATTTGTCGCTGTTCATTTAATAATCCTGTTCCGCTACCTTCGGCCTTTTCTGGTTTAGTCGATGTTGCCGCTACAGTTTGTTTATTTATAATCTCCCCTGTCCTGTCGTTTATTATCGCAAAACCCTGATTTGTACCGTCATCATAGGAAATAGTTGAAGTTTGAACATTCTTTTCCCTATTCGCATTGATAGCACTTTGTATCATAGAACTTGATATTCCTGTTCCTCTTGTAATATTGGCTATATCATCTCCGCTTGCGCCATCTAGCGCTCCCGAACTCAAAAGTGAATTAAATTGACTTAGGGCATCCTTAGCAGATTGAGCGTTAATATCAAATTGTTTAAGTTGTAAGTTAAGTTGCATTTCCGCATCCGCTTTGCCTGTTGTCATCTCACTTGCAGCCATTTCAATATCTTTTCTTAGGTTAGCAGTTCTTTCGTTATATAAAGACTCCAACTTTGCCACTCTGCCGACTCTGGTTGCTTCACTTAAAAAGGGATTATCATTTATCGCACCTACCGCTTCTATTTTTTCTTTCTCTTTTTGGGATAAGACTGCCTGTGCTTGAGTTACCTTATCCTGTCTGCCCTTCATCTCAGGAGAATTGTATAAATTGTTATAAATACTCTGTAAATCAATAGTAGGTTGGGGTGTTATCCCCGTTGCTCCTGCCTGTCCGGTAGTTCCTGCTTGAGAAAATCCTGATGAAGCTGGCGCTCCTGCTGTGGGAGAAGGAGCTAACCCTGCCGTCTGTCTTTGCTGTTCAATGTAAGCTACATTTTGTGGTGCGGTTTGAGCGATTACTTCTTTACTTACAGCTTGTCCTGCTCCTTGTTGATTCGAAAGAGGATTGATCTGACCGGGTTCACTAAAAGTACCACCCCAGTATTGTCTACCACTATACCAACGCCCTTGTTTAAATCCCCCTGGAGGGGTTTTTGGATTCATAATTTAAAAATTACCGATATTGTTTTTAGTCGTTGTTCTTTTATTGCTAAACATATCTCCAATATAAAACATTGGTTGATTCTTCTCATACTTAGCATTTTCTTGTTTTAGTTTGTTCCATGCAACCGTGAGTATTTGTTTAGCTTCTATACTTGCAAATTGACCTGATCTTTGGTCTTCACCCTTATTCTTTAAAATGGCTAAAGCCTCAAGAACGATACTTTCATTCGCTTCAGGCATATTGTAACTAAAAATTGTTGTATCGGCATCTGCGGATAAAGTTGTTATATTCTTCACTCCCCAAACACTTATATTGTTAGTTCCTGCCGTAGTGGGTACGGGATAGATAAAAAACCTTCTCTTCTGATTAGCCCACTTCTTATCAGTTGAGTTATCATTATCAGTATCTCTACGCCATACTAGATAATCCTCAAAAGCTAGTGGACTTCCATCGGGGTCTTCTCCATATTGTTTATCATCTACTTCCAGCTTCCACATAGAATCAGGGCGCCAGGTTGAGGGGTAGTCGTAAGGTTCAATACCATTTTGAGTGCTTGTTTTCTTGGCGTCTTCATTTTGGGGCCATCTATAAAGAGATCCAGCCTTCCTATACGCTCTGTTGATAACACGGTCAATTACAGTGGGAGAGAATAGAGTTGACTCATCTCCTATTGATAAATCGTCTTGAATGGCTTGTCTGATGTTCGCTAACGTGTCCATTCTTTAAGAATAGACGAAGTTTATATTTTATGGCAAATGTTATTCAGCATTAGAAGATAGGAAGTCCCTTTCCACAACGGAGAAATACCTAACAAAAGGTTTCCCCTACCCCTTGGATATTTCCCCGTTCCTAAGCCTAACTCCCAAAGGATATTGCTATCCTTGTGGTAATCTTATTTGTTCAAGTGAGTATTAGTTATCAGGGTAGCCTAGTAATTTTTTATTCGCAAACCATTACTGGAAAAATTCGGCTGGCTAGTCTGCTATTCTTCAAGACAAAAAAACTCCTTTGTCCTGATAAGGTAAAGTTCGAACCTGAAACCTTATCAAGACAAAAGAGTCTTGTGTTCGAACTGTTTTACCTATTTATAGATTAGGGTATAGAATTATTTTATGTCAAGTTATTATTTATTTTCTTGAGGTTTAAAAACAATAACTATTTTCATCCCGTGTTTGATTAATATACTTAGAGCTAGTTTAATCTCATCAGGAAGTATTTTATAAATAGGAAAAGAAATCTCATAACCTATTTTGAAATTGTGTTTTTTTAAGATTTCTTGTATTTCTTTTTCTACTAATTCCTGTTTTTTATCCATTTTATACACTCAGTCCTAAAATTATCAACATAATTCCTATTATAAATAGCCACCTTGTTAAAATTCGTAAAAGAGTATCTGTCATTATGGTTCTGTGGCTATTACCTGTGCTGCTCCTGTATCAAAAATAACCATTAATCTATTTTTCCCAGCAGCAGCATCAACATATAATTTTCCTCCATTTGCATCAGGCGCACTTAATCCTGCTGTACCTTGTAAAGTAATTCCTTTTGCAGTAGCCATTTTTAATCCATCGTCTACATTAACGCGCATAACTTCATTCGTTAAGGTAACTCCACTTTCATAAAATATGGTATTGCCAAGCGCAACCGAGTCCCATCTCATATATCTAGCAATAGCAACATCACCTTCTAATTTTCCAACTAGACTTCCTTCATCGTCATACATTAATAAGGAAGGAGATATACCTGTAGCTGCATTAGAAGATACTCCAATTGTGACATTACCCTCTGCGTCTACTGTAAAATTATTATTTACATTTATACTTCCTCCCTCAATAGTTGTTTCTGAAATAAGTGATCCACCTCGAATAATTCCCTTAAAAATTGCATCCCCTGTAGTTCCATCTATGGCAAAAGTAGTTAGTCCCGCTTTATCTCTTGCCGTAAGTCCGTTAGGGGTAAGTCTCAAGTCTCCCGATATACCCGTTTTGAAATCTCCAACCTGAAATCCGCCTGATTGTTGAAGTTCAAATTCTTCTAGTATTTTCCTACTGCGAGTATTCAAGGCTGTAGAAAGCAACTCAACTGCGGTTCTTTTAACCGGAAAAGACTTAGATGGCGTAGTTGTAGGGGCAAAAGTACCTGCTGGAAGCTGTCCTTGTGAAACAAGAGGCTCAATCCCACCTGGAAATGGGTTTTCTTCAATTACCTCCTGTGTAAATATTTGGTTGTTTTCCATATTAAGAAAATTCTATCCTTATTGTTCTTACTTCAGGACTTGAATTTCCTACAGGATTTAAAACAACTTTCGGATCAAAAGAAAAACCTTTATTGCCTATGCGGAATACTGCTTCTACTCCATTGGCTGTTGAATAGCTTGTTTGTCCATCTGCTGTATAGGCTCTGGTAAAACTACCGCTAGGATCGTTTCTGTACCAAAACTCTATACTTGCACCACTTGGAAGCGGATCAAATTCTAACTCGGCAGTTTTCCAAACATTTATACTAATAGGCTTTTTTCTTTGTGGTCTATATTCAAGTCCTTCATATGTCCCTACAGCCTTTGTAGTAGCGCTTACCGCTCGAACACCAAAATCAGAACCCGAATTATAGCTTGCAATAATAACCCCTTCTACACTAGCCACAGCTCCTATTTCATCTACATCCATAGCGTATTCAAGATTCAGTGTAAAGGGTTGTTCTTTGTTTTCTCTACCATAAGTGTAAATCCCATTCTTGCCAGAAGAAGCTCCAAACACTCCCCAAAGCGACATCCCGCCAAGTGTTTGTTTATCTACCCAAGAAAGTGCGTTAGATTCCCAATCAAATATCTCAACTTGATCTACCTCATTTGCAACTCCGCCAGGATTAACTCTACCTCCACCAGGGAATCTTCTGACAGGCATAGTATCTGTAAAATTAGCAAAGAATATCTCTCCATTAGTTCCTCTTTGAACCAGAGGATATTCAGTATCAATAGCTCCGTTGACTCCCTTGTTCGGATAGCCTGCCTTATACGTCCCTATTACAGCTCTGCCGTTTCTTTCAATTAAGGTCTTGGCAAGATTCCCTGGTATCAGATCAAGTGCATCATTTGTAAACGAATCATCATAACCTACTAGAGCTAGTTTCGAGCCATTAGCAATATAGTTAGCCCCACCTACTTGTTTCATTGTGTGCCAGTCTGTACCGGTTAGGTTTTGGGCTATTACCTCAACATCTGTCCAAGTACCTGAACCGGGTAGAGGCTTACGCATTACCTTAGTTCCTGTTGCCCATTGAAGATACGTCTTGCCATCACTTGAGGGTTTTTCTACTGCTCCTTTAATTCCTCCGTCTGGGTCTTTGTAGACATTTCTAGTAAACCCGTCTGAGTATCTTCTGTAGACATTCCCTGCATTACCGAATCCATAAGTATTGCCGTCTGTAGCTTTCACAAAAAATAGGATTAAATCTACAAATACATTATTAAGTCCAGCCGATGGACTTAGAGAAGGACTGACTGAGGAGGATGGACTGGCAGATGCCGAAGGGCTTAGACTCTTAGAGGCACTTCTTGAAGCACTGGATGAAGGCGAGGCACTTTTAGAAGGTGAGCCACTTGGACTGGTGGAGGGGCTGTTACTTGAACTAGGCGACTGAGATGGACTTTGTGAAAGGGAAGCTGACTGTGAATGGCTTGTTACGAAAAGTCCTTCTTCTTCAAGTGCTTGTTGACAAGATAGAGTGTCTACTGCTTTGCGAATATCAAGATTTGAACCAAATTTAAATGCTCCCCTAATGCCTCTATTTGATCGAGTAGATATCCCACCTTCAAATTCCTTAATTTCGTAAATCATTCTCTAATGATAAGGGATATTTATGTTTTTAGGCAATTATGAGTTACCAAAATCTTTGTATTTGTCAATAAAAGTATTGTCCGTATCGGAATACTTGTCAACAAAGACATTCCCTGTATCTGTGTATTTATCTACATAAATCGCAAGAGAGGGTGAAGCGCTGGCACTAGCGCTGGGACTTGCCGATGCTGAAGCGCTGGCACTAGCGCTGGGACTTGCCGATGCTGAAGCGCTAGCGCTTCTTGAAGCGGATGCTGACGCAGATGCACTAGCTGATGCAGAACCTGGTAGCACAACCGTAAATGTCCCACTACTATTAAAAGTATGAACTTTATTTGCTCCGTCTGTTGTGATTGTTCCTCCCGTACAAGTTCCAAAATCAGCAGTTACATAACTTATGATTACAACTCCTGAGCCTCCAGCTCCTCCAGTTGCGGCTTCTACTCCAGAACCTCCACCACCACTACCTGTGTTTGCAGTTGCAGCTCCAGCATTAGTCGCCCCAGACGTTCCGTTTGCTCCACCAGCTTGACCTGTACCAGGAGTTCCACTACCAACTCCTCCTCCACCGCCACCAGCACGAGCAACTGAAGAACCAGTGATTGAGCTTGAAGTACCTGCTCCTCCATTGCCCCCTGTGTTTCCCGTTCCTGTTACTCCAGTTCCCCCAGAACCTCCACCGCCACCAGCAGGATATGGAATACTTGTAGTATTTGCTCCACCATTATAACCTTGTCCAGATGTTCCAAGTCCACCACTTCCAGCACCGCCTCCAGCTCCAGCACCCCCACCCGAACCTCCGTCTAAGCCACTTACATCATTTTTCCCTCCTCCACCGCCACCAGTTGATGTTATTGAAGAAAATACCGAATTACTACCAGCACTTCCATAAGATTTATTTGCTCCACCTGCTCCTCCTGCTCCAACAGTTACAGCATAGGCTTGAGCTGTAACCACAAGAGCTGCATCATATTGATAACCTCCAGCACCGCCACCACCACCACGACCTCCACCGCCACCTCCACCGCCTGCCACAATTAATGCTTTTATAGATGGCGGAGGGCTAAGGCTTGGACTAAGGGAAGCAGATGGACTTTGACTGGCTGAAGGGGAAAGACTTGCCGATGCTGAAGCGGATGGAGAAAGACTGGCGGATGGAGAAAGGGATTGAGAGGCACTAGCTGAAGGGCTACCCAATACTTCAAATGGATAATATGCCTGTAGATTTGACTCATTTCCTACTAATTCTAAACTTCTATTATCCGCAATCTGTGTTACTGTTCGTACTACATTCCAAATACGAATATCATCCATCTTTCCAGTGAAGAATTGAATAGGAGTTGTTTCTGCACGTCGACAACCAATGGCTAAAAGAGAGGTACTATTAAAAATTGATCCATGAGTTGACCCATTTTGATCTGCCCCTTGCTGTACTCCGTCAACATAAAACTTATATAATTTAGTAGCAGCAGTCCATGTAACAGCAATGTGATACCAAGTTGCGTCAGAAGGTGTCCATCCTGCTCCTATGTCATCTATTCCACTACCATCGCTTGAGATAATCATACGAAGAGCATGGCTACCAGCAGGATTATTCCCATAAAACATATACGATCTTTCAGTAACTCCGTCATCGTGATATTTTGCTATCCATACCCAAGTGGAGCCATTAGCAGGAAGTCCATCAAACTTAACCCAACACTCAATGGTTATATCTCCTGTAATAGAAAGTGAAGCGGAATCAGCGGCAGTAAAATGTTGACTGCTTGAACCGAGAAAGCCCGCAGCAATAGTGCTTGCAGCAAAAGGTAAAGAGGTTGTTACCTCTGAAACGGTGTTGACGTTTGTTAGATTATTTGCATTCGCTGTCTTGTCGTTGAGATCGATAGCCATACCTCAAGAATAGAGGATATTTGTATTTTATGGCAAACTACTGAAGCGATTTGATGAGGTCTTGAGGATTCCACCCCGGTATTGCCCAATTTTCACTTTCTGTCCATCCCTTGGTATTATCCTGATTTCTAAATTGTTCTTTTGACCAACGGCTAGGGGTTAAATTACTGTCATGTCTGATGTCAATATTAGACTGTTTTGATTCCCATGCTCCGCGCTCGACCCCTTGAGGCTCAAAGTGTCCATCGAATCCATTTTCTTCGATCTGTTTATATTTTTCTCTAATCCATTTTAGCGCAGTTTCTCTATACACGCACATACCGGATAATTGTTCGCATTTATCTACCTTAACAGCCCTGCCCGTTGCCAAATCTACTTTCCAAACATTATTGTTAAAGTAAAACACATCTTTCTTTTCGGGTACAAAGTCAAAATGGGTATCGCTATAATACACATCGTGCTCTGTAAAAAATACTATGTCTGCCTTACTGTTTTCCAATGCACCAAGTATTTGTTTTGCCATTGTTAAGTACCCCTTCTTGAGTGAAGGGAAGCGTACATTCTTAACGCCAAAATCCATTCTTTTAAGTGATGAGCTGACAATATCTATTTTCTTGTCTTGGCTTATTTTTAAAAGTCTATCTCGTACCGGTTTGGCAATCTTCTCATTAAGATCATTTGGAGTATAGAATATTATGCCACTGCTAACTCCCCAATCTGGCGGATTAAACTTATCAAGTAACCATTGGAATTTATGAATAGCTAATGGCCATTTGTCTCTTTGGAAAAGTTCTCTTGATAGCTCACGGTTCTCATTTACCTTTGCCTGTGGGTTGGAGTATGGAAAACCAAAATCTCCGCCACGGGTTCTAAACATGTGTGCGTACCACGTTTTCATGTTAACCACTACCCGTCCCCCAGATAACCACGTCTTGCAGGCCACCTCAACACCTTGTTGTCCCCATGAATGAAATTCCTCACTGCATATATTAAGTGCAAAGTATCTTTCTCGACTCAACATAAAACAAGATCCTTGTATGCTCATCGTTTCTCTAAAATCCTTGACATATTCTGGAATTAGTATTACACTTCCATTATGGAAAGTGTTAGTTTTTTCACTGTAAACAAAGTCACCCCCGAGTTCATTACTAAGTTTCTTAGCAAAATCACAATTGATAATGTTACGGGCTGTTGGAATTGGACTGCCAGGAAAGACAAAGGTGGTTATGGCATTTGCACCTTCCTCAAGAAAGAAGCACTCACACACAGATTCATCTATGCTTGGCTCATTAGTCCCATTCCCAGAGGTAGAGGTAGACATATCCCCGTTATTGACCATCTTTGTAACAATCGAAGCTGCTGTAATCCCCTCCACTTGAAACTTGTCTCCGATGCCGAGAACCTCGCTCGCTCCAACGCTCCCGCCACTGTCAATAGAAGGAAAACACATTGCATCAGAGGACACGTTTTGCCTGAACCAAGAATCGTTGGAAAGACACACAAGCTTATGAGAACGTGCAAAGTCTGCAAGCAGGTTTATGACGTTAAGCGTTATGCTTCTGGTATCAAAAGACAAACGGTATCCCATTAGCGTTCCCTTTTGTATTTCGCTATTCTTTGACCACTCCGATCCATATTGAAAGTGCATTGTCTTATCAAATCTAAAAGAATGAGTAGTGGGGCTTTTCTTAGGTATCCAAACAATATCTTTAACTGTAGGCTTACCGCAGGTTTCACAAACTCCCGAAGGGCTTTGATAACGCCTATGTCCTTCTTCGCAAACCCAGTCAAAGACGTGCATATTCCTCATTACGGGAATGAGTGTCGTATCATCTCCTAACATTTCCATAGCGGCAATCATTTCGGTATCAAAGTTCTCACTTATTGCACAATGAGCATCTAGTTTTATTAAATACTTAGCGTTGGATAGTCTAGCGGCTTGATTAGCACCTGCCCGCTGACCTACCGAAACGGGATTGTAGATTACTGTTACCCTTGAACTGACTGGTAGGGGCGGATCTGGAAGGTAGCCATCAAGCACAGCAATAATTTCAGTCTTATCGCTGGTATGTTCCAAGATGTCTTGTATTGTCCTGCCGAGAAATTCCTCGTTACGGGCAGGTATGAGTATGCTTAAATCTACCTTATCCATTCCTTATTCCTTTCTAACATTCCCCTAGTAATTACCGGATTATAACCGAGACTCTCGGCCCACGCACACCAAGCATACACGTCTTTGGGCATACACTTAGAGTTAAAGCCTCTCTTTTCAGGATAAACAAAAGTCCACCATAGGTTAAATCTGGGATCATCTCCATATACTGCGTTTATAATCGTATAGTAATCTAAGCCTATCTTCTCGCAGACATCGTATAGCTCCTGACATTGTGCCACCTTAAAAGCTATTGCTCTATTCTCGGACAGCTTTATCACTTCGGCTTCGTAATTGCTAACCTGTCTGATTTTTACATTGGCATTATAGACAGTTGTATAAAGATCGATAACCTTCTTCCTGTCGTTAATATACCCGCCTATTATCAAAAATGGAGTTTTGGTTGTATCTAAAAGGGGATGGGCAGGAGTTTCCCCAAGATACTCAGGTTGCATAACGATTTGTTTATTGTATTTCAATGACCATCTGTCACAGTCGCCTGGGTTCACTGTTGACCTTATAACGATAGTTTCGACCTCAAGCCACTCGATACAGCTCTCAACTATTGAAGTGTCAAGCCTGCCCTCACCGATTACAGGAGTAGGTGTACATATAAATACAATTTGCTTTTTATTTATTTCTTTCCTAGTTCCTTCATTTCGAGTATAAACATAGGCATTAGGAAACAATTCTAACATTGCCTTCCCTACCCACCCCCTACCAATAATTCCGATATTAGACATATTGATTTCTATAAAATATAAATGTTTTTCTATGACAATCTACACAAAGAGTTCTGCCATTATCTATAACTAATCTTAATTCAGGATATAAAGCAAATTGTTTTATATGATCAGCATTTAACTCTCCACCCCTTTGACTACACAAAACACAAGTATAGTTATCTCGTTCAAAGACCGCTTTACGCCAATATTTGTATTCAACTGATTTTCTAATCTTTTCATTTATAAGAGTTACTCCACCTTTCCAATTAGGATTATTTTCTTTTATACCAAAAGAATGGTATTGTTTTTTAATAAAAGTTCTCTCTCTCCATTTACACATACATTTAATTGAACAGAAACGTTTATTTTTTTCTTTAGGTTTTTTATATTTTTCTTCCTTACATTCTTCACAAATAAATAAAACTTTTGGTTTTTTATTTAAATATTTACATTGAATACAACAATATTTTCTTTTTAACCAATCTTTATTAGTTTCATTATTTCTACGAATACAATCTTTTTTACAAATAAAACAAACTTTTTTAATTGGCGGATTGTAACTCATAATGTACCCTCTATTGTCTTTTTAAGACCAGTATACAAATCTATTTTTGGCTTCCAACCCAACAACTTCTCGGCTTTTGATATATCTGCTAGTGTTTGAGAGGGTTCATATTGTTTTTCAAGTCTTTCATCAGGCTCTATTTCTTTACCCATTAGCTTGCGGACAAGATTAAGCATTTCATTTATTGAATAGTTCTTTCCGAAGCCACAGTTGAATACTTCCCCATTAACTTTAGAGGTTGCCATAAGCATAATTTGGTCAACGATGTCATCAATATAGACAAAATCCCTTCTTTGCGTACCATCCCCAAACATCTTAAAAGAAATGTCTTTTTTCATAGCATTTATAAAAGTAGCAACAGCGCTTGTGTATATCCCTGTTATTGGCATACGAGTTCCGTAAGCATTGAAAGGTCTTATTACATTGTACTCAAGCCCATACAATCTATAAAATAACTCGCAATACTGCTCTCCTATCAACTTTGATAGAGCATAAGCGTTCATTGGGCTAGGCTTTGCTTCCTCTGGAGTAGGATAGACAGTGTTTCCATATAAATTTGAAGTTGATATAAAAACAAATCTTTTAACTTTATTATCTCTTGCATGAATTAACATTTTTAATGTTCCTGACACATTTACTTCATTGGTTTCAAGAGGATATAAGATTGACCACTGAGGTCTTGTGAGTGCGGCCATGTGAACTACAATATCTACTCCTTTGAATAACTCTCCAATATTCTCTGATATTACAGAAGGGACTATGGTAAGATTAGGATGTTGTGTAATATTCTGGTACTTGATACTTCGGTCTATTCCAATAACTTCATTCCCTTCTCTTAAGAGTCTGTCACAAAGATGACTCCCAATAAACCCACTAAAACCAGAAATTAAATATTTCATAATGCTGTTGATACCTCATGTGCAAACTCCAAGTGTTTATCTTCAAGTTTCCCATAATCTGTCTCCTGTCCGAATGTTTCAAATTGATAGATTGAAAATCCTATTTCTTCTTGTAAGTTTAATGCGAATATAATATTATTTGATGTTCCACTACAAGAAATAGTAATTAATAAATCATCTTTATTTGCATAGACTTTTAATTGCTTACTAAATATCTCATTATATCCATAATCATTGGCTAACATTGTAATTACAGAAGTATTGCTACTTAATGCGATTGCTTTATAGCCTTTTTTAACTAAATCTGTAGTAAAATGTTCTGCCGTAGAAGCACTCCCTCCATTACCACATATCCAAATAAATCTAGCTTCTTTGATTAGTTTTATTAATTCTTTCATATACTAAAAATAACCTGACTACCGAATCTTGAAAAGTTAAAAGGTAATTCCCTATACCCCAATCCTCTAATGTCTTGTTTATTCTCCGGCAAAACAGCTACAAGTAAAAATCCTCCACCACCAGCGCCTACAATCTTCCCTCCCAAAGCCCCAACTTTTAAAGTCTTCATATACATATCGTCAATTTGTTTATTAGTAACGTGCTTATTAAGTATTCTTTTAAAAGCCCAATATCTGTCTAATAAATCCCCTAAAATAACAGGGTCTGTTATGTGGTCTAGCTTTTGATACACCTCTCCTTTAATTTTATCCAAAATATCTACATTCAATTTCATTTTAGACAGTATTTTATCTGCTTTTCGTGTTTTTCCAGTGTATAAAAGCATAAGAAAGTCCGAGAGTTCTTCTGGATCAAGTGGCTTTAATGTGATTTCTTTCCCAAACTCAATTAAATTAAACCCTCCAAAAGCTACAGCATATTGATCTTGGTATCCGATGGGGTTTTTAAGAATATCTACTTCTATTCTGCAAGCCTCCTCCGCCAGTTGTCTTTGAGTTACACTTTCACCCTTATATTGATGCAGAGCATTTAGCACTCCTACTGTTACAGCGCTACTAGATCCAAGCCCTGATCCCTCGCTTGGTATATCAGATAGGAAGGTAATTTCGATACCCTTGTGGACTCCCACAAGTCTCATGGCTTCACGAACTAACGGATGCTTAATATCTGCTACCTTAGTTACTTTTTCCTTAATTGAATAATTAATATAAATCATGTCATCAAAGCGTTCTTTGACAATGCAATAAATGTATTTATCAATCGTTGTAGTCAAGACTGCGCCTCCGTGCTTTTTAAAATAGGAAGGAAAGTCGGTATTTCCTCCCAAAAGCGACAATCTGAGAGGGGTCTGGGATATTATCACTTTATTTCTCCTTTCATGATTCTTTAATCCTTTCTCTAATATCAGATGTATGAATATCTAAAGACTTTATATATTCTATTGGTATAATATCTTTATCCGTAATAGCCCTTTGCATAGCTCGATCAGAAACTACATAGTCTGAGCCTAAAAACCTAACATCAATCCTTACTGTTTTTAAAATATCACTTAATTCAGCTTCGGTTTTATAGACAATTACTTCATCAATGTATTTACAGCTACGGAGCTTAAACTGACGCTCTAATAGGCTCTCAATAGGCGTATTCTTGGTATGTCTTTCTAGTGCTGGATTTTCATGTAATCCAACAATTAAATAATCACACCTGCTCTTCGCTTCTTCGAGTAAATGCAAGTGCCCTGCGTGAAGCAGATCCCATGCCCCTGCGACAAATCCTATTTTCATACTAACTTCTTCCTCGTTAGAATTTATATTAAAAAATGTCCTTTTTCCAAAAAAACTAATCATAATGGTTTGTAAAAAAGCCAACAATCTACAAATGTACCCTTTTTAAGCACGGATAACTCAATGTTATTCTTCTCAGCGTATTCATTTACCGCTTCAATAACTCCGTACTTTCTTGAATCGTCTTTAACGTAGTCATGTCCACATACAATACCACCAGGCTTAACGACTTTTGTCCATTCCTCAATATCTTCCTTAACTGCCTCGTATTCATGGTTTCCATCTATAAAAACAAAATCAATTTGGTTGGGTCTAAAGGCTTTTATAGCCTCCATGCTTGTATTTTTGATAATTGTACATAAGGGATAGGGGGCAAGTAAATCTCTTGCTATTTTTTCTCTTTCTCCCATTTCAAATTGACTATAATCCTCAAGCCCTGACTTAAATGCTTTCCACGGGTCTATGGTATAAAGCTCTATCTCGGTCGCTCTCTTACAGATAGCCTTAGCGTATCCACCCATATCAGTTCCCACCTCAACACCAATCTTAAAACCTTTTTCTTTGAAAAGGTCGATTAATCCTACATGGCGTGATATGTTAAGCGTATTCACTTCTTCCCCCCTTCACATAGAAAAATGACCTATATCTATCTCGCTTTAATCCATCGGGAACATACATCACTGCAAATACAGGTATCATCCGGTAAGACCTTGCATAGGCAATCAAAGCTCTCTTAACGTGATTAAACTTCTTATAAGAGTAATAGGCGTAGTCGTGTCCTGAGATGATTCCTCCGGGTCTAACTTTCCTCATCCAGCCTTCTAAGTCCATAATAAAGTTAAGAAAGTCGTGATTAGCATCAATATATACAAAATCAAGTGAGTTATCCTCAAAGTCTGCCAAAGCGTTCATCGAAGTCTTGCGGATAATCGTACAATTATATGGTGCAAGTTTGGCTACTGTCTCTTGATACCTTTCATTAAAATACTTTTGTTGCTCGTTTACTCCTGACATTCCGGGTTTATATTCTCCAGCACTCCACGGGTCTACACACGATAGGTGCAAGTTAGGATTATCTTGGCACAATACTTCTGCATATAAACCTTGATCTGTTCCGACTTCAACGCCATTATTAAAATTAAGTTCCGCAAATAGCTTAGAAAGATCAGCACTACCCTTCATTCCCTCTACGTCAATAAGGTATTGATGGCCTACGTTGATTTTGTATTTGTTTATAATGTATTCAAAAGTTGTCATTTCCAAAAATCCTCCAAATCTACAAGGTTTGATAAAACTGTTGCGTGATTCTTGTCCTTGTCCCAGATAGTCCTATACTTGAAAAGAGGATAAATTGTGGAATAGTGATAAGTTTTCTCATTACGACCATTTGAATCGTGAATAATAATGTATTTTGTCGTGCCTGCGAGCCTCTGTATGGTCTCACAACGGCTTGAATCAGGCGTTTGGTCTATTAGTACCACATCCCATTCTTTTTCTATCGGAGCGTCTTCATATTTCTCGACAAAATTGATTTCATGTAATGGATGTTGATAACCGTAGTGAATAAGTATATCGTACCAACTCTTAAAGTTTTCGTAAGAGACTAGCTTTCGGTTGTCTAATATGCACTTATAGTGGAGATAGGGCGTAGAAAATAAACCAGTTCCGAGTTCCAAAACATTACCAGTCGTTTTCTCCATCGCTTTAATTAACGCTGGAAGATGTGTGCCATAGTTTAATGATACGTTCAATTTATATGCCATTTTGTCCCTCCTCAAAGTATTTCTTATATAACTCCCAGTCATCCGGCCAACTTGGCATGGGCATAAACTTATCTACAAATTCATCAAAGCCAGGTTGTCTCACCCAATAATCAGCAGTTAGGTTATATGTTTTTTCGGTAGCTTGTTTATCCTCCTGATAGCCCCTGTCTTTACTATTCTGATGTAAATGGGCATACCAAACTCTCTTGTTGACCATTACCTTACCACCAGCTAGCCAGTTCTTTAGCCCGATCCAAAGAGGCTCTTGCCCGTGTCCATAAGGATCTTGTAGCGGAAAGCCGCCTAGCTCAAAGAAGTGGTCTTTTTCCATAAACCATCCCGACCCGTGTATTTGAGGGGTCTCATCGACTGTAGGATGACTCAGGAGGCGTTCTTGTGTTCTTTCTGGCCAATGCCCCCCTGCTTTAAATCTAAAGCCTCTAGGGTCAGTAAAAGGGCATGATAAATAAAAGTAATCATAAAACTCTTCTTGTCCATCTCTTATCTGGATACTCCAATCGTCTTTAATTATCTTAAACCTAGGCGTTACTACCCAATCGGGTTGCATATCTTGTTGAAGTATTTCATCAAATCCTTTACTTACTCTAGTATGAGCATCTAGTTTGAAGATGTATTTACCTGTAGCAGAAGCAGCTAGAGCGTTTATATTCATCTTGATACCTATATTTTCAGGAAAATCAATAACTTTCAGATTAGGATAGTCAAAATCAAAAGCTCCCCCTCCGTTATATCCAATGATAACCTCAAACTCTCCTGTAGCATTTTCATAAATACTATCTATAGTCCTTGTTAAATTTTCTTCTTTTTCAGCTCTGCTTGGAATAATAATTGATACTTTCATTTTTTTATTATAATTAACTGATCATCATAACGATTTCCAACTCTTTTTACTTCGGTAAAGTATTTATCTGCTAGTAAAACTGCAATATCAGTATTCCTTACGTCTTCAATTACATAAATAGCACCCTTTTTCAAGAAAGGTAAGATGCCATAACAGGTAAATAATTGGTCTATGGGTTCATGTGAGCCATCATCAACGACTAAATCTAACTCCGGTAGTAAATCAAGTAGTTTGTTAAGATCTTTAATAGAACCTTGATCCATTTGTATCATCTCAATTCTACCTTCGCCTTTCATTAGATCCACCCGCTTTTGATCTATCTCTCCGCCATAGATAGTTGCATTAGGAAAGAAATCACGCCACATGAATAGGCTGGCGCCCTCTGCTGTGCCTATTTCTAAGACTTTCTTGACTTTATCTCGTCTGTCTTTGAATAGATCATAGTAAACTAGGGCGTAGTGGTGTTTTCCGAATTTGTCTGTACCATATTTAATTGCTAATTCTTCAAATAAATTCATACTGAGAAATATGTCCTTTCTGCTTGTTCTCTAGCTTTAATTGCATCTCCAATATCATTAAACCGTCCAACATTTATAAATTTATAATTCAATCCAATACCTGCCATCCACTTATTTCTTGATTTATCCCAAAATACACCTTTATGTTTAGAAGTATTATGTTTCCACATTCCTGTATTCATGTTATTCTGACTACTAGTAACAGTTCGTAAATTACTCCTTCTATTATCTAACTTGTTTCTATTAATATGGTCAGTCTCAAATCCGCTAGAAGTATTATTAATCAACCTATGCATGTAAATCATCTTACATTTCCCTTTTTCTCTTTTATTGCGGACTACATACCCAATATGAAAACACCATTTCCATTGATTTAACCATTCAAAGTCTGAGTCATCAACTATTGCAAATTTACCTTGAGTTAATTTAATTTGCTTCATATATATTAGGCCACCCTTCCTTTACTTGCTGATCCCATACTTCTTGCCAATTTTCTGGCCAACTAGGTACGGGCCAAAATCTATCAATAAACCACTTCATGTCATATTTTCTTTCTTTCCATTGGTTTTGCATCCAATAATAAGCACTAGCATTAGAAGCCTCTACTGTTCCGCCTGGCATCTTGTACATTCGTCCATAAGTACGTCCTTTATGCAAATGTGCGTACCAGATTTTCTTATTAGTCATCATTTTCCCTCCACTTAACCAACATTTAAAGCCAATTTCCTGACTTTCCTGTGAAAATTGTCCGTACATTTCTTCACTTAATCCTCCTAAAAAATTAGTAAAGTAATCTCGTGTCATAAAATACGCGCTGCCTTGCATTGACATTGTTTCATCTATATCGTATTCAGGAGTATTTCTTTGTTCTCGTCTTTCCCGCCAATCAACGCCGTGAAGTCCGAAGTCGTGATCTTTTCCCTTTAATGGAAAATCAAGGTAATTATAATCTATCGGATACTTATTATCAGTCCTCTCTTCTATCTTCCATTCTTCAGGATTAAGAGCGTACCTCCGAGGAATAACAACCCAATTAGGCTCTATATCAGCCTTTAATATCTCATCAAAGCCCTCGCCTAGTAAGACATGGTCGTCTATCTTCATTACAAATTCGCCCCTAGCGAGCCTTGCGCAAGCGTTGATACCTGCACGCATACCTATTGGAGCTGAACCGTGAATATAGTGCACCCTCCCGTCTGTTGAGAGAGGCTCAGGCCAATTCATCTCTACGTTTACGATAACCTCGACATCCCCTCTTGCCATGTCTAAGACACCTTGGATAGTCTTAGAAGCGAAAGGTGAGTTATAATTTGGAATTAGTACACTTACTCTACCTTCTATCATATATATTGATATTTCCTTTCTGCATTTTTACGAACTAAGATAGCATTTTTTATTTCTTTAAAACGTCCTAAAGAAATTTTTTTATAATTAACCATAATTTCTGCTCGCCACTTACTACTCCATTTATCCCAATTCACTCCTTTATATCCAGAAGTATTATTTTTAGATATTGGTCTATTTATTACATTGACTCTTGGAGTACATTTCCTTAAATTATTTAATTGATTATCTAATTTGTTTCTATTAATATGGTCTCCTATCTCACCATCTTTTAGTTTTAAAATATCTCTATGCATCCTAATAGGTCTCCAACCTTTTGGAGTTTTGTTTGCTCTTTGAGGATAACCACTTCCATCAATACTCCAATGAAATTGATTCAGATACTCAAAGTCGGCATCAGCTACTAGAGCATATTTACCTTGTGTTAGTTTAATTTGTTTCATGTACTATTACAAAATCCTCTCCTTCCATATCTCCATCAGATACTAATAGAGTATGAAATGCACCTTTTGTGTAAATACTTAGCCAAGCATCTTTCATTAAAATGAAATCTGTATTTCCCCACGATACACGCGCGACTTTCTTTCCGTTTATAATTTGTTTAATTGCATCAGGAAAATCCATCGTCTGAGGTTTTGATTGGATTTTAGGCATTGGCGTTAACATTTCTCCTTGAATTGGTGTTAAATTAACCATTATTTCCCTCCTTTCTTGATTGTGAAGCTGATACATTTATCCTGTTCTTTAGGTACTCATACATAGCCTGACGTATCTTCTCACTTAAAGTACCGGGGATATCCTTAAAGTGATCTAACATAGCTTCATCTATTAAGAGGTTAACACGCTTCATACATAAATTATATGTATCGAAGATATTTTATGTCAAGGGGAATTATAAATCTCTGTAGATAACTAGAAGATTAGAGGCTGTTCCTGTAGCTGTAACTATATATATTCCGTTAAACATAGGTATTCCATACTCTACTCTACCGAGGGTGTTTACAGTATCAAGAATACCCCTCTCAAGAGATGATTCTGCTCCCAATGCTGTGGTACTGTCATATATTGTAGCTGTATTGGCCGAAGCGCCCTTTGTACCCACAATAATAGCAACTAATAGGAATTTACCCGGAAGGGTTGTAGTTCCTAGTGTCTTTATGTTGTATGTTTTATTAGCTGTATCCATAGTTATGGGAATGATATTGATGCTGATGGGCTTGCACTTGCACTAGGTGATAGGGATGCGCTAGGACTGTATGACTTACTAGCTGATCTTGACGCACTACTTGATGGGCTTTGAGAAGCGCTAGGCGAGAGAGAAGCGCTGGTAGACTTAGATGCGCTACTTGATGGACTTTGAGAAGCGGATGGGCTTTGAGAGGCGCTTGTTGATGCACTAGGTGACAGAGACTTAGATGCACTACTACTACCCGATGAGCTAGGACTTACAGAAGCAGACGGTGAGAGTGAAGCAGATGAACTGGCACTAGCGCTAGCCGATGGGCTTTGAGACGCAGATGCGCTTGCGCTTGCTGAAGCACTTACCGACCTAGATGCGCTTTTTGAAGGCGAAAGTGATTTAGATGGACTTGTACTAGGTGAAGAACTTACCGACCTAGATGCGCTACTTGAAGGAGAAAGACTGGCAGATGCGGAAGTCGACCTAGATGCGCTACTTGAAGAAGAAATGGATTGAGAGGCACTAGCTGAAGGGCTAAGAGATTGTGATGGTGATGCTACTTCTGGTGTTGGAAGTGTCCATTGTGCTACAAGACTTGTTCCAGTATTAACATAAGCGTTTCCGCCTGTTTTATTTAGCTTGTAGAAGACTGCGCCTTGTTTAAATCCTTCATAATCTGTAGGCAAAGTATTACCTTCTGCTTCTAGGATATTGGGCGTACCGCTTCCATTTGGCTGTTGAGCGCTTAAAACGTCACTCGTATCATATCGAAGTACCCTATTAGTTCTATAGGGAAGTAATGCTGTTAAGAAATTAGCCTCGCTAGCGCTTCTTTGAGCAATAGCAATAGCCTCAATTCTCACGATCTCTCGCTGTGAATGTTCTGGTAAATCTTTCCTAATCTCAAATTTTGTACTAGCCATATTTTCCTATCAAAAAAAGCCTTCTGCTAAAGCCTAATCTTCTAACTTTTAGGCTAAGCTTTAGGCTCATGCTAACTCTCTAATTTAACTTTAAGCGAATGTTGCAAATAACTCTGCTGCAAATGATCGTCTTGGATCCATAACTTTTGCGCCGTATACGAATAGATCTTTATATGCTGATCCGAAGTTTCCAATCAAATCCTCTTCCATTCGTGCGTTTAATACTTTCTCTGCGAATGTTACCCATCCTGGATGTCCTGCAAGTATGCGCCATCCATCTGTGTTATTACCTGTTAATCTATTGGATTTAAAGACTTTAAATCCCTGTATCGTAGTTAAATAGCCTTTTTTAACTAACTCTTGGTATGCCTCTGGTACATGAAGCGCTACTCCAGTTGCTCTAACTAAAGTGTTTTCAAAAGCTGGTGGTACGATTAGAAATCTATCAGAATCAGGTGATGGGTTTAGGTCATACTGTTCTGCTTCGTCTAATTTTTGTTTTAACAGGGCTACTTGCTGTAATAGGTTTCCAGTTGTAATAGATATTGCTGTTACTGCTGAGATAATATATGCCGTTCCGCCTGCGATTGCTCCGCCTGTGTAGGCTGAAATTGCGTCATCCTTGTCATCTTCAATTACTATAGAAGTTGTTGAAGAGAAGGATTTAACTCTGTACCATTTTGTGTGTCCCGTTGCTTTAAATCCTCTGCCGACCATTGCAGATGTGAAGGTAGTAGCAGCTCCGGTTACTAACCCTGTGGTTACATCTACTGTAACTGTTCCAGTTGTGTAATCAGTTCCAACTTTGTTAGCTGCTGAAACATCTCCATAAAGTCCTAGAACAAACTCATCCATGTTCTTTGATCTTTCATTTGCAACTTGAGTAACAATAGTAGGATGTGGGTTCTTAATATATGAGAGCCAGTTGTCAAGGGTTTTCTCTCTCCAGTAGAAGTATTTGTACTGATCAATGGTCAATGACATGTTGTTTTCTGTAAGATCGTCTGCTGTGAGGTTTGATCCTGTGTAGGTTTTTTCTGATACGCGGTCAAAGTTGAGGATGTTTATTTTAGAGCCTACTGCGTTTATTTCGCCTTCGTAATCTCTATTAACAATTTCACTTAAGATATCTTTGTCATAGACTTCCGCCATGACTTTGTTTGAAAATGCTTGTGCTATTGTATTTGCTCTTGCTGCCATAATAGTAAAAGTGTAGTTTTTACTTTTACCGGCTCTTACGAGGTTAGGAAGTTATCTGTTTATTAGTATAAAGTAAGATCGTTAGTTCATGTCAACTTGACAAATGTTAAGTAAATTAGCTATAATATAACCATGATAAATAAAATCTTAGTTTTTAAAATGTATGAAAACAGATTTACTATGACTCAAATAGGTAATGAATTAGGAGTATCACGTCAAAGAATCTCCCAAATAATAAAATATCGAGGATCCGCAGCTTATAGAAGTAAAAAGAAACTTAAACAATTAGGCAATTTATGTAAGATTTGTAATTCTGAATCTATAGATTGGCATCATAAAAACGGGAACCATCAAGATAATAGGGCTGAAAACTTAATGCCCATTTGTAAAAAATGCCACTATGAAATTCATAAAGGGAGAAAAGTTGATAGATTAAGAGGTAAATGGAGTCAAAATTATTTTGAATGCCAAAAATGCGAAACCACTACAATTCCTTATATGGCTCATGGTTTATGCCAAAAATGTCATTATATAGAAAATAAATGACAACTTATGCCTAAACAGTAGTTTCTATCTTTCCCGCAACAAGCATTTCTTTATATTTAGGATAATTTGTCTGTCTTAATACTTCCGACTCGGCAACAGTTATTTTATCCCCTTTGGGTTTTCCTTTATCATTGGGCCCACCGCTACCATCGGGAAACATTGCCCCTTTGCTTTTTGGTTTGGCTATTTTACTCTGTTCATGTAAAAAAGAACCTACTAATACCTTAAAAGGTATACTATTATTAGACTCCTCATTCGCAAATACCATAAACTCCTCAGTTTTTCCTTCTAACTCTGGGTTATCTATTAAAGTCTGGGGATCATCTGCAAACTTAAATACCTCTTCAGACCATTTATCAATCTTTTGGGATTCTGTCCTGCCTTGTGAGATTATTGCAAAGCGCCTTGTGCTTACCATGCTCTCTTTGGCTATCTTTTTGGTGGAATCATCTAGTAAATCCCAATCCTCATACTCAGCTTGCAATTCTTCTTCTGTTGGCTCTGATACTTCATTAGCCTCATCAATAGCTTGGTTCATCTTTCTATTCTTAGCAACTATCTTTTGCGCTTCTCTTGAGGATTCGCTAAACTTTTTCTTATAATCGGGGATTGGCTCTGCTTCCGGCTCTGGTTCTGGTTCTGGTGTAACTTCTGGCTCTACAATAGGTTCTGGCTCAACAACAGGCTCTACTTTGGGTTCTGGCTCCGGCTCTGGTTCGGGAGTTACTTCGGGTTTATCTAACTCTTCAAGAAGTATTACATTTTCTGCTTCTAATTCCGCTGATGTTTTAATTGTAGCTTTATTATCTGCCATATATTTACCGTTCTCTTATGAGAGTTTGGATATACTATTTCTTTTTCTTAGCTTTAGCTTTTTTAAAGGCCGCTATTCCTTTTGGGTCATAGCCAAAACGCTTTGTTTTTTTACCAATTTTAAGTTTAGGCATATTTATTTTGGGCCAACAGCCGTGTCTACACTTCGTTCTAAATCTTCTCTGGTAACACCTATATAAGATAGTCCTAGTTCTTTGGCTTGGGTTTGTAGTGCCCTATATGACCTGCTCTTGTTTAAATTAGGTTCTTTTATGGGTTTTTGTGGTTTTGACTCTAACGCTTCAGAGTAGAAATCTGCTTGAGCTGCGGTTAAGTAACTTTGTCTTGCTCTTAAGAAAGCTTTTTCGCTTTCTGTTAAAGCTAATACTTCTTTTGTGATAATTTCGTTGAGTTTCTTCTCTGATAGTTGATCCATAGTTATAGAATATATGATGACCTTATTTTATGTCAAGACTTCTTTCCTATACTTGATAATTGCTGTTCTATTGCCTTTTGTGCTTTCTCTGGTGTACTGAGATACGCTTCTAATAGTAAATAATTGCGTAATCGGGCTTTTAAAAATATATCCTGTTTTGAGTTATGGGTTGTTTGAGTGAGTTCTTGTTCAACTGAGTCTTTCATGGCTAGGATATATGCTCTAACACTTTCTAATGTAAGAACATTCCTACTAAGAGTTTCCATCCATCCATTCAGTGTTTCCTTTTCTGAACCGCTAAGATCAGAATATGAAATTCCAAAACGCTCAAGTATTTTATCCACGATCTAAGAATACACTACTAAGATATTTATACGCAACTATTTCCTTTTTGGTATAGGATACTGCCTTATACGGGATATGTGGTGTACTCTGCCCTTATATTGTTTCCTAAAACTTGTAAGAAGGTCATCAAGGTCAAATACCCTTATTACCTCTAATGATGCTGATGGAGAGGCGGATGGACTTAGTGACGGACTCTCGCTGGCGCTGGGACTCAAAGATGCAGAAGGACTGAATGAAGCCGAAGGACTTAGAGATTTACTTTCACTAGCTGAAGCCGAGGCAGAGGCAGAGGCACTTTTAGATTCACTAGCACTAGGACTTAATGAGGCACTCGCTGATTTACTTTCAGATGCTGAGCCACTAGCAGAAGGACTAAGACTTTTAGACTCACTGGCCGAGGCTGACTTACTTCCACTAGCGCTAGGTGAAAGAGACTTGGACCCAGAAGCAGATGTGCTAGCTGAAGCAGAAGCAGAAGGACTCAATGATTTAGATTCAGAAGCACTAGCTGATTTTGACTCACTGGCAGATGGAGAAAGGCTTTTACTCTCACTCGCAGAGGCTGAGGCTGACGCTGACGCAGAAGGACTGAATGAAGCTGATGGGCTAAGACTGGCTGAGCCTGATGCACTACCACCACTGGGACTTGCGGATGCCGAAGGCGAAAGACTGGCAGATGCGGAAGCCGATGGAGACAAACTAGCACTAGCAGATGATGACGGACTTAAACTGGCTGAGGGTGATAAACTTGCGCTAGGAGATAAGGAGGCTGACGCAGATGCACTAGCACTTTTAGATGCAGATGCACTACTTGATGCGCTGGCACTGGCGCTAGGGGATAAACTTGCGCTAGGAGACACAGAAGCTGATGGGCTTAAAGAAGCCGATGGGCTTAAACTCGCACTAGGACTCAACGATGCACTCGCTGACGCTGAAGGCGAAAGTGAGGCACTAGCGGAAGCGCTAGGCGAAAGTGAGGCACTTGGAGATAAACTACCACTTGGACTAAGGGAAGCTGAAGGGCTTA
>Ga0163149_10000714_pt1 | contig 43654 bp, 18 predicted proteins | sample OliLakLV19MP5G1_FD_148604 | JGI IMG/M metagenome (GOLD analysis project Ga0163149, IMG submission 148604) | Freshwater microbial mat bacterial communities from Lake Vanda, McMurdo Dry Valleys, Antarctica - Oligotrophic Lake LV.19.MP5.G1 | ecosystem: Environmental > Aquatic > Freshwater > Lake >...
TAGACCTGACTGTTTCTGGCGGCACATCGCCTTACACTTATTCCTGGACGGGCGGCGTCACGACGCAAGACCGCTCGAACCTCGCTGCTGGCACATACACGGTTACGGTGACAGATGCGAATTCCTGCACAAAAACCCTTTCTGCCACTATCACAGAGCCTCCGGCTTTGTCCTTGAGCACGACGAAAACAGACGCCACCTGTGGCAACTCCAACGGCTCGATAGACCTGACGGTTTCTGGCGGGACAAGCCCGTATACTTACAACTGGGGTGGCGGTGTCACGACGCAAGACCGCTCAAACCTCGCTGCTGGCACCTACACGGTGACGGTAACGGACGCCAATTCCTGTACAAAAACCGTTTCGGCCACGGTGAACAACATCGGCGGGCCTAGCCTGACAGAGACGCACGTGAACGTGCTTTGCTTTGGCAACTCTACCGGCTCGATTGACATATCGGTGAGTGGGGGCACTTCGCCTTACACCTATGCATGGACGGGCGGCGCAACGACGCAGGACCGCTCGAACCTTGCCGCAGGCACCTACACGGTTACAGTGACAGATGCGAATTCCTGCACAAAAACCCTTTCTACCACTATCACAGAGCCTCCGGTTTTGTCGCTGACGGAGACGCACGTGAACGTGCTGTGCAACGGCAACTCCACTGGCTCGATAGACCTGACTGTTTCTGGCGGCACATCGCCTTACACTTATTCCTGGACGGGCGGCGTCACGACGCAAGACCGCTCGAACCTCGCTGCTGGCACATACACGGTTACGGTGACAGATGCGAATTCCTGTACAAAAACCCTTTCGGTCACCATCACGGAACCTACTAATGGCTTGTCGCTTTCAACCATCGTTACCAATTCCACTTGCGGCAATGCCAACGGTGCAATTGACCTGACGGCAACCGGCGGCACCTCACCTTATACCTACAACTGGGGTGGAGGTGTGACAACAGAAGATCGCCCTAACATTGTTGCCGGCACCTACACCGTAACTGTAACGGATGCAAATGGCTGTACCAAGACCATTACAGCCACCGTAAATAATGTTGGCGGACCAGTTTTGGACATGACTATCACCAATGTCGCCTGCTTTGGTGGCACTAACGGTGCAATTGATTTGACGGTGACGGGTGGAACTTCCCCTTACACTTATACCTGGACAAACGGCGCAACGACCCAAGATTTGTCAAACCTCGCTGCAGGCACTTATACCGCAACAGTTACAGATGCCAACGGTTGCTCGGCAGTAAGAAGCGGAACCGTACAACAACCTGCCGATCTCTTGCTGACGGAAACGCACGTCAACCTGCTGTGCTACGGTACTTCCACGGGGTCCATTGACTTGACGGTATCTGGCGGCACTGCTCCCTATACCTACAACTGGGGTGGCGGAGTCACGACACAAGACCGCACAGGCCTTATGGCTGGTACTTACACGGTGACTGTGACCGATGCTAACAACTGTACAAAAACATTGTCGGCAACCATCAACCAGCCACCGGATATTGCGCCGGTGTTCCTGACCACTCACGTAACCTGCTTCGCAGGCAACAATGGCGCAATTGATATGTCGGTAACGGGCGGCACTCCTGGTTATACCTATTTGTGGAGCAATGGTGCGACCACACAAGACCTTGTTAACCTGACCGCGGGCACCTACACCGTAACCGTTACGGACGCAAATTCCTGCACCAAAGCGGTCGGCATCATCGTGGTTCAGCCACCGGTAATCGCACTTTCTGAAACACACGTCAATGTGCTTTGCAACGGCGCGAGCACTGGCTCGATTGACCTGACGGCAAGCGGCGGCACGGGTGTTTTGACTTACGATTGGTCGCATATTGGCGGCAACAACAACCCGCAAGACCCGACCGGCCTTTCTGCCGGAACGTACACGGTCACGGTGACAGACGCAAACAATTGCACGAAAACCCTTTCGGCAACGATCACCGAACCGCCAGCACTCGTGCTCACCAGGGTAGTGACCCATATACTGTGTTATGGTGGGAACACTGGCGCGATTGATCTGACGGTTTCTGGTGGAGTTTCGCCTTATACCTACTTGTGGACTGGCGGCGCCACTACGCAAGACATTTCCAACCTCGCTGTTGGCAGCTACACGGTGACTGTAACGGACGCGAATGGCTGCACGAAGACAACTTCTGCGACCGTGAACGGCCCGTCAGACCCGCTCGCTTTGAGCGAGACCCATGTGAACGTGCTTTGCCACGGAAACAGCACCGGTTCGATAGACTTGACGGTTTCTGGCGGCACACCTGCTTATACCTATAACTGGGGCGGTGGCGTCACGACGCAAGACCGCTCGAACCTCGCTGCTGGCACTTACACGGTGACGGTAACGGACGCGAACGGTTGCACCAAGACCCTTTCTGCTACCATCACGCAGCCTTCCGAACCCTTGACTGTGAGCGCTACGACAACCAACTCTACCTGTGGCAATCCAAACGGCTCTGTTGACCTGACGGTTTCAGGTGGCACTTCTCCTTATACCTATCTATGGTCGAACAACGCAACGACCCAGGATTTGAGCAACGTTATGGCCGGCACCTACACCGCAACCGTGACGGATGCAAATGGCTGTACCAAAACTACTTCTGCTACCGTGAATAACACAGGCGGGCCTAACCTGAGCGAAACGCACGTAAACGTGCTTTGCTTTGGCAACAGCACCGGCTCGATTGATCTGACGGTGACAGGCGGGACTTCCCCGTACACCTATGCTTGGGCAGGCGGTGCGACTACGCAAGACCGCTCGAACCTCGCAGCAGGAACTTACTGCGTCACAGTGACAGATGCAAATGCTTGTGCCGCAATACTCTGCGTGACAATTACCCAACCTGCCGATCTCTTGCTGACGGAAACGCACGTCAACCTGCTGTGCTACGGTACTTCCACGGGGTCTATTGACTTGACGGTATCTGGCGGCACTGCTCCCTACACCTACAACTGGGGTGGCGGAGTCACGACGCAAGACCGCACAGGCCTTATGGCTGGTACTTACACGGTGACGGTTACAGACGCGAACAACTGTACAAAAACATTGTCGGCAACCATCAACCAGCCACCGGATATTGCGCCGGTGTTCCTGACCACTCACGTAACCTGCTTCGCAGGCAACAATGGCGCAATTGATATGTCGGTAACGGGTGGCACCCCTGGCTACACCTATTTGTGGAGCAATGGTGCGACGATGCAGGACTTGGCTAACCTGACTGCGGGTACCTATACGGTGACCATTTCGGATGCCAATGCATGTACAAAAGCAGTGGGTATCATTGTAGTACAGCCTTCTGAAATTATACTTTCTGAAACACACGTCAATGTGCTCTGCAATGGAGCGAGCACTGGCTCGATTGACCTGACGGCAAGCGGCGGCACAGGCATTTTGACTTACGATTGGTCTCATATTGGCGGCAACAACAACCCACAAGACCCGACCGGCTTGGCTGCTGGCACGTACACCGTGACCGTTACGGACGCGAACGGCTGTACCAAATCACTTTCGGCAACCATTACTGAGCTGCCAGCACTCGTACTTTCGACATCAGTAACCCACGTTTCGTGTTTTGGCGGTAACAATGGCTCAATTGACCTGACGGTTTCTGGAGGAACTTCACCCTACACCTACTTGTGGACTGGCGGCGCCACAACGCAAGACATTTCCAACCTCGCTGCCGGCACCTACACGGTGACAGTGACGGACGCAAATGGCTGTACGAAAACTACTTCTGCAACCATAACCGAGCCACCTGTGCTTGCACTCAGCACTACTGTAGTCAATGTACTTTGCAACGGCAACGCAACAGGTTCGATTGATCTTTCTGTGTCTGGCGGTACACCTGGTTACACCTACTTGTGGTCGAATGGTGCAACAATTCAGGATCCATTTAACCTTCCTGCGGGCACTTATACGGTGACCGTAACGGATGCAAAAGGTTGTACGAAAACTGCTTCGGGAACAGTTACACAACCGCCAGCGCTTGTACTGACGACAACCGTTACAAATGTGAACTGTACTGGTGCGTCTACGGGTGCGATTGACTTAACGGTTTCAGGGGGTGTTTCGCCTTATACCTATGCCTGGACTACAGGTGCTACGACACAAGACATTTCTGGTCTTACAGCGGGCACTTATACTGTGACTGTGAGCGATACAAATGGTTGTACGAAAACAACTTCTGCAACGGTCACCGAAAACTCAACGCTTACGGCTTCCGCAACCGCAACTCCTGTAAGTTGCTTCGGCGGCTCGAACGGCACAATTGACCTCACTGTTTCTGGTGGCGTTTCGCCATACACTTATTTGTGGTCAAACAGTGCTACGACGCAAGACTTGACTGGCTTGACAGCTGGTACCTACACCGTGACCGTGACCGACAATGTTGGTTGTACAAAAACGGCTTCCGCAACTGTGACGGAGCCTCCAGTGTTGGCGCTTTCTACCGTTGTGACCAATGTCAATTGCTTTGGCGGGAACAACGGCGCAATTAACCTAACGGTTTCGGGTGGTGTTTCGCCTTACACCTATGTCTGGACGACGGGTGCTACTACGCAAGACATCTCTGGTCTTACAGCAGGGACGTACACTGTCACCGTAACGGATGCAAATGGCTGTACCAAAACAACTTCTGCAACAGTGAATGAGCCTCCTGTACTGGCACTTAGCAGTTCGGTGACAAACGTGCTCTGTCATGGCGCTGCTACTGGCGCAATTGACCTGACAGTTTCAGGTGGCGTTTCGCCATACACTTATTTGTGGTCAACCAACGCGACCACCCAAGACATTTCTGGCCTGACAGCGGGGACTTATACCGTTACGGTAACCGATTCAAACGGTTGTACCAAAACAACGTCGGCAACGGTTACACAACCTGCCGCAATAGCACTCAGCTCGGTTGTCACGAACGTTCTTTGCAACGGCGCAGCAACAGGGGCCGTTAACTTGACAGTTTCAGGTGGCGTTTCCCCCTACACCTATGCTTGGACGACCGGCGCTACTACGCAAGACATTTCTGGCCTGGTGGCAGGAACGTACACCGTCACTGTGACGGACGCAAATGGATGTACGAAGACAACATCGGCAACGGTTAGTGAACCACCAGCCCTTTCGCTCAGCACCTCGATTACGAACGTGCTTTGCAACGGAAATTCGACTGGTGCGGTTGACCTGACAGTTTCAGGTGGCACACCTGGCTATTCCTATGCCTGGACGACCGGTGCTACGACCCAAGACATTTCTGGTCTTGTTGCAGGAACGTACATCGTTACCGTGACGGACGCAAATGGCTGTACGAAAACAACTTCTTCGACGGTAACCGAGCCACCCGCACTTTCGCTTGGTACTTCCGTGACGAATGTGCTTTGCAATGGAGCAAGCACCGGTGCTGTGGATCTGACGGTTTCAGGCGGTGTATCCCCATACACTTATGCTTGGACGAATGGTGCAACGACGCAAGACGTCACAAACCTTGCTGCGGGGGCTTATACCGTTACGGTAACGGATGCAAATGGTTGTACCAAAACAACTTCTGCAACAATAACCCAGCCTCCGGCTATTGTGCTCAGCACTTTTGTAACAAACATCCTTTGCAACGGTGCTGCAACTGGTGCTATTGACCTCACGGTTTCTGGCGGTGTTTCCCCTTACACTTACGCCTGGACGAATGGTGCAACGACCCAGGATATTTCTGGTCTGACGGCAGGCACCTTCACTGTGACTGTGACGGATGCAAATGGTTGTACTAAAACAACTTCTGCAACGGTTACGGAAAACGGCAACCTCATGGTTTCGGCAAACTCCACACCGGTAAGTTGCTTCGGCGGCTCAAACGGTACAGTAGACCTGACAGTTTCCGGCGGCGTTTCTCCGTACACTTATTTGTGGTCAAACAACGCTACGACACAAGACCTGACAGGCTTAACTGCAGGTACTTACACGGTTACCGTAACGGACAATGTTGGTTGCACCAAAACCACCTCCGTAACCGTAACCCAACCACCCGCGCTTGCGCTTTCAACGGTTGTCACCAACCTGCTTTGTTACGGTGTTCCAACTGGTGTGGTTGATTTGACGGTTTCTGGTGGTACGCAGGGCTATTCCTATGTTTGGAGCAACGGTGCTGTAACTCAGGACATTGCTAACCTTTTTGCTGGCACATACACCGTGACGGTAACCGATGCAAATGGTTGTACCAAAACTACATCGGCAACCGTAACACAGCCTGCCGACATTGCACCGGTGTTCCTGACTACCCACGTGACTTGTTTCGGTGGCAACAATGGCGCGATTGACATGTCGGTAACTGGTGGAACGCCTGGCTACACGTATTTGTGGAGCAATGGCGCTACTACGCAAGATTTGATGAACCTCACTGCTGGTACTTATACCGTAACCGTTACGGATGCAAATGCTTGCACCAAAGCAGTTGGTATCATCGTAGTTCAACCTCCGGAAATCACACTTTCCGAAACCCATGTAAATGTGCTTTGCAATGGCGGAAGCACGGGTTCTATAGACTTGACGGCAAGCGGTGGCACGGGCGTTCTGACATACGATTGGTCGCACATTGCGGGCAATAATAATCCGCAAGACCCGACTAATCTCGCCGTTGGCACGTACACCGTGACCGTTACAGACGCAAACAATTGTACGAAAACGCTTTCGGCAACCATTACTCAGCCGCCTGCCATTGTACTTGCATCAGTGGTTACCAATGTTTCTTGCAACGGCGGGAACGACGGCTCGATTGACCTGACAGTTTCGGGTGGCGTTTCGCCTTACACCTACGCATGGAGCAACAATGCTACGACGCAGGACATTTCGGGCTTGGTAGCGGGTACCTATACCGTTACAGTGACAGACGCAAATGGCTGCACGAAGACCGCTTCTGCAACTGTATTGCAGCCAAGCATCCTGGTGGTTTCTGCTGTGCCATCGCTTTGTAACCCAGTGGACAATACTTATTCCGTTGAAGTCACAGTAAATTGGACAAATGCTCCAACGACTTCTATCACGGTTACCACTACCGAAGGTGGCATTTCCATCATTAACATTGCACTGGGCTCTTCTGGCACACAAACCACTACTATTACGGGTTTGACCTCTAACGGAGTACAGGATATTGATGTTAAAGCTGCTTTCAATGCAACTTGTTTCCACATCTATATGGATGCTTATGATGCGCCATTGGAATGTTATACTGCCCAGATTGGCGACTATGTTTGGGAAGACTTGAACCTTGATGGTATACAAGATGGCAACGAGGTTGGTATCCCGAACGTGACGGTAAACCTCACAGGCACAGACCAACTGGGCAATCCTGTGAACCTGAACACCGCTACGGATGCCAACGGCTTCTACTTGTTCGACGACCTCGTGCCGGGTACCTATAAACTTACCTTTGGTTCGCCAGGGGCCAGCTACGAACTTTCGCCACAAGACCAAGGTGTCATCGACGCCGAAGACAGCGATGCTGCACCGGGCACTTTGATGACCATCAATACCGTATTGTCGCCTGGAGAGTCTGACTTGACTTGGGACGCTGGCTTCTACCAACCCGATCCTAGCATTGATATAGAGAAATACGTGAATGGTGAAGATGCTGACACCCCCCCTGGTGTGATCATTATCGTACCGAACACACCTCCAGATGTGACGTTCACCTTCACGACGACCAACACGGGCAACATGACTTTGAACGACGTGGAGGTTACGGACGATGTGTATGGATTCATCTGCACGATTCCTTCTTTGGCGCCGGGTGCATCCCACACTTGTACCCTCACCGTTCCGGCATTGCGCGGTCTGCATACCAACCTTGCAACCGTAATTGGCCAACCCGTGCTTCCAGACGATACGCCTTATGGCCCTCCGGTGGACGATGAAGACCCTGCTAACTACACAGGCGTGTTCATTAACATGGAGAAAATGGCGAATAAAACAGAAATCTGCGCGGGCGAAGAAGTTACCTATACGCTTATCACCAGGATGTTGGGTGGTACTGATGGTATTGAACTTCGCAATGTGATGGCCATGGACAACAACATGCCTGGCACCTTTGTCTGCAATGGCCAATACTGGGTAACCTGTCCTCAGAATGGAGGCGTGTTGTGCGACCTTGACGGCGACTGTGTGCTTGACTTTGTAGATGCCAACAACGACGGTATTTCTGATGAAGAATTCAAGTGGAGCTACACCCTTGCGATTGATCAGACCACGGTGAACATCGCCGAAGACATGGCTGAAGTATGGTATGTGGATCCAATCACAGGCGATGAATTCTTTGTTGGTAATGTGGGCAACATGGACGAAGTGACTGTAACAGTAGACCCTGACCATTGCGCCGAGATTGGCAATTACGTTTGGGAAGATACAGATGCTGACGGTATCCAGGATGGCAACGAAGTGGGCATCCCGAACGTGCCTGTCACGCTTACGGGAACCGATATTGACGGCGAGCCAGTCAATATGAATACCTCTACTGACGCGAACGGTCTTTACTTGTTCTCCGGCTTAGTACCTGGTGATTACCAAGTAACGTTCGGCACCCCGGCTGGTGGCTATATGCTCTCACCGCAAGACCAGGGCGGCAATGAAGATTTGGACAGCGACGCTGCCCCAGGTACGCAACAGACCATCGTTACTACCCTCACAGCAGGCGAATCTGACCTGAGTTGGGATGCCGGCTTCTTCCGAAAAGCCGAAATCGGCAACTACGTTTGGGAAGACACGGACGGCGACGGTATTCAAGACGGCAACGAACCGGGCATCCCGAACGTGACTGTTACATTGACCGGCACCGATGGTTCTGGCAACCCTGTGAATGAGAATACCACGACTGACGGCAACGGTTTCTATGAATTTACCGACCTCGTGCCCGGCACCTACAAACTGACTTTTGGTCAGCCTGCAGGATATGCGCCAACGGCACAGGACCAAGGTGGCAGTAATGACCTCGACAGTGATATTGACCCAGTTATGTTGATGACCGTCACCACTGTGCTGGAGTCTGGCGAATCGGATCAGACTTGGGACGCAGGCTTCATCCAAACTGCTGAAATCGGTGATTTCGTCTGGTACGATCTTGATAAAGATGGTGTCCAAGATGGCGGCAACGAGACCGGTATTCCAAACCTGACAGTAACACTTACTGGTACAGATGGTGCGGGCAATCCTGTGAATGAGTCCACCACCACTGATGCTAATGGTTTCTACTTGTTCGACGGCCTGCCTCCTGGTACTTACAAAATCACGTTTACATCACCCGGTGCAGGTTACATTCCTTCGCCACAAGACCAAGGCGGCAGCGACTTGACTGACAGTGATGGCAATCCTGGCACCTTGATGACCATCAACACCGTGCTGGTGTCTGGCGAAAGCGATTTGAGCTGGGATCAGGGCTTCTACCAGGATATTGACCTGACTACTTTTGTAGTAAATGTTTCCTGCTACGAAGGCATGAACGGCGCAATTGACCTGACGGTTGTAGGCGGTACTGCACCGTTTACGTTCCTATGGAGCAATGGCGCGACTACGGAAGATCTGACGAATTTGTCTGTAGGAACCTATACCGTTACTGTAACAGACGCTAATGGTTTCACCGCAACGTCCAGCACAACGATTACACAACCTCCTGCACTCGTACTCACCCCCATCACGGCAGATGTGCAGTGCAACGGCGGTTCGGATGGTGATATTGATCTTACAGTTACGGGCGGAATTGCTCCTTACACTTATGCTTGGAGCAATGGTGCGACCACGCAAGATTTGACCAACGTGCCTGCTGGTACTTACACGGTGACAGTTACAGATGGACACAACTGTTCGAAGACTGCAAGTGCAACGATTGACGAACCGGACCCATTGGTGCCAACTGCTATGGCGTCACCTGTGAGCTGCTTCGGCGGTTCGGATGGAGATGTTGACCTGACCGTTTCTGGCGGGACGGCATCCTACACGTATGCTTGGAGCAATGGTGTGACCACGCAAGATTTGACCAACGTTGTTGCGGGTACTTATACGGCGACTGTGACCGATGCGCACGGTTGCACTGCTACGACCAGTGCTACCGTGACAGAGCCACCTGCACTTCAACTGGATGTAGACGTAACCAATGTTTCTTGCAATGGAGGCAACACCGGTGCAATTGACCTTTCAGTTACAGGTGGAATATCTCCATACACCTACGCTTGGACCAATGGTGCGACCACGCAGGACATTTCTGCGCTTGCATCAGGAACTTACACGGTGACAGTGACCGATGCGAACGGTTGTACAAAAACCATTTCCGCAACGGTAGAAGAGGCTTCACAGTTGACCGCTTCCGCAGAAGTGACAAATATCCTTTGCAACGGCTTATCCACTGGAGCGATTGAAGTGACGGTGGATGGCGGCACACCTGGCTACACCTATCTCTGGAATCCGGGCGCTATGACAACGGAAGACCTTTCCAACATCGTTGCAGGTACTTACTGTGTTACGGTAACCGATGCAAACGGCTGTACGGTTTCGCTTTGCAGAACTGTGACCCAGCCTTCAGCACTTGTGGTAACAAGCACCGAAGTATCAGTACTTTGTAACGGTGGTAGTGATGGCTCGATTGACCTGAACGTTTCAGGCGGCGTACCGGCATATACTTACCTGTGGGACAACGGCCAGACGACGCAAGACTTGGAAGACCTTCCCGCAGGCAATTACTGCGTGACGGTAACGGATGCAAATGGATGTACCAAAATACTATGCACCACCATTACGCAGCCTCCAGTGATTTCTCTGGACAACGAGGTGACCAATGTTTCCTGCTTCGGTGGTGACAACGGTGCTGTTAACCTCTTCGTGGTGGGCGGTTCGCCAAACTACACTTATCTGTGGGACAATGGCGCAACAACACAAGACTTGAGCAACCTGGAGGCCGGCACATACTGTGTTACGGTGATAGATTCGCATGGATGTGAGGCGTTCACTTGTGTGAGCGTAGGACAACCTGCCGATCTTGTTTTGAGCACTGACATTACCCATGTTGCTTGCAACGGCGGCGCTACTGGTGCGGTTAACCTCAGCGTTTCAGGTGGCTCCCCTGGCTACACCTACGATTGGTCTAACATTCCGGGTGCGAATAACCCGCAGGACATCTCAAATCTCACAGCAGGTACTTATACTGTGACGGTAACCGATTCGCATGGCTGTACCAAAGTAATTGAGGCGGTTGTTGAAGAAAGCTCAACCATCGAGGCAACTTTCGAAGTCACCAACGTGCTTTGCAACGGTGGTTCTGACGGCGATATTGACCTTACGGTTTCGGGTGGCACACCATCTTACACTTATTTGTGGTCGTATCAAGGCCGCACAACCGAGGATTTGATTAATGCCCCGGCCGGATCGTACAGCGTGACCATCACTGACGCAGTAGGTTGCCAGAAAATTGTTACGGCAACGATTGGCCAACCAACTGCATTGAGCCTCTCTGCAACAGTGACAAACGTAAATTGTAACGACGGTTCAGACGGTGCTGTCAACCTGACGGTTTCCGGCGGAACACCCGACTACACTTACCAATGGTCTAACGGCGAAACCACACAAGACGTCAATGGCTTGACGGCAGGCATTTACACCGTGACCGTCACAGACGAAAACGGCTGTACGGCTTCGTTGACGAGAACTGTAACTGAACCAAGTCCGCTCGCTCCTAGCGTGAATGTTTCCGATGTGCTTTGTTTTGGCGGCAACAATGGTTCAGTGAACCTCAGTATTTCTGGCGGCTCTCCGGGCTATACCTACATTTGGTCTAATGGCGCAACGACGCAAGACATTGGCAATCTTGTCGCAGGTGATTACTGCGTGACCATTTCGGATTCACATGGTTGTACAACAACCATCTGCGCAACAGTGGGTCAACCAACAGCACTGGAACTGGACGCAGACATCACAACCGTGATAGGCTGCACAGGCGGGAACAACGGTGCGATAGACCTCTCTGTGTTAGGTGGCTCCCCAGCCTACAGTTACGCATGGTCGAATGGCGCTACTACTCAGGACATATCGGGTCTCCCCGCAGGAACGTATACAGTAACAGTAACGGATTCGCACAGCTGCACCAAAGTTGAAGCCTTTGTGGTGGCTCAATTCGGCGACCTCCTATTGGATGTTGACTTTACCCACCCGACTTGTGCTGGCACAAACAGCGGGACTATTGATCTGACGATCAACGGCGGTCTTGCACCTTATGTGATTGACTGGTCCAACATTCCAGGGCCAAACAACCCTGAAGACCAGTCGAACCTTCCTGCTGGTATCTATTCGGTCACAGTAACGGACGAGAACGGTTGTACAGCAGTTACCAGTGTGACACTCATTGACCCGGTTATCAACCTGACAGCGGTACCTAGCCCCGTTTCCTGTTTCGGCGGAAACAACGGCAGCATCAACCTGACAGCGACGGGTGGCAATGGCGGCTTTAGTTACAACTGGTCCAACGGTTTCCAGGGTGAAGACCCAACTGGTTTGACCGCAGGCACTTATACCGTGACGGTAACAGATGTCAACGGCTGCACCAAAACCATCTCGGCAACCGTAACACAGCCACCAGCCATCACATTCAGTTCCATCGTGACACATATTTCGTGCAATGGAGGCAACAATGGTGCAATTGACATCACAGTTAATGGCGGCACACCTGGCTACACATACCAGTGGGCACCTGGTGGACAAACGACCCAGGATATCAACAGCCTTTCCGCAGGCACCTACACAGTAACCATTACAGACGCAAATGGGTGTACTCGGACGGGTTCATTCACCATTACCCAACCAACGCTCTTGGTGGTGACGATCACGCAAGTGACGAACTCTTGCTTCGGGGTCAACACAGGCGACATCAACATCAGCGTATCGGGCGGTACGCCAGCTTACTCCTTCTTGTGGAGCAATGGCGCGACCACACAAAACCTGTTGAATGTTGCTCCGGGTACGTACTGTGTGACCGTAACTGACAGTAAATCTTGTGCCAAATCGGTTTGTGCAACCATTCTGCAAAACCCGGAAATCATACTCAGCGCGACTGTTGTCAATGTTTCCTGTTTCGGCGGCAACAACGGCAGCATCAATCTGACGGTTTCTGGCGGCACATCTCCATACACCTACAATTGGAGCAATGGCGCGACAACGCAGGACTTGAACAACCTCACGGCAGGAACCTACACGGTCACTGTTACGGATGCCATCGGTTGTACCCGCACGCTTTCTCAGGTCGTTACGCAGCCGCCACTGCTCGTGCTGTCTACTACTGCTACCAATGTCAGCTGCTTCGGTGGCAACAACGGTGCAGTGAACTTGACCGCAACAGGAGGAACGGCGCCATATACCTTCAACTGGGCACACATTCCTGGATCAAACGATCCGGAAGACCTTTCGGGTCTCACGGCGGGCACCTATTGTGTCACGGTTACGGATGCAAACGGTTGTACGAAGTCTATATGCGCAACGGTTTCGCAGCCATCGCCGCTCAACCTGTCTACAACGTTGGACATCACTTGCGAACCTTTGGCTAATATCAACCTGACTGTTTCAGGGGGTACGCCAGCAGGCATTCCGCCTTACTTCTATGAATGGTCGAACGGCGAAACTTCCCAGGACCTGATTGGTTTCCCAACTTGCGATACTTACACCGTGACGGTGACAGATGGCAACGGTTGTGTGGCAATCACTTCGGTAAATGTACCCTGTGTTGGGCCGATCCAGTTGTCGGCTAATGTCACACCAGCTACTTGTTTCGGCGATTGCGATGGTGAAATCAACCTCACTGTAACGGGTGGAACAGGCGGCTTTACGTTCATTTGGTCGTCAGGCCAGACGATCGAGGATCTCCAGGACCTTTGCTCAGCGATATATTCAGTGACTGCTACGGACAGCCGTGGATGTAAGGGAGTGCGCACGTTTGTGGTTTCTCAACCACAGAACATCGTGCTGGCAACTTCTACAACCCCAGCGGGTTGCGGCAACCCCGGCAGCATCACGGTAGACATTACACATGGTGGCGTTCCGCCGTTCACCTATGACTACGCTTGGAGCGGCCCAGTATCTGGCAATGCAAACAACCAGGCTGATCCGTACACCATTACAGGGCTACTACCGGGCAATTACACCATTACTGTGACAGCCAGCAACGGCTGTACAAAAACCACCACAGCGGTTGTTGATGGTTCCGGCAGTATTGGTTTGACAGCAAGTGCTACACCAACAACCTGTGGCCAGGCTAACGGTACCGTAACCATTGATGTAACAGGTGGCACTGGGCCATACGACTGGACTGGGCCAAACGGCACGAGTGGTTCTTCCGCCAACGAACCGTTTACCATTACTGGCGTACCAGGTGGAGTACACACCTTTACAGTAACGGACGCTTCTGGATGTTCGGCAACGGTGAGTGTAAATGTGCCAACCAGCACACCACTCAGCATTTCACTGACTTCAACACCAGCAACCTGCGGTGACAACAACGGCACCATCACGGTGGACGTTACAGGTGGAACACCTGATTACAACTACAACTGGACAAGAGTGGGTGGCGGTTCTGACAACGGTATGGCAATGTCTGATCCATTCGATATTGGCGGCCTCATGTCTGGAACGTATAACATTACGGTAACTGACATAAGCACAGGCTGTACGGCAACGGGGCAGGTGACGGTGAACTCCGTTTCTGCGATCTCCATCACGGCTACACCGAATTCGCCGGCTTGTGGGCAATTGGAAGGCTCAATCTTGGTAGATGTAATAAACGGCACGCCGCAATACACCTACCAGTGGGCTGGTCCAGAAAATGGCAACTTCGGTCCGACGAATACCGATCCTTATACCATCCCGACCCTCATTCCGGGTGTGTACACCATCACAGTTACGGACGGCAACAACTGTATGGCATTTGCCACGGTGACCATCGCTCCACCGCCGAGCATCACCGCTACGGCAACAGCGACCAACACCAAATGCGGCTTGGCCAACGGCACTGCAACGGCTTCTGGTTCAAATGGTACTGCACCATACACCTATGTATGGTCGAACGGCGGCACAACCGCTACCATCAACAACCTGGCAGCAGGCCAGTACTGTGTTACGGTAACAGATGCAAATGGCTGCACGGCTACGGCTTGTGCAACCGTGGGCGGTTCTTCACCCATTACAGCGACTTCCAGCAGCACGCCAGCATCCTCTTGCACATCAGCCAACGGCACCATAACAGTAGATGTCACAGGTGGTGTTCCGAACTACTCCTACAACTGGGTCAACACAGGCACAGGTGCAACGGGTAACAACGGCGGCATCCCGATTCCGGGTGAGCCGTTTACCATCACCTCGCTACCTGCAGGCAACTATTGCGTGACGGTGACCGATGGAAGTGGCTGCACGGCGACTACCTGCGTAACCGTTAACGGTCCTAATCCTGTAACACTTTCTGCTACTACTACACCAGCGTCTTGCGGATTGGCCAATGGCTCTATCACAGTGACCGTACTGACGGGAGGTGGTGCTCCATACTCCTACACCTACAGCGGCCCATCATCAGGCAGCGGCACTTCGCCGAACACCGCCTTCACCATTGGCTCACTTGCCGCTGGCACCTACTGTGTGACAGTGACAAACGCCAACGGATGTACAGCGACTGTCTGTGCAACGGTAACATCCCCTGTTTGCTGTGAGTCAACGGCGACTGCCAACAACGCTTCGGCATGTGGTGGAACGGATGGCTCCGTAACAGTCACTGTTACAAATGGCGTTCCTGTCTATAACTATCTCTGGAACGGCCCGAACAACACCGCTGGCAGCGGCACTTCGACAAACGCTACATTCACGATCTCCGGATTGGGTGCTGGCACTTATTGTGTGACCATCACCGATGGTGCGGGCTGTATATCCACTGCTTGTGCTACCGTGAATGCTAGTGGTACGTTTGCAATTGTTCCGCTCCATATCTGTGCTCCGAATTGTGGCGCATTGGATGGCTACTTCCTGCTTGATATTTCGGGCGGACAAGCACCGTTCACGTATAACTGGACTGGTCCGAACGGCACGACTGGCAACGGTACTTCAGCAACCGAACCCATCACAGTGGACGGCCTTGGTAGCGGTGACTACTGCGTAACTGTTACAGATGCAACCGGTTGTATCGCTGTTTTCTGTGCTACGGTAGATCCGCCAATGGGGCTTATTGTTGGTGCAGTGCCGACTTGTGCGACCATATGTGGTGGTACCAATGCTAAAATCAGCGTGGGTGTCTTCAATGGCACGATGCCTTACACTTACAGTTGGGTGGACGGCGATGGCAATACTGGAACAGGAACAGGCTCTGGCAATCCGTTCGATATTACGGGCCTCACAGCAGGTACTTACACCGTCATGGTAAAAAGCCAGGAAGGGTGTATGGGCAGTGTAACCGTGACCATCGAGAACATCAGCTTCCTGCAAGTCGCTGCAAGTTCCACAGGAGTGATATGCGGTGGCACAGACGGCACGATAACGCTGAACCTTGACAATGGCACCGGCCCATACATCTGGGAAGGCACCGGCCTCAGCGGCGGCACTTCGACTACCGAACCATTTACCATCACAGGGCTTGCCTCTGGCAACTACTGCCTGACCGTCACGGACGCGAATGGCTGTACGGTAACCGTTTGCGAAATCGTAGGGGGCGCCATCGGAGGTACCATATTCAACGACTTCAACGCCAACTGCGATTTCGGTTCTGAAGAGTTTGGCCTGGACAGTGTGTTGGTATACGTCTTTGAGTGCAACAACCCGATTCCGGTAGATTCGATCTGGACCAATGCTCAGGGCAACTTCTTGTTCCCAAGCTTGAACAATTATCCATATCGCCTTGAGTTTGTGGTGATTAAAGACTCTTGCTGTCTCAAACCATCGCTTGCTTGCGAAGGTGTGGGCACTACGGTTCAGTTCATCAACGAAGCAAATTGCGACATCAAAGTGGGCTTCCTCAACCCAGCAGACTACTGTCAGTTGGATCCTGAGATTGCCTTCTCCTGCTTCGCACAGGGCAAAACCGACGAAGTGAGCTCGCCAGTAGTAGCGCTCATCCCATACAATGCGGTGGATCGTACGGAACTTTATGGCGATGTGGCGGCCAACAACAACCTCATCGGTTCGGTGTACGGTCTGGCTTACGACCGCTCGAACAAGTTCCTCTACGCTTCGGCATTCTTGAAGCGCCACGTGGGTCTTGGCGAATTGGGTCTTGGCGGTATCTACCGCATTGACTACAACCAAGGCACGAACACGCCTAACGTAACGGGCGTTTACATCGTACCAAGCGTAGGCGATGTAGTTCGTCCGGCTGATCTGAGTGCGCCCAACGTGCCAAGCATGGACACCGATGCCTTCGGCAAAATCGGTAAAGTGGGTCTCGGCGACCTCGACATCATGGGAGACAACACGCTCTGGACGGTCAACTTGTTTAACCGTACCCTTGTTCGCGTGAACAACATTCAGGATACTGCGCTTACGACTTCTGTAGAAATTCCGATCACCTCTGCTCCAAACTGTGGCAACGGTGTGTTCCGTCCGCTCGGTTTGAAGATTGATTGTGAAAAAGTGTACGTCGGCGGTGTATGTACGGGTGAAAACGCCAACGGCACTTCAAATGATCTGAGTGCGTCTATCCACGTATTCAACACGAAGGACAGCACTTGGATGAAAGTGCTCGAATGGGACCTGCATACACCTGCATACAACCACGGCGATATCGTGGGCAGCGTCAACCCGAACCTAGCTCAATGCAAAGAATGGGAGACTTGGACCGACTTGTACACCGAGCGTAACCAAGTGGCAAACACCGGTGCAGGCGAACCTGCCGCGATCTTCAATGGCAACTTTGAGATCATCGGTGGCGGCCCAACCGGCGCAGAATTCCGTTGCCGCGGCCAGGCCTTGATTTCCGACATCGAAATCACCCGCGAAGGCATGATGGTTATCGCGATGATGGATCGCACGGGTCACCAGTTTGGCTACCGCCAATTCCGCCCAGGCACAACACAGGGCAACCCGATTTCGGCAACTGCTGGCGGCGACATCCTCGCAGCATATCCTGTAAACGGTGTGTGGACACTGGAAAACAACGGCACGATCCCAGGTCTGAACCGCACCAGCGCTCTTGGCCCGAACTCCAATGACGGCCCTGGCGGTGGAGAATTCTTCTACGACAACACACGCTATCATCACATTGATGCAGAAGCAGGTGGTCTGTTGTACGTACCTGGCAGAGACGAACTTGTGGGTGCAATCAACAACCCGAACACTTCTGAGTACAACTTCGGTGGTGGTGTGGTGTACTACGATCTCCTCACAGGTGCGGCAACACGCAATGACCTTACCCTGCTTGATCCCGTCAACAACAGCGTCGGCATCGGTATGGCGAATACCATCGGCGATCTTGAAGCCATGTGCGACGAGGCTCCGATCCAGATTGGCAACTTTGTGTGGAACGACGCAAACGAAGACGGCATCCAGGATGCTTGCGAAAACCCGATTCCGGGTGTGCTCGTGAGTCTCTTCGACGGCATCTCCAGCAACCTGGTCGCCAGCACGATCACAGGCCAGAACGGTGAATACTACTTCACGGGCATTGGCACTGTCAACGAGGCTTGGATTGCAACTCCGGGCCGCGACAGTGTTCACGCCTTCCATCCGTACAAGATTGTGTTTGGTAAAAATGCCAACCTCAGTCAGTTCGACACGACGGAAAGCCAGTTGGCAGTCAACGGTTTCAAATACCACCTCACACTCGCAAACGTAGGTGCGGGCTGGCACAAAGACTGGAACGACTCCGACGCTTTGATCGCCGATGCGCCTACTTCGGTTTGGCACAAGTACCCGACCATAACGCTCACAACGGGCATGGCTGGTTGCACGGACCATACTTTCGACGCAGGCTTTATTGCCGATTCGACTTGCACCATCATCGTTTGCGCATTGGATGCCAGCTCGACTCAAGGCCAGTTTATCCTGACGGATGCCAACGACATTGTTGACCCAACTGGAACGGCCACCGTAACTTACCACGCAACACACAGCGATGCACAAGCCGGCAACGGCATCCTGTCCAGCCCTTACACGGCACAAGATGGAGCACAGGTGTACGCTCGGGTACAGGAAGGCACAATCGTGACAGTTCATACCGTGAACCTGCAAGTGGCTGCACTTCCAGTGGCGGTGTCTGCTGAAATTGGTGCTTGTCCAGAAACATTCGACGGCCCAACAGCAGCGTTCGACTTGAACAATGCCAACGCAAAAGTGACCGGTAATGCAACAGGTTTGACCGTGACCTATTACGCATCGCAAACAGACGCAGAACTCGGCATCAACCCGCTTGCCACGGCTTACACTTCGGCGGCCAAGCAAATCTGGGCGCGTGTGGAAAATGCGGCAGGTTGCTACGATGTGGATGCACTGCAACTCAGCGTATATGGCAACCCAGGCTTAGTGCTCACGGCACAAGACAATACTTGCTCCGGCGCAGGCCAGGGTGCAGTAACGGCAACCGTGTTCGATGGACCGGCTGACTACACGTTCGTTTGGTCTAACGGCTTGGTTCAAGGCCCATTGACGACGGTTTCAACCGCGCTCAACAGCCTGAACGCAGGTACTTACGCAGTGACCCTGACCGACGGCAATGGTTGTACGGCTACAGCTACAGCAGCAGTGGAAGACGGAACGGTGTTCAGCATCATTCCGATACCAGACTACAACGTAGAGGCAGGCAGCGCGGTGGGTCCGATTGTATTGCAAACCACTACCTGGGGCGCAAACTTCACTTGGACCGGCGGCTCAGAGGTAGGTATGCCAAATGGCACCACCACGGCTATGTCGCCAATAATTCCCGTGTTCAATTCCAAGGCATATTCTGTAACGGTTACTGTAACTGCAACGCTCGGTGCTTGTACAGATACGGAAGAGTTCATTGTGACTGCACTTGACCAAACGCCTCCAACGGCAGTTTGTCAGGACATCACGGTGGCATTGGGTGTGAGTGGCACAGTATCTATTACGCCAATACAAATTGATGGAGGTTCGACAGATAGTTATGCGGCAACCAACACGTTGACGCTGACCGCTTCGAATACGAGCTTCAATTTCTCGAATCTTGGCGCAAACAACGTGACGCTTACCGTGACCGACCCAAGCGGCAACTCAGCAACTTGTGTAGCCATCGTAACGGTGGTGACAGACCAGGCTTTTGCACCAACGGCAGCATTCTCCGACGCTCAAGTTCAGGCTTGTATGGCACCTTTCGAGGTGAAGTTCTCTGACCAATCGGCAGGAGAACCATCGGCTTGGTCGTGGTCGTTCCCGGGTGCTACGCCATCTGCTTCGAACGCGAAGAACCCAACGGTAACGTATGCTACGGCGGGTTATCATGAGGTTACGCTCGTCGTGACGAACGCTTACGGTTCTGACGATCTGAAGAAAGAATGCCAAACGATTTATGTCGGTATGCCGGATGCAGACTTTGATTTCAGTGTTGACGAACAAACAGTCGTGTTTAGCAACTTTACGCAGAACGCTACTGATTACGTTTGGCACTTCGGCGACGGCAGCACCAGCACGGAACAAAACCCTACGCACATTTACGCTCAGCCAGGCACCTATATGGTGGAATTGACGGCTGACAACAATTGTGCAGCGGACATTTTCCAACAAGCAGTGAACGTGAACGGCGCTTCAAGCGAGACGCAGGAAGACAACTGGCTCGAATCCTTCCGCCTCTTCCCGAACCCGAACATCGGTACCTTCACGGTAGAGATGCTGGGACAAGCACGCGGCGATGGTGAAATTAATTTCATCCTCTACGATGCACTCGGTCAGGTGATGGCGCGCGAGCAAGCCGACTTCCGCACGGGCAACCTGGTTCATGTGTTCGAGTACGGCGAACTGCCCGCAGGACTTTACACCCTTGCCATCCAGAATGGCAAAGAAGTGAAGTTTGACAAGGTGGTGATACAACGATAAGTGTGTGAAAGTGATGGCCTAATTTCAAGTTGGGCCATCACTTCAAATTACATGAGATTATCAACACTAGATGGAAAACAATCGGGCCGTCCTGAGCAATCGGGGCGGCTTTTTTTGGACCGGGTGGATTCCGAAAAATTTAAATGGAACCTACTGGGAAAGATGTCGTGTCGGCTATCGGAGGTGTGTAAAAAGCCGAGAATTAAAATTTGTCGCGGAATTGTATTTTGAATTTCTCGAAATCCTATAAGGTTTTAAAAACCTTATAGGATTCAATTGCCAGTAAAGCAAAATATTATTTCATGAAAAAAGTTGTGAAATGCCTTTTGACTCAGCCCCAAACCTGAAACCCGAAACGCTGCTACACCGGTGCCCCCGGCTGACAAGCCGCGTTTGGATTGGGGTATTTATCTGCCTGATCTTCATGGGTATCATCCAGGCAAGCGAAGTCTTTTTCCAGCAACATTTTCAGGAAAACCCCCGGGGAGACCTCTTGCTCGTTTTCAAAACCCACGCGCGCTTCCGAGTGCCAGGTGCTGGCAGATTCGGCGGGAAGGAACAGCGTCATTTTACGACCATCAAAGCTTGCTTGTAATGCCTCTATGCCCTCTTTTGCTTGGAGCGCATACACAAATGTGTATTCCTCCCCAGGACCGAAACAGGTGCTTTCAGAAAGGGTGGCTCCATTGGCCAGGCTTTTTACCTCGGATTGAGTGAGGCGATAGCGGATAAAATTTCCTTTTATGCGGATTTTCATGAAGAGAATTGTGAGGACGATACGTTTACTAAAACTTTCAAAGTTTAGTAAACGTAATCATCCCGTATAAACATTAAACCGTCCTTCGCGCAAAAACCCGATGAGCGTGATGCCAAATGTTTCTGCGGTTTCAACGGCTAAACTAGAGGGCGCACCAACGGCACAAACACATCGGATGCCAGCCATGGCGGCTTTTTGCAGCAACTCAAAACTTGCCCGACCACTCAGCAACAAAATATGTTCGTCCAATGGAATCATGCCCTGCTGCAAATAATGTCCAATGAGTTTGTCCAATGCATTGTGACGGCCTACATCCTCGCGCAAATGTAACAGATTCCCTTGCTGGTCAAAGATTGCGCAGGCATGTAATCCACCTGTGGCATCGAAGGTTTCTTGTCCTTTTCGGAGCGTATCAGGTAGGGCATAAATAACGTCTGGATTAATTTTCCAGGCTGCTTTACAGTTTGATAATGAATGGTTTACAGCAATTTTCACCGCATCCATCGAACTCTTGCCACATACGCCACAGCTGGAACTTGTGTAAAAATGCCGCTCCAATTTCTTCATATCAAAATCAAAATCCGGTTGTAAAGAAACCGTTACCATATTCTCTCCCAAAGCCTTTGCCGAAAAAATATCGGATGCCTTCTGCACTATACCTTCCGTGAACAAAAAGCCGAGGGCCAAATCTTCGTCCGCACCGGGTGTGCGCATGGTGATGGAAATATTTTGGCTTTTGCGCTTTGCTATGGGGCCATACTCCAATCGTATCTCCAGGGGTTCTTCTACCGCGAGCAGGTCAGATTCTTCCCAGTGGGCAGCGCCTTTGTATTTGGTGATAAGAACTTGTTTGGTAGCCATAATGGGTGGTGGATTTGGGGATTTGGGGATTTGTTTATGTGGGGATTTGGGGATTTGTTGTGCCAGAGCTTGGTATTTGTTTTTACCGAGGGGAAGGACGGAATACCGAGATTTGGCACAACAAATCCCCAAATCCCCAAATCCTCAAATCCTCAAATCCCCAAACCCCCCTTTAACCAACCGCTCAAATTCCTCAGGCGTATCCACACTTTTCAAACAAGCAGGGTGTTGGGGAACTACAATTTGCACCGCGTGTTTTTCCAAAAAGCGCCGCAATGATTCGTTGCCCATTTGGAGCCATTCCTGTAATAACGGCCCGGCTTCGGCTTCATAAATTGCTAAAAGCGGTTCGAGAAACTGCGTATCCGGGTTGACAAAAACGGTCGCCGGACAGTTCGGATTTCTCGCCCGAATTAGTTGCTCTAAATCCGATTTTTCCAACAGCGGATAATCGCAACCAACTACCAACCATGCTGGCAGTGAACTTTCGGAAAGTTGGGCATAAAACGCCGACAACACCCCGTTCAAAGGGCCAATATCTCCATAACTGTTTGTATCCAAAATGGTTTCAGCTCCCTCGAACAAGCTTTGCTGTTCGACCCGACAGGAGGTGAACACCCGTTCGCAAAAACCCGAAAGCATATCCGCAACATGCTGATATTGCGGCTTCCCATGATAATGAAGCAAACTTTTGGGCTGCCCCATCCGACGACTTTGGCCTCCTGCTAAGACAAGTCCGTTCATGATTCACGATAAACAGCCACGACAAACATGGCGATGACAAACTCCCGCAGGCGTTTCCAGCCGCTATATTCTTTTCCAACGTGTTGATAAAGCATTCGAGCCTTCATGCGCAAGTCGGGAAGAGCATCCATGATTTGGGTCAAACTGCCCTTTTCGTGTTCTGCTTTCTTTTTTACCCAACGTTGGAACAGCCACGAGACCAGCGGCTGAACAAGGAAAAACCAGGCCAACAGCACCGCCACACTGCGCAACACGGCATACATCGCTTTCTGCATCCCGGCCGTTTTTCCGCCAGTCAGCAGGAAGGTTGTGACGACAAACAAGAGCACGAGGAGGGGGAAAATCCACTTGTTTTTAGCCTTTTTTGTTGGGGCGTTTTCGGGCAAATTTTCTTCAAACGCCAAATTGGCATATTCCAAATGTTTCTTTTCCAGTTGTTTGGGCAATTTGGTAATCCAATAACCCAGCACCAATCCCCATACCGCGTACAATCCTACATAGGCATAGACTACGACTGCTGCCCAAGAGATGTTGCTTTGAACGCCGAAGTTTTTGAGCACATCTTCAAAGAAAATATCAATGGCCTCGAAAAGTGGTTTGCCAAAAAACAACAGCAATACCAGAATTTTTTGAAACGAAGACTCCACCAAAGCCAAAAAACCAAACAGGAAAGCTGCAAGCACCGGGGGGCGTAAATAACACAAAATCAAGGCTCCAATTACCCCCTGAAAACTCACCGCCAAATAGGCCGTGGGCGTAGAATGGGGGCTAACAATGGCCTTGACCAACACGACCAGCAGGGTAGAACGGAGTATGACTGCAGCATTGCGATTGCTGACATGCGCCAGTAAACCGATGCAAAGCACTGCGAAACCGCCCACAAAAAAACCCGTAAAAGGCAATTTGAGCGCGTGCATGATGCCGCCCAGGGCGCATTCGGAAAAAGCCCAGAGCGCAGTGATGCGAAAAACGGGATCGTTGGTAGAGATAGATTGCATTGGGCGGCGAAGGTAGCTACTGTGAAACACAAGTATGCGGTCACTTTTCGCACAACCGCTTCCAGCGTGATCAAAATGCTGCTTTTTTGCAGCTATCAGATTTCAGTCAGTAATTTTTTAAATTTCTCCGTAGCAATTGCGCGGTGGCTGATCTTATTTTTGACCGCATCGCCGAGTTCGGCAAAACTCTGATCAAAGCCTTCGGGAATAAAGACAGGATCGTAGCCAAATCCCCCTGTTCCTTGTTTGGTCATCGCGATGCTGCCTTCACAAATGCCTTCGAGCAGGGTTTCTTTTCCGTCGAAAACCAGTGCGATAATGGTACGGAAACGGGCGCGCCGGGAGATTTTTCCTTCCAGGTTTTTCAACAGTAGCGCAATATTGGCTTCAGGGCTTTTGGCCTCTCCGGCATAGCGGGCTGTGTGTACGCCAGGTGCTCCGCCAAGGGCATCCACTTCGAGGCCAGTGTCTTCCGAAAAACAATCGTAACCATATTTTTCCTTTACATAACGGGCTTTCAGGAGGGCGTTTCCTTCCAGGCTGGGTTCGGTTTCTTCGATTTCCTCGAGGCAACCGATGTCTTTCAAAGTCTTTATTTCAAAGCCAGGTCCGAGGATTTGTTCCACTTCCCGGGCTTTGTGGGCATTATTGGTGGCGAAAACTAAGGTGTGCAAAATTTACGATTTACGATTTTGGATTTACGATTTTTACCCGCCGAAGCCTCGGCAAAGGCGGGTGGATTGGTGGTTTGGGGAATTTGTGATAACTTGCTATGGTATTTTTAAAAACCAAATGAAATGACAGAAACAGCATTGAAAAAACGCTTTAAAGACTGGGCAGTTTCGGTTGTCCTATCATTGTAAGTTCAATCAAGACATCGCGGCAAAAAGAAGAACAGGCCCAAAAATCGTAAATCGTAATTCCAAATTCGCAAATCCTTATATCTTTCGCCGCAATCCTACGGCATTATCATGATATGAAGCCTTTTCGCCGCCCTCCTTTTTTCATATTGTTCTTTCACTCGCGCAAAGCTACGTCCCGGGCAATCTTATTTTGGCCCAAACGGCATATTGCGCTTTTGTAGACAATGCTGTTATTACTTTTGCCGTCCGTTAAGGACTAACCCCGTCAACCATCCAAAATTGAACGCCGTATGCTGGAACTACAACCCATCGAACGCAGGAGCGGCCTCACCCGCGAGACTTTCGCGAAAGAGTACCTCGAACCGCTCAAGCCCGTTGTTTTTACCGATCTGACGGCCAAATGGCCGGCAATAAAAAAATGGACGCTTGAGTATTTCAAAGAAAACTATGGTGACCTGGTGGTGCCTGTAGTGTCGAACAATTTCTCTCGACCTGGCAAAGGCTATCTCGCGGCAGACATGCACATCACATTTCGCGAGTACCTGGAAATCTTGGAATCCGGGCCTTCCGACCTCCGCATTTTTGCCTGGAATATTTTTTGGAAAGCCCCCGAACTTCGTGAAGATTTTGAGATACCCGATATCATGGACGGCTTTGTGAACGAACTCCCGTTCCTGTTTTTTGGCTGCGAAGGATCGCGCGTCACGCTTCACTACGACGTGGACATGAGCCACGTTTTTCTCAACCAAATCCATGGCCGCAAGCGGATAATTCTTTTTCCTCCTGAACAAAGCCGCCAGTTGTACCACCTTCCTTTCACGGTGTCGAGCCACGTCAATATTCTTGACCCCGATTTAAAAAAACACCCGGCGCTTCAACTTGTGAAAGGCCAAGAGGTGATCCTCCTGCCCGGCGAAACGCTCTTTATTCCACGCGGCTATTGGCACAATATTGAGTACACAGACGGCGGCTATTCGATCAGTTTGCGCTCTTTTGACTCCATTCTGTACAAGGTGCAAGGCTTGGCCAGTATTACAAAAAACTACGCTGTGGATCGCCTTATGAATCATTTTATGGGCCAACGCTGGTATAATTTTAAAGTCCGCATCGCTCAGCGCCGTGCGGAAAAAGTTGAACAGTAGGCAGTAGCAGTAGTAAGGCTCGACGGCCCTAGCCTACAGCCGCTGCCTGCTGCTACTGCCCACCGCTCATCAACTGCTGATCCATCGGCTCCAATTTAAGACCCATCTGCTGCGCTTTTTGGTAGTCTTGTTGCGCGCCGGCTCTGTTGCCTGCCTGTGCTTTTGCGCGGGCGCGTTCGAGGTACGCGATGTTGAGTTTGGGGTTGATTTGCAGTGCTCGGTCGAGCGATTTTATGGCATCCTCGTTGCGTTTCATTACGCGTTGCACCATGCCGCTTTCGTACCAGAAGTTGAAATTATCAGGCTCATATTTCAAAAATTCCTGGTAATCACCGAGCGCCTTCTCGTATTGCCCTGTGTTGAGATAAGCGATGGATCGGTTGGCGTAGGCGTTTTTGTTTGTAGGGTCTATCTGAATAGACTCCGTTATGTCAAGAATGCTTTTATCGGCCATTCCTGCCATGCCGTAAGCCGCGCCCCGGTTACTGAGTGCTTCGCTTTTTGATTTGGGAGTGATTTTGGGTTTCGAGAGTGCCTCGGTGTAGTCTTTGAAGGCTTTTTCAAGCAGTGATTTTTCTTGGCCTTTGTATTTTCCAGAACTTGCCATGTCAAAATAAGTCTTGCCCCGGCTGTTCAAAAGTTCAGGATTGTTGGGTTCCATATCCACAGCACGCGTATAGTCTTTGAGCGCGCCTTCATAGTCGCCACGGTCATTGCGCAAGAATTGGCCCCTGTTCCAGAAAGGCAGCGAACTACGCTCTTTTTTGCCTTCATCCTGGCTCATTACATGGGTCCAAAGCGTATAGCCGTCTTTCCAGACACCGACTTGTCGCACTGTCCAGAGGCCAAATACCACAGCGACCACACCGAGCGCGGCTTGCACTTTCCATCTTGAAGATTCATTTTTTGAAAAAACATCCAAATAATACGCCGCTATTGCGAAAAAGCCAAAATAGGCCACATATGTGAAACGGTCGGCCAAAAAGCCCTGTCCTGCTGCGAATATTTGAAGCAGGAACATCACGTTGAAAAAGAAAAAGGCCGTGCCGAACACCCAGACGCGCAATCCCTTTTTCCAGGCCCACCATACCGCAGCACAAGCGATCAAAAAGCCCAGCGGAGCTGCATACACCATCCAGGGCAGATGTTTTGGGTAAGGGTACAGCGGCGACATTGGCCAGGGCAAAACGGCTTTGTAAACGTAAGTGCAAAACGAGTATGCGCCAATGCACAGACGGTCGAGAAAATTGTAGTTCGTGATAGAATCATCGGTCGAGCCTTGCACCCTGAGTGTGTAGATATTGATCAGGCCGATCATAAGAGAGATCAACCAAAAGGGAGTTTTTTCCCAAATCAGTTTGAAATTCATGGGGCGACGAAACCAAAAATCCAGGGCCAGCATCGAAAGAGGAAGCGTCACGGCTTGGACTTTTGAAAAGCCTGAAAGCAAGGCCAGCAGGATCATTGCTGCGTATGTCCAGGTCCGGTTTTCACTCCTTTCTTCCTGTTTCAGCCATTTCACATAATACACCAGCGCGGCGAAAAAGAACAGTGCGAAAAGCACGTCTTTGCGCTCTGTGGCCCAAGCCACCGACTCCACGCGCATCGGGTGAATGCCAAACAAAAGTCCGCCAGCGAACACGCCCCAACGCCCAATGCCCATGCCCCAAACCAGTTTCATGACGAAGAATACGGTGAGCAAATGCAGCAACAGATTGCCGAAGTGCGTGAGTTTTGGACTAAATTCACCCCCGTTCAGGGATTTCTCCACGGCGAACGTGAGGATGGGCAGCGGGTTATAGTTGCCGATTACATTGCCTTTTTCAAGATCGAATATGTTGGAAATGGTAGTGCCCCATGACTGGCCCTTGCCCACGAGCAGGAGGTTTTCGTTCTCCGTGATGTTTTTCGGGTCGTCCCAGTTTACAAAGTCGTGGCGCAGGGTAGGGTAGTAGCAGGCTGCCGTGATGGCCAGCGCGACCAGGCCGAGGCTGAGCCAACTTCCTTCGCCAGTGCTGGAGCGCACAGGTTTGGAGGGCTTGGGCGGAGTCTTTTTGGGAGTTACGGGAGTGGGCTTTTTAGCCATTATGTTAAAAGCAGAGTTTTTAGGATACTTGGATCGGTGCTGATTTTTGCGTGATTTGTCGTCAATCAAAAAGATAGATGAGCAAGCGCGGAAATCAAATGGCATTATACCAGAGCGCAAAAGTAGAAATTCCCTAAGCCTCTGGCAAGGTTAAACCGCAATACCATAGGTGCCCTCGCTTAACGGTTTTACATTTTGCGGTTCTCCTGTTTTACGGTTTTGCGGTTTAATTTTACTTTTTTATTTGAATGACAATTATTGCCCCAAGGTCAGTACCGCCTCGGCCAAGCCTCGCTCCGTCGGTTCGGCGGCAATGGTTACCTCTGCAATGCCGAGGTGCTGCAATGTACGGTCTGTGGTGCCGCCAATGGCTACCACGCGCTGCTGCGGCAACAATTGGTGACGAGAGAAATAAGCGTCTGCGTTCATAGGGCTGGTGAACGCCAGCACGCTTTCGGTTCGCTGGGGCGGATTGGGCACCGGCTGATTGTCATATATCTCAAAATGGGTGCAGTGGAAATCGAGGTTCAGGAGCGTCATCACACTCTGTCGGGAGCGGCGGGCGGCGGGGAAGATGATCGGGCCTACCTCTTTCGATCGAGCGCAGTGCCTTCGAAACAATTGTGAGGTTCCTTTCGGCTCGCCCGTGCCTATAAAATCCACGCGACCCGTGAAATCTTCCAAGACTCTGGCGGTAGAAACGCCGAGGGCCGCCCAATGCGTTTCGGGGATTTCGAGTTTTTGTTGTTCCAGGTTTTGAAAGAAAAACCGCACAGCATTTTGGCTTGAAAAAAACAACCAGTCATGTTTCGGTATTGTAGAAAACGGTATGGCCGACAACATCACGAACGACTGTCCAAACACACCCCAGCCATTGGCTCGTAGCACAGAGCGAAACGCTGAATCGGGCAGGAGGGCGCGGGAAAGGAAGGCGGTCATGGGGGCGAAGATAATGGAATGTCCAATGTCCAATGTCCAATGTTCAATGTCCAAAATCGCTGCTCAGAAACCTGACTTTTGAAAAAAATGTGCTTGACCTGTACTATCCAAGAACAGTATCTTGGATCAAAATTAACCAGACTTGAATCTCGTGATGGAAAAAATTACCCCCCCCCTGTTTTTGCTCATTAACGGCGTGTTTCTCAATGGTTTAGCGCAAGTAACTGACCACGCTTGGCTGGAAACCAGTCAACTAAAAGTGCGCGTAAACGCCGATGGCCGACTTTTCTGCGACGACGAAAAAGGTGAAAAAAAGAATGTGAAAGTGATGGTTGCGCATAGACAGGAATGAACGCTTACTTTTGTAATCTTTTTACATTCCAACACTTTATCACCATGAAAAACCCATTCCTTTTTCTCACCATTTTACTCGCCTTAGTTTTAACGACGGCGGGCCTCCACGCCCAAACCCAGGAAACCATTCTCCACGCACGCATCTGGCTCGACGGCAAAACCATGCTCGACCTCGAAAACGCAGGCTTGGAAATGGACCACGGTTTTTATGAGCCAGGCCGATCTTTCCGCTCAGAGTTTGCCGCTTCCGAACTCAGCCGGGTAAAAGCCGCCGGATTCCGAATTGACACACTGGATGCCGATGTCGTGGCAACTTACCTTCGCGAAAACACGACCCGGAAACCAGTGCGAACGCATGTTCCTCAATCCTCTGATCGCAACGCAAGTCCCTGTGAAGCTTATACCGCTTCCACCGGTACGCCTATCAACTATACCTATGGCAGCATGGGCGGTTATTATACCTATGAAGAATTCCTCGAAATTCTGGACGATATGCGGGCGAAATTCCCTCACCTTATCTCCGCCCGGCAGGTTGTCAGTCCAACGCTTCTGACGCATGAAGGCCGCCCACAGTGGTTCGTACGACTCTCCGACAACCCCGATGCCGACGATGCAAGCGAGCCTGAAGCACTATACACCGCTTTGCACCACGCCCGCGAACCCAACAGCCTTACGCATTTGATTTATTTCATGTGGCACTTGTTGGAAAACTACGACCGTGACCCGGAACTGCGTTACCTGGTTGACAACACTGAACTATACCTCATCCCTTGCCTCAACCCCGACGGTTACATTTACAACCAGACCACCAACCCGGACGGCGGCGGCTTTTGGAGAAAAAACCGTCGCGACAACGGCGATGGCTCGTTTGGGGTGGATTTGAATCGAAATTACAGCTATAACTGGGGACTGTCGGGTGGTTCGAGCGGCAGCACTGCTTCGGATACCTATCGCGGCCTCGACCCATTTTCAGAGCCAGAAACCCAGATGGCTAAGGAATTTATCGAAGCCCACAATTTCGAAATAGTGCTGAACTGTCACACTTCTGGCAACAAATTGGTGCACCCCTGGGGCTACGAAAACTCGGTGCCCACGCCGGATTTTACCACACTTTCCGAATGGTTTGCCCGCGAGAGCAACTACCTCCATGGCTCTTGCTGGCAAACCCTCGGCTACCTCGCCAACGGCACTTCTGACGACTGGATGTACGGCGAAAAGGACAGATTCGCTTTCACGCCTGAAACTGGATCGGGCTTTTGGCCTACGATAGACTTGATTGACGGCAACAACAAAGGCATGTTCCTCACCAACCTTTCGGCGGCCTGGTATGCACTTGGCGGGGCAGTCATCCGGAAGCAGCCGGGTATGTCCATTGCAGGTAACACGCTCAGCGTGCCTTTCAAAATCAAGCAATACGAGCTGGGAACTGCGCCAATTGTTATTGGTTTTGAAGCACTTACACCCAATATTCAAAGTTTTTCAACGGTCGCTCCCATTTCCATCAATGATTTTGAGACAGGCTCTTTCACGGTTTCTGTGACGCTTGACAATAATATCCAATCGGGCGAGAGCATTCGTTTTGTTGCCAGCGCAGACCGCAGCGGTCAAGTGCATTCTGATACAGTTGAGGTCGTTTTCAACGCCACACCCTTCACGCCGCTTTTTACTGACAACAACGAAACCCCGAATGCCCAATGGGTTTCTAACAGCGGATGGGGACAAACAACGGAACAGGCCTATTCCCCTTCCAAAAGCATGACGGATTCTCCCAACGACATTTATGTTGCTGAAGAAAACACCCTCAGCAGCAGCGCCCCGCTGTTGATACCGAACAACGCGAACGAGGCGCGGCTGCGCTTTTTTACCCGCTGGGACATTGAACTGGAGCTTGACTGGGCACAAGTGCTCGTTTCAACCGATGGGGGCGGAATCTTTACGCCCTTGGCGGGTTCGCTTACCAACCTGAGTAGCGCCCTGACCGAACCGGTATATGAAGGCGCGCATCCTTATTGGGAGGAAGAATGTATAGACCTCAATGCCTACATTGGCCAACCATTTATACTGCGGTTTGCCATGACTTCTTTTTCAGGCAATCCCAATGGCCGCGACGGCTTTTACTTCGACGACCTTTTGCTCGAATACAAAACGGATAGCGGGGTATTTACCATTGATATTCCTGATACCTGGAAACTGCAAAGCCGCCCGAACCCTGCCAACGACCATACTTTGATCGTTTGGGATAAACCTGTAGTTGCAGAACAAAAATTGCAGATGGAAATCTGCACGGCAGAAGGCAAATTTTTCAAACAAATTCCACTCACAAATGGGAATTCCAACGCCTTGAAATTGGAAACAGGGAACTGGCCAGCAGGGCTATATTTCTACCGTGTTTCTGGACCAGAAGGCAATTCTGAGTGGAAGAAGTTGGCGGTGACGCATTGAGGCAGGTGGAATACGGATGAGACGGATGTGACACGGATTTTCACAGATAATATCCGTGTAACATCCGTCTCACCCGTGTTCCACCTGTTAGATCAGGCCCTTTTTTGCCTCCGATTCATATCCTGTTAATCCTGTCAAAAAATTCAAAAAGCACCCGGCCAATACAAATCACAATATTCCCTAGGCGTTACAATCTGTGTGCGACCAATGGCTTTCATCGTAAAATCGTTGGTGTTTCCCGTAATCAGGAAGTCTGGTCGAGCGAATAGGGCGAGTTCGAGAACGCGATTATCGTTATCGTCGGCGATGATGTCCACATGAACATCGGGGGCAAATTTGGAAGAAATCTCCTAAAGTCGGTTGAGAAGCAATTCGGCTCGGGCTTTGAAATCAAGGAAGCGGGCAAACTTTTCGCGGTTCAGCACTTCTATGTATTCTGCTACAATGTCGTCAGACACAAACAGTTCGATTTTGCGATTCAGCACCAACTCATCAATAATCCGCGAAGCAGGGCTGTTTTTAGAAATAAGCGCAGAAACGACCACATTGGTATCAAGAACGATGCTTTGCATTTCGGCGCACGGCTTTTATTTCGGCATTGATTTCTTCCAAAGTCATACTGGAAAGCCCCACCCGCTCGGCAATGTCTTGGCAAGCATACAGGGCTTGTCGCGTGAGTTCGGTGCTGATTTTATCAAGCAATTCCTCAAAAGAGATCTGGGGTTTGTCCAATCCAAACTTTTTGAGGTCTTGCGCCGTCACGGAAACTTGTAGAATACCCAACGTGGTAAATTTTTACAAAGATAGCAGGTGCTAAACAATTCAACAAGGAAGAAAAGAGTGCTGATGCAATGACAGTGTGAAACAAACAAAAATTTTTCTCAAAACAAGGCAGATTTGAAAATTTACCTTTGCGTCCGCTCCCAATGACGAAAATGACACAATGACGAATGACCCTCCTTCGTCCCCGCCAGCCAAGCCTTGGCGGGCAGGAAGGCTACGGCGGGTAAAAATGACGCAATGACAAAAGAAACCACACTCCACAACTACATCCTCGGCCATTGGACCGTCCCGAGCACTCGGGACGAAGCCCTCCCACAATACAATGCCCTCACAGGCGAGATTGTCAGCACCGTCCACAGCGAAGGCCTTGATTACGGCGAAATCCTCGACTACGCTCGCCGCGTCGGAAATCCCGCCCTTCGCAAACTTACCTTCCAGCAGCGCGGACAAATGCTCAAAGCCCTCGCGCTCTACCTTATGGATCGCAAAGACCACTACTATGAGGTTTCGCATAAGACAGGGGCAACCCGCGCTGATTCCTGGGTGGATATCGAGGGCGGCATCGGCAACCTGTTCGCCAACGCCAGTCTTCGGCGCCGATTCCCTAATGAGACCTACCATGTTGAGGGTGAAACCATCCGACTTTCCAAAGAAAACACCTTCGTGGGGCATCATATTTTGACGCCAAAACGCGGCGTGGCTGTACATATCAACGCCTTCAATTTCCCCATTTGGGGAATGTTGGAAAAAGTGGGCTGCAACCTCATGGCAGGCGTTCCTGCCGTAGTGAAACCATCTGAACAGACCTCTTACCTGACAGAAGCCCTTTTCCGCGACATCATCGAGTCCAAAATTTTGCCCGAAGGCGCCCTGCAACTGGTGGTCGGCACCGGACGAGGCATTCTGAATTTTGTGGACAGCCAGGACATTGTCACCTTCACCGGTTCTGCCGAAACGGGGCGAAAACTCCGCACCACGCCCGCTATTTTGCAAAATTCTGTGCCTTTTACCTTGGAGGCAGATTCTTTGAACGCCGCTATTTTAGGAGAAGACGCATTGCCAGGAACGCTGGAATTTGATATTTTTATCAAAGAATGTCGGCGCGAAATGGTCACTAAAGCCGGACAAAAATGTACTGCAATCCGACGCATCATTGTGCCCGAAATTATGCTGGACGAGGTCAAAGAGGCCCTGTCTAAAGAATTGGCCAAAACAGTCATCGGCGACCCCTCGGCGGAAGGCGTTCGGATGGGCGCTTTGATCAACCGCGCTCAAATGGCGCGGGTACGCGAGCACCTGAATATGCTGAGCCAGGAAACACCCATTGTCTTTGGCGATTTGGAACATTTTGAAACGGTAGGTGCTTCCCGCGAAAAAGGGGCGTTTATGCCGCCGGTTTTGTTGTTGAACGACAGTCCGTTTTCCAAAACGCTCTGCCACGAAACCGAGTGTTTTGGCCCCATTTCAACGCTAATGCCTTATGCTTCTATTGATAAGGCCATCGAATTGGCCAATATGGGCAAAGGCTCGCTCGTCAGCACCATCTGCACGCATGACCCCAAAATCATGCGCGAGTATGTACTTGAAGCCGGAGCCTTCCATGGGCGCATCCACATCCTCAATCGCACATCGGTTAAGGAAAGCACAGGGCATGGATCGCCTTTGGCAACACTCGTGCACGGCGGCCCCGGTCGAGCGGGTGGGGGAGAGGAGATGGGCGGTATGCGCGGCGTTTTGCACTATATGCAACGCACGGCCATTCAGGGCCACCCTACTGATATTACGGCGGTGACCAACCAGTTCCAAACCGGTGGACACCAAACCGAAACGCCCGTTCACCCATTCAAAAAACACTTTGAAGATTTGTTTGTAGGCGAAACGCTCGTGACCGCCAAGCACACCGTTTCAGAAACGGACATCCACAATTTCGCCAACGTGAGCGGCGACAATTTTTACGCACACATGGACGCGACCGCCCTTGAGGGCACCCCCTTCACAGGCCGTGTGGCGCATGGCTATTTTGTGCTGTCGAAAGCCGCAGGCCTTTTTGTGGACGCGAAAAAAGGCCCTGTATTGCTCAATTATGGTCTTGACGAATGCCGATTCACCAAGCCGGTGTACCCCGGCATGACCATTGGGGTAAAATTGACGGTGAAAGAGAAGATTGAGCAAGAAACGGACTCCACAAAAGAAGGTGTTGCTGCTATCCCCCGAGGCATCGTCAAATGGCTCGTGGAAGTGTACGACGAAACGGGCGAAACGGTAGCGGTGGCCACGATATTGACAATGGTGGCGAAGCGGGAAAAATAGTCGTATTTTCATCCCAATTCATCGGGTGACTGCCAGTCGAAACCCCTACTTTCGTACATTCAGGCTTCCCCCTATGCTCCAGCTGTTCCCTCTCCCTCGTTTGCGCCTGGCTTCCCCCAAAAAACCAATCTCGGAGAACGCTGGCGTGAGCGGGGCAATTTCATTGCAGCGTCACATTCTCCTGCTTGTCCATTTTGACAACGTTCCTTATGGTTATTCGCGATTTTATTAAAAACATTTTGTTTTAAAATAAAAGCCCTCTATCTTCGCTGTCTTAACTATCAATGCACATGCCAAATAGGAAACATCTTCGAAAAAAAGATCATGATCCCCACGACGCAGTGTTCAAAGCCTTTTTCAGCGATGCTAAAATCGCCAGGAACTACCTGCTACACTACACACCCGAAGCCATACATCGGCAAATAGATTTCGGTATTTTCCGGAAGATAGATACAGCTTTCGTTAGTGGCCGCTTCGGGATTTCATTCAGCGACGTGCTCTATGAAGCCCGTTTGACAAGTGGCGCTCCGGCCCGGTTGCTATTCCTTTTCGAGCATAAAAGTTACTTTCCTTCTCTGCCAATACACCTCCAACTGCTTGATTATCTGCTGCAAATCTGGGAAGACGATCTCAAAAACGATCGCCCACTCTCTTTTATCATTCCGATTGTGGTGTATCATGGAACCCATGCATGGAAACAAAAGGCGTTTCCCAACTATTTCCCTGGGTTACCAGAGGAATGGGCAGCATTTATTCCAAACTTTCATTATTTGCTCACAGATTTGAGCAGAGTACCGCATCAGGAAATTGAGGGAAAAGTGGAGACAGAATACTTGAAAAACCTCTTTTTAGCATTGAAAATTGCCCGTAATGAGAGATTTTCCCTGAAAGATTGGCCAAATGTCCTTACTTTTGGCAAGCCATTTTATCAGAACAACCGTGAAGGTATCCTGCTTCAAACCTTAACGCTTTACGTCTTAAATTTTTATAACATGAAAGAGGCTCAAGTTAAAGAACTTAGCAAGCAATTGCCCCAAGCGGAGCGAGACTGGATAGATGCCATCCCTGAAGTTTTTGGGAGAAAATGGAAGGAGGAGGGGCTTCGGAAAGGGTATGAAGAGGGCATGGAAAAGGGCATGGAAAAGGGCATGGAAAAGGGCATGGAAAAAGGCATGGAAAAGGGCATGGAAAAGGGCATGGAAAAGGGCATGGAAAAGGGCATGGAAAAAACGACCCATGCCATCGCCATTAAAATGATTCAAAAGTTTCCAAATCTAAGCAACACCGAAATATCTGAACTCATTGGAGTCCCCGTAAAATTCGTTCAACAGGTACGCCACGAATTGGCAAAAAAGAAACCGAGCTAAGTGGTTATTCCAAGCACGAGAAGAATATCTGATTGCTTCTGCGAGGGTCTTACTTACCAAGCGGTTCACGGAGCTGCTCCGAGAGGATAGCCATCGTGTTCTCACGGCAGTGATTTCAAATGGGGTAACATCGGAATATCACGAGGGATCGTTTCCCCGGAAGTGCCCAGATAAATTTGTAATCCTCAACGTGGGGCGTAACGCTGCCGAAAAATGGCAGGACTTGCTCCTTTGTGCGGTGGCCCAAAGCCGTTATCGGGACGACATCAAAATCATCCTCATCGGCAATTGGCATCAGCGCGCCGATCTGGTTCGGCTCAGTGAGGACTTGCTCAACGCATTTGCAAAGCAATTGCTGTTATTGTCATAGATTTGCCTTAAAATCCCTCAAATCGCTACTTTTGCGCATCCAGGCTTCCCCCTATGCTCCCCCTATTTTCCCTCCCCGGCGGACTCCCCCTTGCCGAAAAAATCCGCCAACTGCATGATGGCGATCTCGTCGGCATTTTCGGGCGCACCATCCTCAACCGCGCCTACGATTACCTCGATGCAGTCGAATCGGTAGACATACGTCCGGGCCGCGTGGAAGCCGAGGTACAAGGCACTGAAACCTACGAAATCTCGCTTGAACATCAATCCGGCGACATGTATGGCCATTGCTCCTGCCCTTACGATGGCGGGGCTTGCAAACATCTCGCGGCCCTGCTCATGTACCTCCGCGATGAAGAACAAAACCTGGAACAAATCAACCTGCCCGCAAAAGGAGAAGCCGCTTCCCCTGCTGCTACGTTTGACTTCGACCAGTACCTCGAAGGATTGAAAGCCGACGAACTTCGCGCCCTTGTGCGACAGTTCGCTCCGGAGTCCTATCGCCGCGGCCTCGCTGTACAGCACGCCGAGCCGGGCAGCAACCAAAAAATCTTGCAATCGGCAATCAAAAAGGTGCAGGACTTGCTCAAGAAGATACCTGAATACGACCCCTCTGATTTTGAATCTGCCTTGCTCAAACGCTTGGAGGTACTGCGACCATTTTGGTTGAACGACGCGTCAACGGTACTGGCTGTGCTACAAAACTGCATCAAAGGCATTGACGAGGCACAGGGCGAAGGCTATCTCTACGACGATTATTCCGACGGCGTTTTCGACGGCGACGACTTTGGTCGTTATTTGGCGGAGTTTGTGGCCGCACAACCTGCAGAAGCCGCACTCACTACGCTTCAGTCCATTGAGGAAGCATTCCAAGAATGCGATTACAGCACAAGCACCAACTTTTTGCCCGATCTAGTGGAGTTGTTGTCGGAAACAAAACGTCGCGCGATCATCCCGTTTTTCCTGCAAACGGATGGGCTGATTGATCTGGAAGACCGCCACCAGCGCGTGGTGTGGCAGCATCTCCAATCCCTTTTGAGCGTCACCGAACAGCGTGAAATCCTTAGCGGCTTGAGCACTAATAATTTCTTCGTGCTTGAATTGGTCAATCTCCTTGAACGAGCGGGCGAGGCAGACAAGGCCATCGAAACCTTGGAAAAAGCCTTGCCACCAGAACGGCAGCCCCAATCATTGCACTTCCACTTGGCGGGTTTTTCGAGTAAAAACAAACTATTCGAACGCCGGATCGAGCTGGAGCAACGCTTCCGCAATAGCCGCGACCTTGAAAAGTGGGCTACTCGATATGTACAGGAAATCGCTTCGGCAGAGAGCCTGCATTTTGTGGTGAAATGCCTGCCAGAGCAGCAAAGTGCTTTTGAAAAAAGGCTTCAAAAAATCAATGTGGAAGCATTCGCCCAATATCTGGAAAACCTGAAACGGCTCGACGAAGTTGTCCTTCTGTTCCAACTAAAAACTGGCTCGCCCGCTCAAAAAACGCAATACGATTTTTTTAAGCGGCACAAAAAAGCCTACCCCGATGCCGCAAAAACCATCTTTGTGCAAGTGTTGGCAGACGAGCTACCGCACGCTGGCGATCAACACTACCGCGCCGTCACAGAAGCACTCACCCAACTGAAAGCAATCGAACCGCCCGGCGAATTTCAGGTGCGTATTCAAGTCATTAAAGGCAATTACAAGCGTCGCAGCAAACTGATGGGGATGCTGCAACAGGCGAAATTATAAGCGCATATCTGTTGCAGATTTCAACATATTGCCCTAACTTCGTAAGGTGTCCCAAACTTTTTTTAAAAAATTTACCTCAAAATGTTTTGCGAAAAAACATTTTGTTTATTTTTGTGGCTCGAATTTTTCATTAACAACTTTCATCCTTAATTCAACACCCTTGAAAACCAAGCCAAAATCCCAATCACCAGTTAACCACTCCACCAATCACCACTCAACCAACAACAGCATGGCAGACGACAAAGTAGAACGCCTTAAAACCCTACAATCAACGATTGACCGCCTGGACAAAACCTACGGACGCGGCACCATCATGCGCTTGGGCGATAAACAAGCCGTCGAAGTGGAGTCCATTTCCACGGGCTCGCTTGGTCTCGACATTGCCCTTGGCTGTAACGGCCTTCCAAAAGGTCGAATCATCGAAATCTACGGCCCTGAATCATCAGGTAAAACCACCCTGGCAATCCACGCCATCGCGGAATGCCAGAAAAAAGGTGGCATTGCAGCCATCATTGATGCTGAGCACGCGTTCGACCGCTTTTACGCCGAAGCCCTCGGGGTTGATGTGAACAACCTCCTCTTTAGCCAGCCCGACAACGGCGAACAAGCCCTCGAAATCGCAGAGAACCTCATCCGTTCCGGCGCAGTAGACATCATTGTGATAGACTCCGTTGCCGCCCTCGTACCACGCTCAGAAATCGAAGGCGAAATGGGCGACTCCAAAATGGGGCTACAAGCCCGCCTTATGAGCCAGGCGATGCGCAAACTCACGGGCAACATTGGTCGCACCGGCTGCTGCTGCATCTTTATCAACCAGTTGCGCGAAAAAATCGGCGTCATGTTTGGCAACCCCGAAACCACCACCGGCGGCAACGCTTTGAAATTCTACGCCTCTGTTCGTCTTGACATTCGCAAGAGCGGCGCAGCCATCAAAGACAAAGACGGCAACTTAATAGGCAACCAGGTAAAAGTAAAAGTGGCGAAAAACAAACTTGCCCCACCTTTCCGCGTGGCCCAATTCGACATTGTTTTTGGACAGGGGATATCCAAAGTGGGCGAGATCATTGACCTCGGCTCGGAGTACGACATCATCCAAAAAAGCGGGGCATGGTACGCCTACAATGGCGCTAAAATCGCCCAGGGTCGAGACGCTGCCAAGCAGTTCCTGCTCGACAATCCAGAGCAAGCAGACGAAATAGAATTGAAGATCAAAGAGAAGATCGCCGCTGGCGCAGCCGCTAAACCCGCTACCGCGTCAAAGTTCGTGGACGATGAAGACGACACGGAAGATTGATTAACATGTAGCGCTGGCGAACGTTTGCTTAGAGGGGATGGAACACGGATGACACGGATTAGACACGGATTTTCACAGATTTTATCCGTGAAAATCCGTGTCTAATCCGTGTCATCCGTGTTCCATCCCCTTCTTAAATGAACGATAATCAATTCATGTTCAAAGGCTTACCCAAATAAAAATCAAGAATCTTCAATTTGAAAACGTAATCGTACTTCGCCACCGTCAGATCCGTTTCTGCGATATCGCGGTTGTTGCGCGCAGTCGTTAGATCGAGGGTGTTGATGGTGCCAAGTGCATGGCGTTTTACGGTGTTTTCGTAAGCGATGTCCGTAGCATCGAAGGTCTTTTGTGCAGCATCTAGCGTGAGTCGAGCGGCGCGTGCGTTGGCGATGGCCGTCTGAATGTCGTTTTTGAGCGATTGCTGGGTTTGAATCTGCTGCATCTGCGCGGTTAAAACGCCCAAGCGTGCGCGCTCCACATTGAGGTGGGTACGGCCATTCTGGTAAATGGGGATTTGAATACTGGCACCTATGCCCTGACCAAAGTTTTGGTCTATTTGATCAAAATAGGTAGTTTTTGGAAAAGAAATCGGGGTGTCATAAAAGCTGACGGACACATCCTGTCCCCCGATATTGACGACTGTTGGAGTGCCCAACACCGGATCACCCACAATAGGATTGTTGAAATCCCGCGCCTGCGAGGAATAACTGCTGCTCAAATTTGCATACGCAGAAATGGTAGGGTAATAGCCAGATTTGGCAATCGCGATGCCTTCTTGGGCACTTTTCACCCTGAAATCCGCCGAACGGATATTGGCCTGTGTGCCCACTGCGGTTTGATAAACCGGAGTAAGCGAAAACGCATCTGGATTGGCATCGGCTGGAATTGGCACATCCGGGCGTTCAATTTGAAGATCGAAATCAGGTTCGAGCTGGAGGAGTTGTTTGAGGGTCAGGTATGAAAGTTCGACACTGTTTCGAGCCTGCACTGCTGCTTGCTCGCCCTGGGCAAGTTGGGCCAGGATGTTGTACTTGTCGGCCATGGGTAGTGTGCCCGCCTCAATAAGTTTAGTGGTTACGTTGAGTTGTTCCTGTGTTTGGGAGATGCGTTTTTGGGCATTTTCCAATTGTTCCTCCCCGAGCAGAATACCCAGGTAAGCCGAGGCGATTTGCAGGCCGAGGTTGTTCTCCAGTTGTTCGGCATCTGCGGTGGCTGCTTTGAGGTCCCAGCCCGCTTGTTTGATGCTGTGGTTGATCAATCCCCCGCTAAAAAGGTTGATACCGGCATTCAGTCCGAGGCTGTTGAAACTCGTAGCCACCGTGTTGAACTGGTTGGTAGTTGGGTCAATGGTACGGCCAAACTGCTCGCCCACGTTGGCGTTGGCACTCACATTGGGCAGGCGGGAGGCCTTTGCTTGTTTTTCCGAGAGCAAGGCGGTGCGCACATTGGCTTGCGCCTGTTTTACGGTGATGTTGTTGTCTTTCGCGTATTGAATGCAGCGTTCGAGCGACCAGGTATCCTGCGCTTGAGCGGCGGTGGCAATCAAGATTGCGGCAAGAATGGAAAATGTTTTGGACAGTTGTTGCATATTGATACTGTTACAGTTAGCCTGCTTTCAGCAGTTTTTATCCGGGCGCAAGAGTACGCCGCCGGACGTTAGCTGGGTAAAAAATTTATATAAAAGGACGGGATTGGCGGATGAAAGAGGTGGGAAACATCTTGAATTTTTCACTCTAAAACAGCAATCTCCTGGAAGCTTCTGTTCGGGCATTTGGGTATCAAGATTTCCGGACAACCAAAATCTGTTGATCTGTGAACTCCATCCAAGCGTAGTCGTACACGAGGTGATACCACTTGCCTTGTTTGTTTTTGTAGATACCTGTCATAAACTCCCATTTGAATTTGGCCCGTGAGAGCACTGCGCGGTCGAACATCTCTTTTTTGCTTTCCCCCATAAGCGTGGCCAATATCTCCCGGTTTCGGTGCAGATAGCCATCTATTTCCTTCACCTCGTTGCGGGTGTCGCGTCGCTTTGCGAAGTTGAACGTGTTTTTGCAGTTTGAGCCACAAAATTTTTTGTCAGTACGCCCGTGCAAGGGCTTACCACATTGCTGACATTCGTTTTTCATTTGGTTGGATTTTTAGTGAGGTACCAAAGTTAATCGTTTGCAATCAGATAAGCAACCGTTTAGCATCGATTATTTTCATAAATAACTGGTTGTCAGGTTTTTAATATCAAAAATACTTGTTTTTTTGTATCCGAATTTGAAAATGATAGTCTTATGCACTTACTCATCTCCCCTCTTCAGTACGACAACTTGAGCCGAATATCCGTCCGGCAACTTGAATACGACGGCACAATGGCCAGTCGAATGAAACAGATACAAGGCAGCCGCTGGGCGCCGAACCTTCGATGCTGGCATATACCGTACACGCCAGAAGCATGGGCTGCCCTAAAGTCGCTTTTTGCTGATTATCAGATTGTGAAAGAGGAACAAGATGATTCAACAGGTCTGCCAGTCACATACCCAATTTCCGCTAAGGATAGTCTGCGTATTCAACAGCGGGAGCAGGCGGTATTTGCCCCGACTCCTCCTTTTCAAATAGCATCGGTAGAAAATCTGCGGCAAACATTGCGAGAGGCCGCCCCATTTCCTACGGTTTCTAAAGGGCGCTTTCTGGCCTTGCCCAACCCTGACATACTCCGCCCTGAGCATACGATCGGGATCTGTATGTGCCCCGACAACTTCAATTATCTGGCCTTACACCTGCCTTTTCATCTAGTCCCCCAACATATTGAGAAGGTCAAGAACATACATGGCCGGCGCTGGAATGCCGAACAAAAAGTGTGGGAGGTGCCCTATACAAAACTGACACTCCGATTCTTTGAGCAGTATTTCGCGAACGATCACTTGCAGTGGGGCTTCCAACCGTCCGATGATATCCCAGAGCGGCTGCCTGAGCCAGAAAGGAGGCAGAGGCCCCCAGAAAAAATCCTCGCTGCCCGTTACGAGGCAGCTATAGTGGCTTTGGAGCAAATGCTAACGCTAAAACGGTACAGTTGGCGCACGGTAAAGTCTTACAAGACTTCGCTGCGGCACTTTATCTTGCACTACAACGACACCAAGCCAAGTGACATCACGCGCAAACAGATCAATGCTTACCTCATGCACCTTGTCACCACGAAACACATCACGGAATCCTATCAGAACCAGATATCCTGTGCTATAAAAATATTTTATTGCGAAGTATTGGCGCAATCGGAAAAAGTCGAAGGCCTTGTACAAGCGAAAAAGCCACAAAAATTACCCCAAGTGTTGACTGAGGGCGAGGTGACACGCCTCCTTCGATCTGTTGACAACCTCAAACATCGCTGTATCCTGATGTTTATTTACTCTGCCGGGTTGCGACTTGGGGAACTGACCAAATTGCGGCTGACGGATATTCAGGCAAGTGAGCACCGTATCTTCGTACGGGACGGCAAGGGCAAAAAAGATCGGTGCACTATCTTGGCTGGAAAGACAGAAACGATGCTGAGCGCTTATATGGCCTATT
>Ga0163149_10000715_pt1 | contig 43568 bp, 42 predicted proteins | sample OliLakLV19MP5G1_FD_148604 | JGI IMG/M metagenome (GOLD analysis project Ga0163149, IMG submission 148604) | Freshwater microbial mat bacterial communities from Lake Vanda, McMurdo Dry Valleys, Antarctica - Oligotrophic Lake LV.19.MP5.G1 | ecosystem: Environmental > Aquatic > Freshwater > Lake >...
GTAAAGAAAAATTACTTTATCGGCATCTTGTTCTATAGCACCGCTGTCTTTCAAATCGGAAAGTTGAGGACGTTTGTCTCCACCTCGTATCTCTACCGACCGACTTAGTTGACTAGAAACAATAACACAAACATTAAAGTCCTTTGCGATTCTTCTTAGTTCGTTAGTAAATGAACCTATTTTAAGATGGCGAATGCTTGACTCATTTGAAGTCATTAATTGCAAGTAATCAACAATAATGATTTTAATACCTCTCTCGTTAATCTGATTTTCACAAAATAATCTTAAATCCGATAGCGAATGGTTTTGGCTTTCATTTATAAAAATCTTGTGCGAATTCAAGGTACCACCAACTCTGTTTACAATTTTTTTCTCCTCGACAGTAAGATCAGGATGAAGTAGCATACTTACATCAATATTAGTGATAGCAGATATAAAACAATTTGTTAATACTGATGTAGAAAGATCAAATGTAAAATATAGTACTGGCGTTTTGATAGAAACGTTTAAGGTTAGATTTACGAGCAGTTGAGTTTTACCCATTGATGGTCGTCCTCCAACCACAACTAATTCGCCAAGCAGAAGGCCACCAAACAGATTGTCATATTCGTTGAATCCAGTCTCAATTAAATTTTCATCTCGCTTTCTGCTATTAAGTAAGATCAGGTTTTCAGCTGTTAAGTTTGAAATACAAATTGCCTTTCCTTTATCACTGATATGATCTTCCGCTTCATTAATGAAATTCTTTAGTTGAAAAAGCATTTCATTCCCATCAACATTTTTGTTGCTGATTAACTTTTTGATTCGCTTGATTAAGTCGTCTTTTATTTATTTTCGGAAAGTTCCTATTTAATGTTAAGTTTTCTTTTTCATCCTCCGAAAAGCAGAAGCAGTATTTTGCTTTTTTATCGAGAGCATAATGAAACTGCATACTATCTAGTTCCCTGACTCTGGTAGGAACTGCGTCAACAATTATTCATTATCTTCAATCGGTGCCTTTGGCGCATCCTTCTTTACGGCTTCAATCCCACTCTCCCTTGCAGCCCTTGAAGTGTAAGTTTCTCCTCTGCCAATAATTTCTCCATTAGATGCCTTGAGATTGAAGCCGTAGCTCGTATAGCTATCCTTACGGTCATATCGGATATCGTATGGTGCATTCAGTTTTACAGAAGTAATACCTGCTTGGCAACCTTGCTTCGTTTTATAACCCTCACCACCTAGAACGATTTCCCCATTCCTTGCGCGGAGCCTGTAATAGTATTCATTATTAGCAGAGCTCTTAAAAATTTGAAATTTTGGATTTTCCATGATTGCATCGCTTTTGTTTTTCTACGATGATGTAAAAATCAATTTCATCAATGACATCGTATGTCACTAAGTGAAAATACTCCAGCGACACAGGACGTCACACCTCCACCGTAACTATGCATTGTCGAAACACTTAAACTTTAGTTGACTTATGAAAAACGATCTTAAAATTACCTGCCCTTCATGTGGCCATCAATTCTCACCAGAAGCTGCTGTAGAAGGTCATCTTCGTGCCCATCTTGAAAAGGAGTATGCCGAAAAACTAGCTTCTAACTCTAAGGCTATTGAGGTGAAAGCCGCTGCTTCAGCCACAGCTGAATACAAGACTAAAATGGAGCTTCTTGAAAAAGAGTCGTTTGATAAGTCGCAAAAATTGCAAGAGTTCGAAAAGCAATCGCTGGTCCTGGCTCAGAAAGAAAAGGAATTGAATGAAAAAGAAGAGCGTGCTGATCTTGAACTTAAAAAGAAGCTTTTGGTGCGCGAGGGGGAAATTCGCAAAGAGGCCGACCAGTCAGCTAAAGAAAAGGCTGAGGTTGAACTTCAGGAAAAGGAATCTCACTTAAAACGTCAGCAAGAGTCGATTGAACTCAGTATTAGAAAGGCTGCGATAGAGCAGGTCGAAAAAGTTCGTGAAGAAGGGCTCATGAAGCAAGCCGAGCTTCAGAAGAAGCTTGATGATCAGAATCGCCTCGTTGAAGAAATGAAACGCAAGGGTGGTCAGGGAAATACGCAGTTGCAAGGTGAAGTACAGGAACTTGCTATTGAGGAGTTTCTAAAAAATGCCTTTTTTAAAGACGAAGTTGAGGAAATCTCTAAAGGAGTTCGCGGTGCAGATTGTCTGCACATTGTAAAAGACAATTTTGGCAACGAGTGCGGCCGTATCTTATATGAAAGCAAGCGCACGAAATCATTTAGCAGAGATTGGATTGGAAAGCTGAAAGAAGACATGCGTTTGCAACAAGCAGGTCTTGGTGTCATTGTAACGGATGCTATGCCTGCCGAGCTAACCAGATTTGGTCAAGTCGAGGGTATCTGGATTTGCTCATTCTCCGAATTCAAAAGTATTTCGTTCTTGCTTCGCTACACAATGATTCGTATTGGAGAGGTGGCTGCTGCCCAACAAAATAAGGGCAACAAAATGCAAATTCTTTATGATTACCTTACTGGAAATGAGTTCCGTCAAAAGATAGAAGCCATCTGTGAATCTTTCGATGAAATGAATACGGATCTCATAAAGGATAAGAAGCAAGCAATTGCGAGTTTTTCAAGACGCGAAAAACAGATCTTGAAGGTGATGGAAAACACGGCTGCTCTATACGGGGATGTACGTGGGATTGCCGGAGGTGCAGTACAAGTGGTGGAGGCATTGGAGCCATCAAATATTGAACAACATAAGCTTCGGGAGGCTATTTAAGCCTTCAGTTTGATCCAAAGGCTTCTAAATTGCAGGAATTTTACCCATTTTGCTTAGCTTTTCTAACTTTTGACAATACCGTTTGTGAGTTTATATTCTGCTTCATTTACCACTGGCCCACTTCTAACTGATGAAACAGAATCTATTGTCAATTTTTTGGAAGAAAATCCTGGGGGTGATGTAAGTCCGATAATTGAATCAGACAAATATTTAAAGATCAATTCACTGGCCGGTCGCAAAAGAAGGTCCAGAGAAATCATGAATCGGATTCAATCCATTCCGAAAGAATATTGGACTTTCTTTTTGAAGTTAGCTGGTAAGGATGAGAAGAATCTCTTCATGTACTATGTGTGTATGAAATTTTATCCCTTGGTCAGAGACTTCCATCTGGATGTCATATTAACGAAGTGGAGGTTGTTGGACACTTCTTTTTCAAAAGATGAAGTATTCCGTTTTTTAACCCGGGCCTCTCTTCAACATCCGGAAGTGGATGAATGGAAGGAAAGTACCCGGAAGAAAGTTGTGCAGGTGCTAGCTCTCATGCTGAAGGAAGCTAGCATCGTATCTCACGCGAAAATTAAACTGGTTTTTTTACCGGATACATTCTGGCTGTTTTTTATTGAACGCGGTGAGGGTTGGTTTTTGGAAGCGATGTTCATCACGCGTGAGCAACGGGATTTACTTTATAAAAAGGCAGGATTATGAGTATTGATAAACTGTACGAACGATTAGAAACAAGGGATTTTCTGAATCCCAGTACTGCGGATATCTTTTCACCCTTTTTCTTTTACACGTACGATGCTTCCGAAGAATACCATGTTCGCAAGGAGATTGAGTCCTTAAAGCAAAAGCTCCAGCGTCCCATGGCAATGGTTGATACACTGGTCTTAAATATTTACGAGGTGGTGATCGAGTATTTAAAGAACCAAACTGTTGCAGGTAAAACTCATTTCGATTTATTGATGGCCTTAGATCAAAAAGGTTCTGACCGTTTACTGGTAAGCCTTGAACGCTTACTGAGCAAAGATGATTTTGTGCTTTTTCTGAAGCATAAAATTGAAAGTCACTTATCAGCTGACTCGCGGCTAAAGAAAGTCTATGTTTTTATTCACGGCTTTGGTACAGTATACCCCTACTTAAGAGCTCACAAACTTGTTTCTCGCTTAGAACAACATGTTAAAAATTATAAAGTCGTCATTTTTTACCCAGGTGAATTCGATGGCAGTAATTATAAGTTATTTAACAAGCTGGCTGTAAAAAACATATACAGGGCAAATCATCTGAACACATTACTAGAAAAATAGCACCAAAAGAAATGGCAGCACCCACGAAGTTATCCTCCATCTACCTAAAAGACATCAACCGAAGAATCAATCCGGTTGCTGTCGTGAGCGAATTGAGTGATGAGTTAATCAAACAGGAAATTGAAGAATACGTTTTCACGCCTGATATTTATAAATATCAATATCAGGTACTGGATGCTATTGTTAATTCGAAAGGTGAACGCACAGGTATTTGGATCAATGGATATTATGGTTCAGGTAAATCGCATTTCTTAAAATTTCTTTTCTATTCCTTCTGCAAATCTCATCAATCAGTGGCGTTGGATCATTTTAAGGCCAGCTTGCGAAATGAAAAAAAGGAATTGACGCTAGAACTTGCTGAACGAGACATTACAGATGCCCGAATCAATGAAGTAGGGCGTAAACTCGAAGCCACAAGCTTCGATCCGATCATGTTCAACATCGACACGGTTTCTGGTGATATTAGCCACCGTGAGGCCATTACGAAAATATTCCTGAACCAACTAAATAAGTACCAGGGTTATAACAGTACTTACATTTCGCTCGCGAAGCTTGAGCGTCAACTAGACAAGGCAGGCAAGTTTGCTGAATTTAAAAAAGCCATAAAGACAAGGCTTAAAGAGGATTGGGATAGAAAGTCGGCTGACTTAGCTGAAGCAGCGTTAGGGGATGTACTCGAAATCGCCAAGGGATTTATTTCGATAGATGAAAATTCATTCCGAGCTTCAATCGAACGTGCTTTGTCCGGCAAAGAAGAACTAAGCGTAGTGGATCTCGTTCAGCACATTGAAGAATTTTCTGCTAATAAGCCTGCCAATCATCGTGTAATATTTTTAGTGGATGAGGTAAGTCAGTACATTGGTATGAATCTTAACCTCCTACTGAACCTTCAATCGATCATCGAAGAAGTTAGTTCGCGATGCAAAGGAAAAGTGTGGATTATTTGTACCGCCCAACAGGAGATCAAAGAATTAGTTGAGAACACAGGGAAAAGCCATACCGATTTTGGAAAGATCATGGCGCGCTTCGAGGTAAAGATCCCCCTCAAGAGCAATGAGTACAATGACATCATTAAGAAAAGGATCCTTGAGAAAAATGCCGTAGGAGTAAAAGAGTTAAACGCTCTTTTTGACAATAGGAAAAACATCATCGAAAATCAGTTTACAGCACTGAGCAATCTGTTTTCTACCTACAAGGACAAAAATGATTTCATTGATACTTATCCATTTGTTCCCTATCAGTTTAGGTTGATCAATTATGTTTTTGATTCCTTTAGCTCACAAGGATTTGTAACACAAGGTGTAAAAAATACCGAGCGGTCATTGTTAGGAATCACTCATTACACAGCAAAAAATACGCAAGAAGAAGCAACCGGCTACATGATTCCCTTCGATGCCTTCTTCAATAGCCAGTTGACTGAGAATCTTACCATTCTTGCTACCAAAAAGCTGGACATGGCCTACAATGCCGCTCCGAAACTAAAAGAGAAGTTTTCTCAGCGAGTGATTAATGCCCTGTTTATGATCGCTAATCTTTCAGAACAGCATCAGAAAGTTTTCTCCGCTAATCTTGATAACCTGGTGTACATTTTAATGGACACCATTGATCAGGATAAGCTTGATCTTCAAAAAAGAGTAACTGAAGTGCTGGAGCTTTTGTTGGTGAATGCCGTCATTATCAAAAGTGAAACCAACGTCTACAGGTTTTTAGGTGATGAAGAAATCATAGTATTAAAGGATATTCAGCATACTAAAATTACCACGGATGCAGTACTGGATTCCTTCCATCGAAATGTGCTTGATAGAATCATTGGCGACATCAACAGGAAAGTCACGTTCGATGGAAATAACTATGAAGTACAATTCCGTATTGATGATAAAGACATTACCAGCAAAGGGGATTTCCGGATTGTCTTTTCCGTGACGGATACAAATGACATTTCTCAGCTCTTGTTACAGGCTTCCTCTCAGGATTTAATAGTAGCACTCAATCAGTTCTATCCGCAGGTGCGTAGTGATTTTCAAGAGTACGTGCGCACAATGACGTACATCCGGAATAACAGTGATACGTCAAATAAGCAGCGAAGAGATGCCCTGCAACAATTCAGTGTTCAGGCAGGTAATAAGCTGGATGAAATTCTGACTAAAGTAGAGCAGTACTTTTTGCAAATTAATTTCATATCCAACGGCAAAATTGTAAAGCCACAGGAAATAACGGGGAGCAACGCAAAAGCAAAATTTGCCAACGCACTTCAAACACATCTCGGCCAGGTGTATCGTAAAAAGGCCATGGCCAACAGCAACGCTCAAACAGAGGATGCCTTTAAAGCGAACGCAAAATCGACACAGCTAAAAACAGATGTAACTTTAACGGATGCTGAGCGCGAAGTTACCCAGGTACTAGAATTAATGAATCCTAGCATGGTTAGCGATGTGTTGGATAAATTTAAAAAGCCTCCGTATGGATGGAAAGACACTGCTACCCTTGATGTTCTTTTCCAACTTGCCCGAAAAGGAAAACGCAAGTTTCATTTCTTGAATGAAGCGCTTGACCTAAAAGAATTTGCCGATAAAGCATTGAATAGCCGTGAGCGCCAAAAAATTGAAGTGCTGGCTGAAGATGTAATTGATAATGCGAAGCTCTACGAAGTAGTACAAACCGTAAACCGCATATTTAACAAGAGCATACTGGAATCGAAAGAAACAGATGCCAATGTATTATTCAAAAAGCTAAGCGACTTTCTAAAGCAAAAAACAGATGAAGCCGAGGAGCTTCTGAATAATCATGCATCCTACCCCTTCAGTATACATATAAAGAATTACCACGCTACATTAAAACGTTTGGCAGAGAAAAGAGATAAAGCCATTCTTTTCAATGACATTCTTTCCGGTGATTCAGACTTGCAGCCGGTTTCGGATCACTTTAAAGTAACTCGTGAATTTATTGATGAGCAATTAGAGGAGTACAAAAAAGTAAAAACCTTTGTTGATGACAATACTGGAAATTTCTCTTCCCTCGATGATGTTGCACATCAAAAAGGACAACGGCTTATAGAGTATTTTCAAAGCGATGATAAACCTCATAATGCGTTCAAGGAAATAAAGCTAATTCACAAAGAGCTAAGCAAAGCGGTAAATGAATTAGTGAAGAAATTGAAAGAAGATAGCCTAGAAAAATACAACGAGATCTTCGACCGCTTAGAGCTTAAAGTAAAAGAGTTTGGCTTGGATGGAGGCTACTTGCCAGATCGAGGATATCGTATCGATAAAATAAAACGTCTCAACAGCATTCCGGAATTAAAACTGGAACTAGCAAATGCTTCCGGTTTTGAGACCGATATCATTTCGAAACTCTATGAACAGAAATCGAAACAAGATGAAGCGAAAGGAAAAACATCAAAGCAGCTTACGTATGTCTCGGTAGTAAATGATACGGGTGGAAGCTATGTAGCAATCAGCAACGAACAGGAATTAGAAAAATTCATTGATGACTTCCGCAAGCGCGTAGTAGCCGAGCTGAGGAAAAATAAAATTGTTGGTATTAAAAAATAACTCTCCTTAGCCCTCTCCTTCGGAGGAAATTATAAACAAGTTTAAAGAACGAGATGAAGTTTAGTAGAGCAATAGATACAGTCACACCTCGCATTTGGGGAAGGGCGGGCGGTGAGGTTTTAAACCATTTCATTGGAAGAGGGTTGGGTGAGGCCAATAAATACTCGGATAAGGTATGAACACCACCAAACTAAAACCCTTTGCACAACAAGCGCGGAAAATTCTGATGGAAGGCGTGCGCTTGCGCTTACTATTCTGGGGTTTTGATGGCAAGAACAACGATGCTTTAGAACCAGAAGCTATACCAGGCGGTGTGATCTTCCGCAGCGAAGTCTACAATGATCCGGGTCTGTTAGCGCGCTGGCAGCAGATGAAAGTGCGCATCAATAGCCACACGCATAGCGATGCTATTGAAGAAGCTGCCTTTACATGGTTCAACCGACTCATGGCCATTAAGATCCTCGAGAAAAATGGCTACGAAGAAAAACAGTTAGATTACCAAGGTACCGTGCCTGCCTTGCTCGATAAGGCACGCAACGGCATCATGCCTTTTATAGGCGACAACGAAAAACAAAAAGTGCGCGATTTTTTGCTGGCAGGCGATGAAGAAACAGCTTTTGGAATTTTATTGACAGGCTATTGCCGTAAACATCCTTTATTAAACAGAGTATTTGGTGGCATTGACGATTTTACAGAATTACTCTTACCTAACAATCTTCTTACTAAGGGTGGCATCATCGAGTTGCTCAATGTAAACGGCTTTGTTCAGGACGAAGATTATAAGCAAGTAGAGCTCATTGGCTGGCTTTATCAATTCTACATCAGCGAAAAGAAAGACGAAGTTTTTAGAGGCTTTAAAGAAAACAAGAAAGCACGAAAGGAAGACATCCCGGCAGCCACACAAATTTTTACACCCAAGTGGATTGTAAAGTATTTAGTAGAGAACACCGTAGGCCGTACCTGGCTCGAACACCACCCCGACAGCGAAATTAAAGATCACTTAAAATATCTCGTTGAAAATGGATCTCAAAAAGCTCTCTCCTCTGAAGAGGGTTTGGGTGAGGCCATTGAGGCCAAATCCATCAACCTCCTCGATCCAGCTGTAGGCAGTGGCCACATTTTAGTAACGGCTTTCGATGTGTTCATGCTCATCTACAAAGAAGAAGGCTCCACCACACGGCAGGCGGTGCGTGAAATTTTGAAGTATAATCTGTTTGGGTTGGACATTGACAAACGTGCCGCACAGTTGGCGCGCTTTGCCGTATTGATGAAAGCCGCTTCTTACGACCGCGACATTTTAAATGAAAATATACTCCCGCATATTTACGCCATGCCGGAACCAGTTCACTTTGATAGAAAGCCATTAGAACAATTTCTATATGAAGGCGAAACAGTACAACTTGACAAAGACGGTATATTAAAAGACTTAAACAAAGGGCTACTCTTAATGCGCCAGGCACAGAACCTAGGTTCCATTATTCAATTTGATTTGCAAGATGATACTTGTCAGCAATTAAAAAGAAGATATAAGTATTGGAGTAAAAAAGAGGAACAAAACCAACTTACCTTAGATGAACAAAGTTGGTGGAAACCGCTAAGCGAATACCTGAATCCCCTCTGTGTATTATTAGACCAATATTCCTGCGTAGCAGCCAACCCGCCATACATGGGGCAAAAGAATATGAATGGTGAGCTAAAGGATTATGTAAATAAGCATTATCCCGATAGTAAGGCTGATCTCTTTGCTGTGTTTATGGAGACATGTTGGAACCTTGCGATCCCAGCTGGAAGGGTAGGGATGATCAACCAACATTCATGGATGTTTTTGAGCTCATTTGAAGTATTACGATCTAAGGTATTAACCGCTCATACTATTGAAAATATGGTGCACCTTGGCCCACGGACTTTTGAAGAGTTGAGTGGGGAGGTTGTCCAGTCAACTGCATTTGTTATAAACAATGGATTCGATTTTGATGCGCACAGTTTTGCAACCTATCACAGATTAGTTGAGTATAGAAGCAATGAAGAAAAGAGGATAGCTTTTGAAAAGAAATCAAATGTTTTTTCAAAAATAAGTCAAGAGCAGTTTTATAAAATACCAGGAAGGCCAATTGCTTATTGGGTAAGCGATAGGTTTATTAAACTTTTTGAAAACCAGCGATTAGCAAATGAACATCTAGTTAGATCTGGCATCATGACTGGTGATGATCAAGAATTCATAAAGAAGTGGTTTGAAGTTTCGTATAAAAATATTGGATTTGGGCTTACTTCCGTAACCGATTTTCGCTCTCGTCCTGAAAAATGGTATCCAATTAACAAAGGAGATGGGTTTCAAAAGTGGTATCCTGAATTTTCCTACGTTTTAAATTTCAGAAATAGTGGCGAGGAGTTAGCGAACCTTAAGGGAAAACAGAATTTTAGGTTACGGGATTCAGTCCATTATTTTAAAAGAGGCCTAACTTGGAGTGACGTGGGATCAGAAAAACCATCTTTCAGATATCAAGAAAGTGGTTATCTATTTCATGCGAGATCGCCTATGATCTTTTCCGATGATAAGAACCTATTAGCCTTACTAAATTCTAAGATTACTTTAGAAATAATCAAGGCTTGCAATCCAACTCTTACTATTAATTTAACTGAGGTTGAAAATATTCCAACGATCAAAATTGCTGAAGAGAGCATAAAGGCAATTGTCGAAAAACTAGTTGATTCAAACATTAATATTGTCAAGCGTGATTGTGAAGCAAAAGAGACTTTCTGGGATTTTAAAAATCACCTACTAATCGCAAATAGCACATCTTTAGAGATTGCCTTTAAGGATTGGCGTCAAAACATTTCAAATATATTTATTCAACTTCATGCAAACGAGGAAGAACTCAATGAAATATTTATAGAAACTTATGGCCTTAAAGAAGAATTAAATGCTCAAGTAGTATTTGATGAAATTACCCTCCTTCAAGATGAATTAGACTATGATAGCCTAAAAGAGTTCAAACGCCCATATGACGGCCAACTAGTACCCATCAAAAAGGATGTAGTTATGCAGCAATTGATCAGTTATGCTATTGGCTTGATCATGGGCCGCTATCGTTTGGATAAACCAGGGTTAAACATTGCTCATCCAGATCCAACTACAGAAGAACTTTCATCTTATCAATACAACGGTCATCAGTTTAGTATTGATGATGATGCCATCATTCCTCTCTTTGGTGAAGAAAGTCCGTTTGCGGATAATGTGGTGAAGCGTTTTAAAGATGTGCTGGTAGCCGTATGGGGCGAGGCAACGGAAACAGAGAATATTAACTTCCTGAATGCCTGCTTAGGTATTCCGTTAGAGAAATTCCTCACAGAAAAGTTCTGGGACTATCACAAAAAGGTATATCAGAAAAAGCCTATCTATTGGCTGTTCACCAGTCCTGCTGGCAGCTTTAAGGTATTGGTATACATGCACCGCATGGATAAGTTTACCGTGCAGAAGATCCGGCTCAACTATTTGCATCGCTACATGGAGTACCTCAGCAATGAAGTGCAACAAGCCGGGGCCAATGGCACCGCCACCCGCACCATCGATAAGCTAAACAAAGCTCTACAAGATTGCCGTGAGTATGATAAAATTTTAAAACCATTAGCCGATCAGCAAATTGTTTTCGATCTCGATGATGGGGTAACTGTGAATTATGAAAAGTTTAAACCTGCGGTGGCGCCATTAAAATAAGCCCTTTCCTTAGCCCTTTCCTTCGGAGAGGGTTGGGGTGAGGTCATATATCACAATTTAACTACATTTATAACATATCATTGCTTATATGTCATTTTCTGCAACATATCCCTTCAACCTTCCCGAACTACCTCCGGAAATACGTTGCAACCAAGAGCGATTTATGCCTTGGCTGTTAAAAGCGCGCACCGAGCTTGGTGAGTTGAAAGGCTACTCGCATGGCCTCCCCAACCCCATGTTATTGTTGAGTCCGGCCATCATTCGCGAGTCTGTTGCCAGCTCCGGAATAGAAAATATCAACACCACGGTAGAAAAAGTACTGGAGCAACAACTTTTTCCGGAAACCGAACAGAAAATTGAAAACAAAGAAGTGCTCCGCTATCGCGATGCTATTCTTTGGGGTTTTGAAAACATGAAGAAGGTGCCGTTGGGCAATCGCCTGATCTCGGGTATACATAAAGAGCTATTGGGCGAGCGCGGCCATGGCTACCGCACCACACAAAACAAAATTGAAAACTCTACTTCAGGTGAAGTGCTGTATACACCACCACCGGCTACCGAAATAGGTAAGCTCATTGCCAATTGGGAAAATTACATTCATAATGAAGAAGATGGAATTGACCCTTTAATCAAATGCGCAATCGCCCATTATCAGTTCGAAGCCATTCACCCCTTTGGCGATGGCAATGGAAGAACAGGCAGGATATTGATGGTACTCTACTTAGTTCAGGCTGGTCTGCTCAATTATCCTATTCTATTCATCAGCGGCTACATCAATAAAAACCGAAGTGATTACTATCGTTTACTTCGTGAAGTTACTACACAGGAAAATTGGTGCGAGTTTATTGAGTATCTGTTAAAAGGCTTTTACTTACAAGCACGCGAAACAAAGGAGCAGCTATTTAAAGTGATGGATTTGTTCAATGCGTACAAAACAGGCATCAAAGAGAAATGTGGCAGCATTTACTCAGCCGATCTGGTAGAACAATTATTCTCCATGCCCATTGTTACACCCGTAAGACTTGGAAGCATGTTGAATATTCACTACACCACTGCCACGCGTTATTTAAAGCAATTGGATAAAGAAGGGTTTCTGAAGAATCAGCAAGTAGGAAAATATCAATTATACATCAATAAACCTTTAGTGGAATTACTGCAGAGCTAATATGAATCTAAAAGAGAAAGTAGCAGAGCAATTTGAACGCAACCCTCAACTCAGGGTACTCTTCTTCTTTGATGGCAACCAAAGCGCTGCCGATGAGCTGGACACTTGGCCAGGCGCAGATATCGTAACCATAAAAGTAGAGGGACAATATTTTATTCTAAAGTATCGACTTGAAACAGAACTAAAGAACAAAAAAGTATTCCTCTATTTCTCAGAGCAAGAGCCAACTGATCAGCAATTAGAAACTTTTCCTCTTGTAGATTTACTGGTGGCAAACAAACAATTATACATTGATCCGGTAATGACGTTGATTGAAGAGTTTCGTCTACCACCAACCGTTAGAAGCTCCATCGAAAAATACCACACGGAACTACGGCATAAAAATAGAAGAGATTTTCTTGCCTCTGTTCTTACACCCATGGCGTTCACAGAAAGCGCTTTGCGCAGAGGTTTACTTTGTTATCATCTTAACTTGAAAAAGATAAGTGACTATAATTTAATAGCAGCGCAGGTATTTATATTGGCATTAACACCATCAGAATTTGAAACTACGCTGGAAAAACTTCGCAAGCTTGATCTTGCCGATCTGCTCAACAAAATCCTGATTGATATTTTTGGCGATTCATTCAAAGAATTATCCTTATCAGGAATCAAGGAACTCACAAGCCGCTTAAAGTATAATTTATTGATGGCTACCATCACTACTCCGGTATCTGAAGATCAATACAGCAAACTAAAAGAAGATAATTCGATTCGAGTAGGTCGCCTGATGAGCTTATTCCATGATTGGTCAGCCGATAGTGTTGCAAAAGCAAAGTTGTTACCTGTGCTTGATCATCTTGGTGGAGGCATCAAAGAGGAAAAATTAATTCACTGGTATGGTGTCGGTCAAACGTTTGGTTTTTACACACCATCGTTGAAGAAAAGAGTATTAGAAGAGTGCGTGCACACTGTAGAAATGCAGCCGGGCAAAGTAAAGCAAACTATTAAAGCCTGGGCAGAAGCCTCCGAGGAGCAAGATGGAATGTCCCCGGCAATTCAATATGTTTGGCATGCAGCTTCCTTATTTGAGATTCTGGCAGATTACAAGAGTTTTATTTTTGATAGCCTTTCAGAATACATCAGTCGATACGAGCGTGAGCTTTATAAAATAGACATGCACTATCGTAAAGCGGAAGTCGCATTTCAGCAAGCGCTCATCAACAATGTTGAAATTAATTTAGAGAAATCAATAAAAGCCTTGCGCGATTGTTATGAAAAGGAATTCATAACACCCTTCAATAATGAATGGATGCGTTGCCTTAAATCATTCGATTTCAAACTTAATTCAACCACCTACAGTAAGCAGTATAACTTTTACAAAGACAAAGTTGCCTCAAAACAGCAGCGAACAGCTGTGATCATCAGCGATGCATTTCGATACGAAGTAGCACGTGAGTTTGCGGAAAATTTATCAAGGGACTCAAAAAATAGTGCACAGGTAAGCATAATGCTTGCCTCCATTCCATCCGTTACTGCATTGGGCATGGCAAATTTGTTACCCAATAAGGAAATTCAAGTTGTGGAAAGGGGCTTCGCCATAAATGGCATCAGTACAGAAAGTAAATTGAATCGCACTAGAATCTTGCAAGCAGTCAATCCAAGATCCCAAGCCATTGATCACAACGAATTAATAAGCCTGGATGTTGAGAAGGGTAGAGAATTTATAAAGCAGATCGACACGCTTTACATTTACCATAACAAAATTGATGCTCGTGGTGATGAGAAGAAGACAGAGAGGGCGGTTTTTGAAGCCGCAAAAGAAGCGTTGGATGATTTACAAATAATGGTTCGTAAATTAAACAGTTGGAATGTGTATCGGATTCTCATTACAGCAGATCACGGCTTTTTAGCAAGTCTGCGCGATGTGCCAGAAACTATGAAAGAAGATTTTCCGGTGATCGAAAATGAGTTTATGATTCGCAATCGGGTAATTGTGGGTGATCTGGTGAAAGGAGCTTCCTATCAATGCCTGCTCTCAGACACCACAAACATAAAGACAGATCTTCAAGTGGGTTTGCCTAAGTCGATAAACCGTTACAGAAGACAAGGGTCAGGCGTTCAATATGTGCATGGTGGTGCGAGCCTTCAGGAGCTGATTGTTCCAGTTATTGAATATAGCCGAATGCGTGAGGATAGTTCTGAAAAAGTGAAAATACGGTTGATGAAATTTGATGAGAGGATAGCAAGTGGCTACCTGAAACTAAGCGTTCTGCAATTGGAGCCAGTCAATACCGGCTTAAAAGAAATGGAAGCTGTAGTTGGGTTATACAGCGAGCAAGACGAGCTGGTTTCTAATGAATACAAAACGCTCTTTAATTCAACAGCAACCAATCCACTGGAAAGAAATTCTGAAATGGTATTGACGCTTTCCGCAAAAGGCACCAAGCTTTCACAATGTATTTTGAAGGGCTATGATGTAGCTGATGAGCAGCGCTTAAATCCACTGTTCAATCAAAGAATCATTATTCAATCTCTCATTCAACGAGACGAATTTATTTAATATGTCACTACAAGAAAAAATATTACAACACTTCGAAGGTAAAGTAGTCCGCAAGGATCTTACCAAGATCGTAAAAGGCAATGCCGTTGTTCCAACCTATGTGTTAGAATACTTGCTCGGTCAATATTGCGCCACGCAAGATGAAAAGTTAATTCATGAGGGAATTGAAAAAGTGAAGGACATTATACGCGATCATTTCGTATATCGTGATGAAGCAGAGTTGGTAAAATCATCAATACGGCACAAAGGTAGTTATCGTGTAATCGATAAAGTGAGTGCTGTTTTAAATGATAAGGCAGATTTACATGAAGTAAGCTTTACAAATCTGGGTATCAAGAAAGTTCCGCTAAATGATGCCATCGTAAATGCAAATCCGAAACTCTTATCCGGCCAGGTGTGGTGCATTATAAATCTATCTTACCAGTTTTCAGAAGAGAGCGCTGGAATGCCCTGGAAAATCGAGTCATTAAAGCCGATTCAGATTGCAAAAGTTGAACTCGCAGAATACCAAAAAGAGAGATCTAATTTCACGCGAGAAGAGTGGATGGATCTTTTGCTTCAAAGTATTGGCTTGGAGCCTTCCAATTTTACATTCAGAGGTAAATTGATTCAGCTTGCGCGCTTAATACCGCATTGCGAGAACAATTATAATTACATTGAGCTGGGGCCAAAAGGAACCGGTAAATCACACGTTTTCTCTGAATTATCGCCACACGGTGTTCTAGTCTCAGGTGGTGATGTTTCAAAGGCAAACCTCTTCGTTAACAACACGGGAAATAAAATTGGACTAGTAGGTTATTGGGACGTTGTGGCTTTTGATGAATTTGAACAAAACGAAAACAAAAAGGTTGATGGTGATCTAGTGACCATAATGCAAAACTACATGGCGAACAAAAGCTTCAATAGAGGTAAAGATACTTTTGGTTCAACGGCCTCGCTGGCATTTGTTGGTAACACCAAGCATTCGGTACCCTTCATGCTATCTACTTCTACATTATTTGATTCCATTCCCAAAGGCTTCATGAAGTCAGCTTTCTTTGATCGCCTCCACCTCTACATTCCAGGCTGGGAGGTAAAAGTGCTAAAGGATAAAGTATTCACTTCTGATTATGGTTTTATCGTAGATTACCTGGCAGAGATATTGAAAGAACTCCGTAAGCATGATTTCTCATTAATGTATAAAGACCTTGCAACATTAGATGATAGTGTCACCACAAGAGATCGAGAAGCAATTGCAAAAACATTTTCAGGCTTGGTGAAGATCATCCACCCGGATGGTAAAATGACCAAAAAGGAAATGTTTGAACTTTTAAATTTTGCTTTGGAAGGGCGGAAACGAATCAAAGATCAGATACTAAAAATTGACAGCGCATCTTTCCAACCAACATTGTTTAAGTATACGGACAAAGATACAGGCGAGATCCATGAAATTGAAACGCTCGAAACAATAATTTATAATCAAACAAAAGCAGAAGCTAAAGACGAGCCAAAGAGTTCAGACTCTGTAGTTGAAACTACATTGGCCGAATTGCGGCCAAATCATATAACGTTACGAGATAATCAAACCGGCATATCCTACGATAAACTATTCGGTGCTTATTTGAAAGGAGCTACGGAGATCACGGTCACAGATCCATACATACGAATGCCGTACCAAATGAAAAATTTTTTGGAATTCTGTTCAATGCTAATCGGAAATAAAGCAGCCGATGAAGAGATTAATCTAAAAGTAATTACTTGGAATGAATCTGATCAAATGTTAAGAGAGAGCCAAATTAATCTTGATGAAATTGCGCATTCGATCTTTGACTCTGGTGTTACTTTAACACACGAATTGAATCCCAACAAACACGATCGAAGCATCATTGCAAACAATGGTTGGAAAATTATATTAGGCAGAGGCTTGGATATTTTTCAAAAAGTTGAAGGCCGGTTTAATATCGCTGATCTTAGTCAAGAGAAACGCCAATGCAAAGATTGCGAAATTACAATCATCAGAAATTCCTAATAGCTTGTCACTTGTAGAGAGAATGCATAGCCTTAATTACAGAAGTAACTTGTTTTCGAAGTGATTGTGGCTTCTTGATTTCAACACCTGTTCCATAGCTGAGTAGAATAGACGTTAATTCGTAATTGATAATTACATTGAGACGTATTGTCATGCTCCCATCTTTGTTCTCCTTTATTATAGATTGGCTATGATGTATAGGTTTAGTTAGCACATAAGGAACAGATGGTTTATAAACCTTTATCTCAATATTTTCGGACACGGCACCTCGCGGTACTGAAACACCAATAAGCGAATCAAAATAAGACTCAGGATCAAAGAGAGTATTCTCAACAAAGGCTGAGTCGCAGTTTTTGATTTTCTTAATCCTGTCAAGGGCATAGTTATGAATGAAATCCGAACCTTTTTCTCTACCAATCAGAAACCATCGGTTACGAAATTCCTTCAGCAAATAAGGATGCACCGTTTTTTCGGTCGCTTCCTTAAAACCAAACGGCTGGTAAAATAGCTTAACGGCAATCTTAGATTCTACAGCATCCATTAAATTGTCGAAATATTCCTTTCCTGAAGCAGTCGTATGTTTTTCAAATTGAACGATGGTAGGTTGATGATCAGTTTGGGTATGAATCTTATTCTCAAGTTTCCGAATGATGCCTTCTACTTCATCCGTCATTTGAAAATCCTGAACCTGTTTAAGCACCATGATTGCCTTCTTCAACACAGCCACATCATCTTCATCCAAAGGAACGTTCTTAATGGAAAACTTTGAAGTATAGAAGTAAAACTCGTCACCCTTCTCCGGTCGATGTACCGGGGCATTTTTCTCTTCAATGAGGTGTTTAATATCTCTGAAAAGTGTGCGTTTATCAATGCCTTTACCATCATCCGCCAGCCTATCGTTGATGTAACTTAGAAGCTCATCCTGGGTGCACTTCTTACGATTGAAGAGTTCGTCCAGTATTTCAAGCCGTTTAAATTGGTTTTTGGTGGTGGTCATTATATCATATTTTGATCATAAATTTACGAGGAAATAGGTCAGCGACATAAGGAGTCACTACAGGTGTATAATTTTACACCACAAAGGTCATTAATAAACCGAATCATTTAAATTGTAAATAAAACGAATAAATAAAAATTATAACTATGCCTATCGAGAAGGAAGTAAAGAAAGGGGTCACGTCCATTGGTTACGTTACTAACCTAAGCACTTTTGTTAAAGAAGCAAATCTTGCATTAATGGATGGGGAAAACCCTTTTCGCACATTCGAAATCAATGAATTGGTTAATAAACACGTTCAAGGAAAAACTGTCGAATTTCGTAATAAATTTGGAAAGGCAACGGATGAGCCAAATGCTTTGTACGCACTTATGTCAGTATATAAAAAGGCCAAAAGTGGAGAAATTTTGTTAGCCTATTATGAAAGGAACCGTGTTGAGAAAAATTGGATTGGGATATACTTTGCAACTGAGCTTGCATTCGGAAAAATTATAAAAGAGAACTTGATGTTCAGAATTGGGGATTTACTTTTTGAAAACTGGAAAGACGGTCTTCAGTTTCTAGAAGATTTGAAAGCTAAATGTATTCCTGAAAAATGGAGCTATCAAAGTCATCAGACAGGCATACCTCATCCAATTTTGAAAGCTTACATAGAAAACACATTTGAAAAATTAAAAGTTGAAGCAGGAGGCTCGAAAATCTTAAAAAGTGATGATAATAAATATATTATTTTTAATACTGGTTTACTTGACAGATTCTTTCATGAGGCATATGTAATTGCAAACGTCTTCACAGAAGACAACGAGCCGTCATTTAGAAATCCTTATATTATGACCAGTCTTACCGACTTAACGAGGATTGGATTTACGGTAAATGGTAAGAGGGTAGTAAAGCAAGATGATTTGCCAGAACCCACGGTGTTCTTTACAAACATTAATGACGTTATATTTCAACCCGATATAGAGATTGATCGCAACTACGACAAGTTCACTCACATCATTGAAGAACGGAGGGAACGATTTCCAAAAGAAGACCAGGAAAGAGATACGACCGAACTTGCGAGAAAGCTTGACAATGCAATTGATGATGCAATTGCTCTTGCAAAACGTAACTACAAGCTAGTTGTTCCGATGTACCGGCCTCAAGAGGACAAGTTGCAGCTTCTGATGCCCATTTATCTATCGGGTTCATTTACAAAGAAGCCAGACTTTGCGCTAGTTCTAAATCTTGAAGACAGTATTTATACTCCCGAAACAATACTGCCATTAGACGCAGCATATCAAAATGCAAGGTTAATTGCCAAGCCAGATGAATTATGGCTTAATCCTGATGATATCTAAGCATTTTATGGCCAAATTGAACCCTATTCACAATTAAGATTGAAATGCTGAATAATATCGAGCAGTGTAATGGCATATTAAAGCATCTTCACTTTAGCCATCCGACCGAAAAGCAAGAAGCAGTTCTCAAAGCGATGGAAGATTTCATACAAGATGATAATCAGTATGATTTCTTAATCCTTTGTGGCGCGGCCGGCACCGGCAAGACTTCAATTACTGCAGCATTGATTGGCTACTTGAACCAATCAAATAGAAGCTATAAAATTGCTGCACCAACCGGTAGGGCAGCAAGAATTCTGGGGAGAAAAGCGAAGACGACAACTTCAACAATTCACTCCCTCATTTATTCCCCCAGCGCAGATAGGGAAACAGGAAAGGTCTCTTTCAAATTAAAGAAAGGATACAATTCTAGACAGACAATCTACATCATTGATGAAGCCTCAATGATCTCAAAGGACGTTAACCAAAATGAAAGCCTGTTTGAAGTAGAGAAAGGTCTAATCTACGACTTGATATCTTTTATCAAAGGTGCCAATGCCAATAACAAAATCATTTTCTTAGGTGACCATTACCAGCTATCCCCTATTGGAGAAAGTAAATCATTTGCCTTAGACCAAAGGTTTCTTGAGTTTACTTTCAATCTTAAAGGATCATCTCATTTACTAACGGAGGTTAAACGCCAAGAGGACGGCAGCTATATTCTTGAAAATGCTACTGAGATTCGGAAAGCGATAGATAAGGGAATGGGCAGCTTTCCTATCAAGGGTACTCAAAGTAAGAATATTTATTCAGCTGCAGAAAGCTATGTAAAAGGCGTGAAATCTGAAGGGCTAGAAACTTCAATTGCAATATCAGTGTCGCACAAGGCAAATAAGTTTTTTAATGATCTGGTACGAGAACGGATTTTTAGAAGGGCAAAAAAAATATTAGAAAGAGGAGACCTCTTGATGGTAAACCAAAACTGGAGCCGCAATGGCATTAACTTGTATAATGGCGATCATGTGGAGCTTCTATCAGTAGATTGGAACTTGCAAGAAGAGGTTGCTGGTCTACACTTTATTGCATTAAAGGTAAAACTACTGTTTTCAGAATCTGAAGTGATTGTGGATGACTTGGCTTTGCTTGAAACAATAATTTCACCTGGCGGAGCTATTGATAGCAAACTAGAAGTTGAACTAAGGAAACAGCGTTACATCAAAAACAGAATTTTCAGAGAATCAGGTATACCTGGTGATGATAGATACGTTGGATCATTACGACTGATTTATGGGCATGCGATCACTTGTAATAAGGCACAGGGCGGTGAATGGAAAAAAGTATTTATTAACACGTTAGGAATACCATCATTAAAATGGCAGTACACAGCTGTGACCCGCGGGATTAATGAGATAGAGAAGTTTTAACCAAATGTTTAATTAGGTAATATGATATTTCAGATCGTGTATGGTACTTTACCATGCTTGTAGTTTGGGAAGAAAGTATCAAAGAAGCACTTTCAGCCATTCCTAAACTCTTTTCTTTAGGTTGATTTTCACTATCGTTTTTATACAGGTATAATTTCATTTTCATTCATCCAATCAATTGCTTAGAGTATTTCATTTTCTGAAAAGCGTTTTTTCTTTTCATCCCAACTATAAAAATCTTTGATCAATGACGCATTGTTTACAAGTTTATGATTCAGCATAAAGTCTTTTTGTAGATAAAATATAGTAGCGACTATTTCGCAGAAATCTGATTTCTTCTTACGGAACAATTCTATCACCCTCTCTATATCATCCATTGAGTTTTTGAAGTATCGTTCATAGTAAGTCTAATACTCTGATAGCATTTCGTCAGGATTATATCTGAACCCATACTTAGATTTTACAATAGTGAACCACTTTCTTTTTTTGAACTCAGCATCAATTGTGTACATTTGTTTTAGGCCCGATGTATTCCGACACTTTTTTCAATCAAGGAACAAGAACTTTAAAATATCATTCACTCCGGCTTATCTTTTTTTTGAATGTCCTCTACCTGCCTGATAAAGTGCGAGATATTTTCATCAGCGGTCGAGCCGTAGGAGTCAACCAACGTGCCCTTCTTGCCATCATGAGTTTCTATTACGTAGAGAATGGAATTATCTTCCGGGTCGCTATAGCCCTCAAAGCGATAAAAATTTGCAATCGCTATTTGCTCGGCCTTATAGGGGTGCAGAGTCTTTTCACTGGTTAAGGCTCCGTTCACCACTCTAAAGTTTTCTTTATACCCCTGACTTACAACTTTATCAACTTGCTCAGAAAGTGTTGTCATTTTTTCGGTTACATTTTGCTCCTTCATAAACAATACTTTTAAAGTTCACCTTTGTCGGCCAACTTCTTCATTTTCTTATTTGCGTATATTGCTACCTCTACTCTACGGTTTTTTTGTCTTGCCTCATCGGTATCATTTGATGCGATTGGTTGTGTTTCGCCATACCCTTTTGTAGTAACACGGCTGACTTCCACACCTTGCGCCTTTAAATATTGCGATACGCTACGCGCACGCCTTTCCGATAAATCCTGGTTGTATTTAACCTCGCCCGTATTGTCAGTATGGCCTTCAATTAAAATTGATGTATCGTCATATTTTTTTAGCGTACCTGAAAGCTTGTCGAGATTAGTTTTGGTGTCACCAACCAATGAAGTAGAGTTAACGTCAAACTGCAAACCGGAATTAAACGTGATAAGGATTCCTTCCCCAACCCGCTGCACATCTGCACCTTCCAAATCCTTCTTTAATTCTTCCGCTTGTTTATCCATGTGATTGCCAATGAGCGCACCTACTGTGCCGCCAACGGTAGCGCCAATAATTGCGCCAACAGCAGTATTATCTGAGTTATGACCAATCACAGCGCCCAACGCACCACCTGTGCCGGCACCAATTGCTCCGCCTTTAGTAGCGTTGGTGGCATTGCAACCAACCAAAACCTGGGTTACTAACACAGTGCCAACTAGTAGCAGCGCGATGGAGAATGAGGCAAATTTTTTATTATACATAACTTTTTTATTATTTCTCATCAGAGTTTTTGATTACAACATTAAGTCTTTCATTCAGGCGTTCGGACTCTACTTTAATTTCACTCCACGTATTTTTTGCCCCTTGCTGAATGTCGTCCCAGGTTTGATCACTTGAGCGGTCAATTTTGTCGAGCGCACTTTCCACTTTTTGTCTGTGGTTCATAAGCTTCTCCTTAAGATCTTCTAATTCTGCCTTCGATGCATCCTTACTATTCTCGAGTTTCTTTGAAATCTTATCGAGTTTGGTATTGATGTCATCGCGTAACATTCTCAAATCTTTAGCAACTTCTTGCTTTTGATTTTTAATGTCGCTTTCAATTTCATCCTGTGCTTTTTCCGCTTTGCTATCCGAACCGGGAGAGCAGTTAAACAATAGGGTTGCGCTCATGAGCATAGAGAATGCTATAATTAACTTTTTCATAGTTTGAATCTGTTTTAGTGAGGGACTAAACCTCTCTTATTACATGGTTTCAATTTCCTTCCGTAACTCTTCTTTGGTTTTACCCAGCTTAGTTTGCAAGCGACCTAACAATTCGTCTTCTTTACCTTCGGCAAAGGTTAGATCGCTATCAGTTAGCTTTCCATACTTTTGCTTTAACTTTCCTTTTACTTCGTTCCAAGCACCTTTCATTTTTAGCTTATTCATAACCTATATTGTTCAAAATGTCAATTGATTAATTTACAGTTTCTTAAATTTTTACGCGATCGCTCGCGTTTGCAATGACACCTTTACTGCGTTTTGCAAGTTCATCAATGCCATGATTATATTGCTCCTTTAAGGTATCCATTGACCCTTCAACAGAGTGCTTTAGGTCGCCTATTAAATGTTTAGACTCGCGCCTAATTTTTTTCCTGGTTTGTTCGCCACTGCGGGGTGCAAGCAGAATTCCCACTGCTACTCCAATTGCAGCACCAGCCAACAATCCTCCTATTAAGTTTCTAGTTTCCATAACCTGTTTTTTTAGTTGATATCTCACACACTGCGAGAACTTCTCACACCCTAAAGAAAATAGGATGCCAAGTGCCCATACGTCACTTATAGCGATGAATAGGCTTTATGAGATAAAAATTACGTGTAATAAAGTCTACACAACCAGAATTAAATACCACAACTGAATTTTAAATAGGCGCTCAACGGCAAAATTCAGCTTAATTTCTAGCTTGGTTGATGGCTTTTTATACATGGCACGGATTTGAAGCAACTCAGGCAAAACAAACTGTTATGAATATCCAGTCTTTGACATTGCCAAGCTACAGGGAGTATGAAGTGCAATTCTTTCGGGCTATTAAAAAAGAGTTGAATTTTACTTCAACTAAACAACTAATTAAAACAGTTCGGTTGGTGGCAACTGCCATTCGCAAAGGCACAGACCCAACAAGGCTTGCCCTTATCATCAGAAATCTGCCTGCTACGGTTCGATGGATTTTAGTTGGCAACGCACAAAAACTCGAGCCTCACAAAACCATTCGTCACTTAGATGAACTGGTAGAAACTGTTCTTGCTGAAGATTCGCGATCTGAAAAAAAAATATTTACAACTGAAATTGAAACTCTTAAATCAACACTTGTTATAGTGAAATACTTTACGGCTCTTTTCGATAAACTAAACGTAAATGTTTTTCCGTACCCTATGTGTTGCGAATGTCAACAAGCAGTGATGGGAGACACTGAATAAATTTTCCTTAACTAATTTTCAAAATTTTAACCCCTTCTATTATGTTACGTTACGCTGTTATTTTCTTTGTAATTGCAATTGTTGCTGCCATTTTCGGATTTGGTGGCATTGCGGCTGGTGCTGCCTCTATTGCAAAAGTTCTTTTCTTTATTTTTATCGCGCTGGCGGTATTGACCCTCCTGTTTGGAGCATCAATATTTAGAAAGTGACAATTAAGGAAAGAAATGAATAGACTGCATTAAAAGTAATTCAACTGTCAGGTTGAGCCTGTCGAAACCTAATTTCCGGTTTGGATTAGCCATCGATAAACTCAGCCTGACAAACGAAGGCTATTTTTGGATGCAGTCTTTTTTTTATGCATGCCAAATCATTCTTTGGTATATTGTTTGAAACTTTAGCACCTATTGGATTCACTAACACACATAGCCATTGGAGCATGCCTGGGCGAAGCCTTTCTAGGCCGCAGACTTGGCAAAAAATCTATGGCGTGGGGTATTGTCGCGCACAGCCTTCCGGATATTGATTTCATTTCTTCGGTCTGGCTTTCTGCTATAGATCGACTGCTTGCTCATCGTGGCATAACGCATTCGCTGTTATTTGTCTTGCTTGCATCACTGTTATTAACCTTTCTTGCAAATCGAATTCATAAGATAAAGACAATACCTATTTTTACGTGGCTTATCTTTTTCGCTACCTGCTTAACGGCACACATTCTTTTGGATATGTTCAATGCTTATGGCATTGGCTTACTTGAGCCGTTTAGCCAAAAACGATTTTCGTTAAGTATTATTTATGTTGCCGACCCATTATTCTCTATTTCAGTAGGAATAGCGCTGCTTGGACTTCTGTTTCTAAACAATCAGCATAAAGCAAGAAAATTATGTTGGGTGTTTGGGTTAGGCATAAGTCTGTTTTATTTAAGTTACTGCATCACTAATAAAATTAATGTTGATAGAAAGATGGAGCTTGCTGTTACGAAACAACATCTTGATTTTAAACGGATATACACTACTCCGGCTCCTTTGCAAAACTGGTTGTGGTTTGTAATAATCGAAACAGACGCTGGTTATTTTATTAATTACTATTCAGTTTTTGATTCACAACTGCCTATTTTAAAAAACTATTTTCCTCAAAACGATTCGCTATCACGTCAACTGAACAACCGATCCGAAATTGAAAAGCTTATTCGTTTTTCAGAACACTTTTATACACTGGAGCAACGGGCTGATACGCTTATATTTAATGACCTGAGATTTGGGCAGGTTGTGGGTTGGTATAATCCCAAAGAAGAGTTTGCCTTTCACTATTATCTACAGCCACCTATAGACAATACATTGGTTGTACAGCGCGGCCGATTTGCCAAATGGAATCGCGAAACTTTCAATGTCTACGTGAAAAGAATAAAAGGAAATTAAAGTTCTTTGGATACTTTAAACCGTGATGCTACTATCAGGATCATGGCCGAAGCGTAATAACCTGACAATGAAAATCACCCAATGGAGAAAATATTTTTCAACGTAAGTATTTGATTTCCAATCGTGAAAGTATGCAATTCATTTCTATTGCATAATGTGGGTTAAACTCTACTTACAAAGGCAATAGAGGTCTTACCGCTGCCTTTGTAGGAACTTCGTGCAGCATGCTGCAAGCAGAGTGACTCCTTCCGTTTGGCGAAGACACATTTAAAGTACGGGCGAAAATAATCGAGCAACTCTTTCCTGTAGCTGTTGAAAGAAGGACCGCTTACTCCACTTTTCTGAATCAATTTTATCCGAATTTTTGAGATCATCAAAAAATTGTTCGCGCATGATCGCAGCAATTTTTTCGTCATAGACAAGAGCATTTACCTCAAAATTCAAATCGAAACTTCGCACATCCATGTTGGCCGTACCTATTATGGAAAGCAACCCATCAGCAACCATAGTCTTTGCATGAATAAATCCTTTTTGGTACGTATAAATTTCCACGCCCGCTAGTAATAATGAATTATAATTAGAGCGCGAGGCCCCATCTACGACTTTAGAATCGCTGAGGCCGGGCACCAATAATTTCACTGATAGGCTGCTTAGCGATGCTACTCAAAGGCCATCTAAAATACTATCGCCCGGAATGAAATAAGGTGTCGTAATAAGAATTTCCTTTTTTGCCAGAAAAATCGCTTGCAGAATTGAATACTGAATAGATGAAAATACAGAGTCCGGACCACCGGCTGCAATCTGGATATAACTGCTCGTTTCTTCTTTTGCATTTGTTGTTGCGAAATATTTAATGTTAGGGTTTAACTTATGTTCACAACAAAAATTCCAATCTGTAAAAAATAAATATTGTAAGTAATACACACTAGGTCCGTAAATTTTCACATGTGTATCGCGCCAAAATAATTTGGTTTGTTTAGTATTTATATATCGATCCGCTACATTGATTCCGCCAACAAATGCCGTGTGCCCATCAATGATTACAATCTTTCGGTGGTTTCGGTAGTTAATGCGATTTGCCAAAAGATAGAACCGAACTTTATGAAACGGAAATACCTCCACACCTGCATCGCGCATGCGGGCTTCAGTTTTCTTTTTGATTGTTGGGCTTCCAAAATCATCATAGATAAATCGAACCTCAACTCCTTGCTTAGCCTTAGCAATTAGCAATTCTATTATCTCAGTGCCAATTTTATCATATTCAAAAATGTAATACTCCAAATGAATATGATACTTGGCTGCATTGAGTTCGGCAATAAGCTCCGGAAATTTCTGCTCGCCATTGATCAACACCTTCACGTGATTGTTTTTGGTCAACGGACTTCCCAAATCTTTATCAAGTAAGTGAGCAAGTTCAGCAAACTGGCTTAAAGATTCGCTCTTGTTTGCGATTGCCGTCTTTTCATAATCCTGCACATCGGCTTTAAGATTTGTCAATGTCTCTCTACCCTGTCTGAATTTTTTGCCGTAAAATTTCTTTTTCCAATAATTAATTCCAAAGGTAACATAGAAGGCAATCCCCACCACGGGCACAAACATAGCATTAGGTAGGCAAGGGTTTTAGTTGTGCTGTGCGTTTCAAATAATATTCGAATGCAGACGGCTACAACCAAGATGGCGTAGGCAACGAGGCCTATGATGGTTAAACTCATACACTAAATTTGCACGATTTTTTTTAAAGAAACCACTATGTTTTAAAAGTTTAACATAAGTCATAAAAAAAGCCTCCGGTGAAGGAGGCTTTTAAAAGCAAACCAAATGAAGAGTTATTCGAGGCCCCAAACCTCTATCACACTCGGCTGGTTCGACTTTATTTTTTTGTTGTACCAAAAGGTAATTTTTTCAATTGCCTGATGGTCGCCTTTCAAATCAATTTCTTTTCCATTGGTAGCTTTAAAAAAATATTCTGATAAATCAACGTCTTGTTTTTCGCCATTGGCAAAAAGAATAGTCGATTTATAAACATTAACTGATCCTTCCTTTACTTTTATCCTAATAGATGAAAATCTATGCGATGTCTTTTCCAAAGCGATGTAGTCGTGATTAAGCGTATGGTGTACAACGCGCGTACCCAACAAGGTCCATTTGGCCATAAGCTTTGTTTGTGCATTTACCGCGAAGAAAGCGATGGCAAAAAAAGCCAATATGGTTATGATTATGTTCCTTGTAGTTTTCATGATTACAATCTCTATTTAAAGTTAATCTTCTTCTTGTGCTCCTCGCGTGTTGGCTTAGCCTTTTCGTCCTGGCGCGCTGTGCTTGTGTAATCAGATGAATTTTCTATTTCTTTATTGCCATCGGTGTTAGTGATTTTCTTTTGCTCATCCTGATTTAACCCCCTTCTGGTGAAAGGAATCGGTTGCTCGGATTTGCTCTCCTTGTGGTTTTCTTGTTTTTGCTCCTGATTTCTTTTATCCGTATTCATTGTATTAAAATTTAGGGTGAACCATTTCTTTTATCTCTTAAGGGAAAAATATGCCAGACTTAAATCATTGAAATTTTATAGAATCTCTCATTGTTTGATTTTTTCAGGTGATTATTTTACCGGGTACTGTAGAAATAAAGCCACAGACTTGAAATTTTCATTCTAACGCGAGATCTCTTTAATCATCTCAAATGCTGATTTGTGCTTGTATGCCTTTGCGCCAATAATAATAATGGGTGTTGCCAGTAAAAGTGGGTTTTTCGATAGCATGGTTAGTAGATCCGCCTTACTCATCATGCTGCTTTGATGCATATTTTTTAGTGGAGTCTGGTCAGTGTAACTCCCATCCAACAGGTCAGTTATTGGTAGTGCCATTTTATCAGCAATTTCTGCAAGTTGAGTTTCTGTTAGCGCCTGCCTTTTTAAATTGAGACTCTTGGTCTTGTATTTTTCAAGCACCTCAACATAGGCTAGCATTTTCTTATCCTCTGCTTTATCGGAGTGATAGATTAGCGTAAGTTCGTTTTCCTGGTTTTCGATCATAATGTATCATTGCCGCGCCATAAATGCAGAGAACATCCAATGGTGTGTTTCGATCTTATTGATGTACCCTTTCACCATGCTTTCGGTACCTGAGTCGGCATGTTTAGAGCTAATCTCTACCGTATCTTCCATGTATTTTATTAGGATTGTATAATCGCTCAACATTTCGCGAACCATTAAATCAGAATTCAATTCAGAAGTTGTTTCCTTAATTTCAGCGGTATCTAAGTATTGCTCTAGTGAGCTTAGTGGAGCTTCACCAAAAACTCGAATTCGTTCTGCAATGGCATCAATATGTATAAGCGCTTCCGTGTATTGTAGTTCAAACTTTTCATGCAAATCAAAAAAGTCAGATCCCTTAACATTCCAATGGAAGCTTCTTAGTTTTTGATAATGAATTGAATAGTTAGCCAGCAAAGCATTCAGGCTTTTTGTAATTTCTTTTGTTTGGTGTGCACTCCAACCCATTTTTAAAGGCTTGGCTTTAGCCATATTGTTATCCAATTGCGTAGCGGCTACGTTGGCGCCTTGATCTTTCTTGGTCATAATTGTTTTTTGTTAAAATATTTTCTTGTGCCCTCCAGATAGGTTTTTAATCTGAATCTTGTTTTTCCATATAATACATTAAAATCTCTTTGTTCGTTTGTGCTATGGTTTCTTTTTGTGAAAGAAGCATAAGGTGCTTTCCCCATTTTATTTTCTTCGTTTGGATGCGCGACTACATGAGAGGCTTTAATTAGAGAATTTTTCACGGCCTTATTAATTAACGTAAAACATATTGGTCAAAAACAATAAGTGAATCTTCTTTAGATATTGATGTGGGTGCATGCAACACGCTCTATCATAATCTTTTTCCGTCTTCAAAGGAAAAATAAACAAGCTGTCATCTTCGATGAGTTTCTTTATTTCAGCATTTCGATAATGCCCCGGATATTTTTCCTGTGAAAACAGATAGTTCATAAAACAATTAGTTTAAAACGCTGCTGTATTGGGTCCCATAAAACTGCCCCAATAAGCATTTGATGAATCGAACTCATGCGAATTGGTTTTAGGCCAATGATCTTTATCAAAACCCGGGGCTTTTTCTAGTGTCTCACGACTTTGATCCATGATGAAACATTCTTCCACGGTGTCAAGAGCAAGAATAGAGTAGGGTACGGCAAAAAACTTTTCGCCCATGCCTAAAAATCCACCACATTCTATCACAACGTAATCGATTTTTCCACTGATCACATCAATCATAATGTCTTTTACATCACCCAATTTTTCATCATGGGTGTTGAACACCTTGTTAGCCATCATGGAAGAAGCCGTGAGGTATTGCAAGGGTGTGTTAGAATGCGCTCCTTCGTGATTCGTTCCAGTTTCGTTGTCTATCATTCCTGTTTTCATACTATTTAATTTGTTTAAAAGTTTAACATAAATTTATTTCCAAATGTCCCTTTACCTATAGGTATTTCCCTTTACAGAAACCAATGCCCCGGCAGCCAAGCCTTATGACAATGAGGCCGAGTACCCAGCCCCTTATCCAGACGTATTGTTGTTGATGATACTCATCGTGGCTGCCAAGCCAATCAGCGTATTGTATATTAATTTCTTCTTTTCCATATCCCTACAAGTTTGTAACCAATAGATGACTTCGCTGAAGTTTTACCTGCTGTAGAAATTGTTCCAGATGTCTATTAAATTCTATTGGGTTATCAATATTTGATAAGTGGGCTGCGTCCGAAATTGTATGAAGTGTAGCCCCATTAATTTTTGAATGCATAAACTCAGATTTTGCCAACGGAATAACTTCATCTTGCTTACCTACCATAATGAGTGTGGGTACATCTATTTGTTCCAGAATCGTGCACATATCCTTTCGATTAGCCATTGCCATTAACGAGCTACACACTACTTCGGTAGGATTTCCCTCAATCACTCTTCTTACTTCCAAAATCTCTTTCGAGTTTTCCTTTTCAGGATTTGAATAGAAAAGCCCGTTTAACAATTCATCGGCAAAAAGCTCGAGTCCATTCTGCCTGATAGCCTCACAGGTTTTGAGTCTCTTTTCTTTTGCTTTTTCAGTATCTGGCTGGCATTGAGTATCTGCTAATACAAGCCCGATAATTCTTTCGGGAAATTTTGCCATCGCATTAAGGGCAATGTATCCGCCCATCGAGAAGCCACAAAGAATAACCTTGTTAAGTTTGAGGGCATCCATTAAGTGCAAAAGATCATCCGTTAAAAGATCAATTGTAACTTCTTCCGATCCTGGTTCTGACTTTCCATAACCCCGCATATCATAGGTTATCACTCGATATTTATTCCACAATGCTTTGCGTTGTTTTTCCCACATAGATTTACTCAAGGGAAATCCATGAATGAAAATAACGGGGTGATCTTTCTCGTTTCCGCTATCTGTATAACTCAGTGAAACATCATCCATCCTTACAACCAAATCTTCTACTGCACTTTTCATAATTTCTATTTTTATATCACTAATAATTAGCGTACATCAAGTGCTGTCATTTTTGCTTTACGTAATGCATTCAACACCTGATCAATGTATTCTCTGCTCTTTGAAATAACCACGTTCTTATATCCTTCCGCTGTTTCAATGCGAAGCGCATACTTTTCCCCCATTATAATTAAAAGAATTAACCCAAGGAACACTGCCCCAACTCCTGCAAAGAATTCGACAGTGGGTGTTAGGGTAATAAGGCCGCTATACGGTGTAAGATCGAAATAGGTATCGGCAATAAAAGCGATGCCCATAAGCAGAAGCGTAAGCCCAGGAAACAATCTGGGTTCAATTACGGCTAACCTAAAATCGTTAACACCTTTTAAATAGTAGCGTGCATTTTTGGTTTTCAACATCTGTTCTGTTACAACTACATCTTTGCCATCGGTATATAAAAACGTGAGTGGTTTCATAATTTAAAAATTTAAGCGCTTAGTACTTCTTATTACTTCTTGCGACCAACCGCTATCAATACCCCTCCTACTGCAATCAGCACTAACCCCGTAATGGGAGACCAATAGATTGGGGTCTTTTCTTCTTTGCTTATTTCAACAGCGCCCACGTCAAGTATTTTCTTTTTTGTGATGAGGTTGAATCCTGTGAACACAGTCATTAAAATTCCGATAACGATTACTGCTATGCCTACGTTTTTCATAATATAATTGGTTTTTTTATTAACCAATTGCAAAACTCACCCCATCTATAAAACGATGAATTAGGCAGAGAAATGACTTCTCTTATTTTGTTGTGTGGAATTTTTTGCCCAGTGTGTTCTTAATAGAACACAGTTGTAATTAACTTAACTGGCAAGTATAAATTGAAGCGTAAACGTAGTTCCTTTATTGGGTTCACTCTCAACCATAATATTTGCATTGTGGCTATTTAAAATATTCTTCGTAGACGTTAGCCCCAAGCCAAGTCCGTTTGGTTTGGCTGTAAAAAATGGCTCAAATAATTTTTCAAGTTCATCGGCACCCATGCCTTTGCCGGTATCAATTATTTGTAATAAAATATTATTCCCCTGCTGCATTGTAACAAGCGTTAGTTCTCGATTGTCGCCCGTCATGGCTTCTATAGCATTGATGATGATATTAATTAAAGCAACTTTTATTTTTGCTCTATCCAGAAGAATGCGTGGCAGGTTTTTAGCGAATAATTTGTGCAGCATAACACGATTAAAGTTTATGCTATCAATGGCAAGCTCCAGAGTTTCGTCTACCAGCTCTTGAAGATCGATTAGTTGCAGGTTAAGTTCCTTTGGTTTGGACGAGTTTAAAAGTTCACCGATCAGTTCCTCAATGCGCAGGGCGTTGCGTTCTATTATTTCTGTATAAACTTTTATGGATTCACTTCCTTCGGGCAGTTCGTCATTAATATGTTCAATCGCCAGGGTTAGATTTGTTAATGGATTTCTAACTTCATGTGCAATGGTGCGCGCCATTTTTCCGGTTAACGTCAATAGCTCCGTTTCCAATAATTCCTTTTCGGCTTGTTTGCGCAACGTGATATCATGAATGATGCCCTGATAGCAGCAAAAGTCAGAAGCCTGGTTGGGAATGAAAACACAATTAAAGAGATACCATTTCTTAACCCCCACTTTATTTATCAATTCAACTTCAAAATCTTTAATCTGTTCAACATCTTTGAGTTCTGCGAGTGCATAATCATAGTCTGCCGAATACGCAAAGAGGTCGCGCAAAAGCAATTGAGTTTCCTCAACTAATTCGTAGCCAAAGAAATTAAGAAAAGCATTGTTAACATTTAGCAGCTTAAATTCTTCGGTGGCCAAAAAAATCGGATCGACTGAACGCTCGAAAAGAGAACTATATTTCTTCTCCTTTTCATCTAACGCTCGTATCACATTAGCCTGCGTTATCGCATACCGAATACTTCTTTCAAGCATGGATGCAGTTAACTCAGATTTTATAATATAATCCGCAGCGCCCAGCCTACTCGCATCCACATCAACGCGCAAGTCGCCTTGCCCGGTTAATAAAATGCATGGCTTTAAAATATTTTTTGATTGGGCATACCGAACGATATCCAAACCGTTTTCTGCACCCAGTTGATAGTCAATCAGAAACACATCAAAATTACCATGCTCAATCAAGTGGCGCGCCTTTGTTGGATTCTGTTCCCAGGTTATTTCAAATCGAAAGAATTCACTTTGTTTCAGAAATTTCCGAACTATGAATACATCATCTTCATCGTCTTCAATTATTAAAACGTTGATGGGAACCATATTCATAATAAATTCTTTGTTTACTTAGAAGGAAGGTCAACTGTGCCGAACCAGTAATTTTCAATTTCACGGGTAACTTCCACTAACTCCTGAAAGCGAGCGGGTTTGCTGATAAATGAATTAACACCAAGGTCGTATGTAATAAAAATATCTTCTTCAGCCTTAGACGTGGTAAGCACTACTACCGGAATCCTTCTCAATTCGGGATCGGTTTTAATCAGCCTTAAAGCTTCGCGGCCATCCATTTTAGGCATGTTCAAATCCAATAAAATTAATGCAGGTTTAATTGCCTTCTCCTCCAGGTAATTAACACGCACCGGCAGGTAGTCCGTCAGGTCAACTCCGTTTTCAACAAACCGCAGATGATGCGGAGTTTGATTTTGATCCAATGCTTTTTTCATTAACATTCTATCATCCGGATCATCATCGGCCATCAGAATTGTAACGGGTTTGGCAGTAGTTTTCACAGGCAATGATTTATTCGCGCGGCAAGATAACGATAAATTTGGAGCCAACGTTTTCTTCGCTTATCGCAAGAATATAGCCGCGGTGGTTTGATGCAATCTTTTGACAAATGGCAAGGCCTATGCCAGTGCCCTCGTAATCAAGCCGGCCATGCAGCCGTTGAAAAATATTGAAGATCTGTTCACCATATTGATTATTAAAGCCAATCCCATTGTCTTCAACAGTAATCTTCAAATAATTTATTTTTTTATCCAGACCAGAAAAACGATCATTGAACTCATCTTTAGGAAGATTTTTGACACTCAGCGTTACCGTGGGCGATACGTTGGCTTTGTGAAATTTAATGGCATTACTAATCAGGTTTTGAAAGAGTCGTTTTAGCTGCGCCTTGTTACCCACTATGGATTGATCAATATCTTGAACAATAACTTTGGCTTGTTCTCGCCCAAGCTGAGCCTCAAGATCATCAAGCACTTCGGTAATAATTGCAGCGAGGTTGAGTTTTTCAAATTGCGATATGCCGCGCGAAGCTCTTGAAAAGGAAAGTAAATCATCAATAAGCACTTGCATGCGCGAAGCTGCATTTTGCATGCGATAGATATAGTCATGAGATCCGTCCACCTCTTTAAACTCACTCGCTAACAAATCTCCAAAGGCTCTTATTTTACGCAACGGTTCCTGCAAATCGTGTGAAGCTACGTAAGCAAATTGTTCTAAGTCTTCGTTTGATCGTCTTAGATCTTCATTTATTTGAAGTAGTTGGCTATCTTTTAATTTTCGTTCACTAATGTCAGCAAAGGTTGTTATCAATCCATCTTCCAACTTTACCGCTCCTATCAGAAACCAACTATTTATGTTTTCGCTTTTGTATAGCTTTTCTAAAATTAAAGATTGTCCCGATTCAACCACGGTTACATACTTATCAAAAAGATCATCTTTGTGGCCGGGCATTTCTTGCAATAGTCGTTTGCCAATTAATTCACTTCCGGTTCTTCCTACCAATTTTTCGGCTTCCTGATTTACCAGTGTCCATTCAAAATCAACTAGTTTGTTATTTTGGCGAATAGATTTGAAGGCTATAATGCCGTTAAGCGAGTGGTTTAAAACATTGCTAAGAAACGATTGCGTGAATTGGCGAAGTGCCATTTCTTCTTTAAGAGACTTATTATTTTCTAATAGCAACAGTTCAGTCTTGTCTTTATTTTGTAGCGCAGTAAGTGTTCTATTAAACAAAATAATAGATGCTGCAATAGCCAATAGCGAGTAGGCAAGGATTGCAAAGGGAGCAATTTCACGAAACGTTTTTTCCTTTTTAATTCGGTCTACCAAAATTTGTGATTGGATAACCTTAATTTCTTTTACAACCCTCCGTATTTCATCCATATTCAGTCTGCCCGCTATCAATAAGTTTTTTTCGTAAGTATCCATATACAAACCAGAATTGACAGTGTTTGCCAAAATACGGCTGATAATAAGGAACTGATAATTTATCCGGCTTTGCAGCGTATCAACACGTTGGCGTTGTTCCGTATTTTTGGAAACCAAACTATCTAATGTTTTGATTTTTAGAATAATGGACGCAACCGCTATGTTATAGGGTGTTAAAAAAAGTGTGTCTCTTGTAAGTTGATAACCTCGGTGCCCCGTCTCGGCATCTTTAACTGCTGAAAATACTTCTTCTAAAACCTGTAATACCTGATTGGAGTAGCGGATTTGATTTACCTCTTCAATGTAATTATTAAGATTGCGATAGGTTAAAATACTGACCGTGAGAAGAACAAGTACAATAAGTAACAGTGTGATTTGTGTGTAGTATTTTTTAAACATGTGACTTAATTTCTACAAGTTGTGGAGGGTGCTCCAGAAAGCATGCTCCATATTAGTCTTATAGTAGTGAATTGTGACCAATCGCAATCTGGCTTGTTTTTTACATACTCGTAATGAAACAAAATTAAATCCAAGTTTATGAAAATGAAAAACAAAATTTTTAGTGTCCTGTTCATAGTGGCACTTATATCTGTATTTGCTATTGAAAAAGCAGATGCTCAGACTACTAAAAGAGCCGGTATTAAAGGCGGACTCAATGTAAGCAATTTATACATTGATAATATAAACGATGAAAATGCACGGATAGGCTTTAATCTTGGTATTTACGGACAGGTGTTATCCAGTGATTTTGCCGCTTTGCAATTGGAATTACTTTATTCTACCAAGGGTACGCACGCTACGTACAACGCTGGACCACTCAATCAAGAGGTAAAATACAATTTAAACTATCTTGATCTTCCTGTGCTTGCCGCAATTAAATTGGGCGAATCAGCAGAAATTCACTTAGGTGGATATGCAAGTTATTTGCTCAATGCTAATATTTCATATAGCGGAGATTTGGCAAATGGCACAGATGAAATTGATAAGGATCAATTAAAATCCTACGACTTCGGGTTAGCCGGGGGTATTGGATTTAACTTCGGAGCCGTGCAAATAGGTGGTCGATACAACTACGGACTTGTAAAAATTGCTGATACCAATGCAGCGAGAGCTGCGATTGGTGATTCTAAAAATTCAAACGCTCAATTGTTTATAGCGTTTAATTTATCGAAGTAAGAAGTACTTTATTTAGTCAGGCAACAAAAACTCCCGCTTCGATAATCAAAGCGGGAGTTTTTTATGAAGGTTCTTTTAAAGAGTCTTACGGTCATCAAATCTCACTGGCTGTCGGGAGGCATGACACTTCATTTTTTACAAACTTTTGTGTGAGCCCCACCTAATTCACTATTATATAGGGATATTATAAAGCTTCAATTTATTATATAAAGTCTTGCGATCAATATTTAATAAATCGGCAGCCTTCGATTTGTTATGAGCAACCTTTTCAAGTGCTTCAATAATAGCCTGACGCTCGGCCGAACCCGCAATGGATTTTAATACTCCTTTACTCTCCTCAACTCCTACTAAGCCATCGTTCATAGTAAGCTGTAATATCTCAACGGGTAAACTATCTTTTTCTATTTCGTCTCCGGTTGTCAATAAAACTGAGCGTTTCACCACGTTGGCCAGTTCGCGCAAATTTCCATGCCAGTAGTAGTTTCTTAAATATTCGGCAACAGATGTTGAAAAAGACTTTACATTCTTTTGTAATGAAACATTAGCCTTTTTAAGAAAATGATCAGCAAAAACCATAATGTCGTCTCTTCGTTCCCGCAAAGGCGATAACTGAATTTTGAATTCATTCAATCTATGAAATAGGTCTTCCCTAAACTTTCCTTCTTTTACTCCTTTGCTCAAATCTTCGTTAGTGGCCGCAATAATTCGCACATCAATAGACGTATCCTTCGTTGCACCAATTCTTTTAATCTTGCGTTCCTGAATTACCCTTAGCAGTTTAATTTGATTTTCGTAGGAGAGATTTCCGATCTCATCTAAAAAAATTGTTCCGCCATTTGCAACTTCAAAACTTCCAGGCTTATCGTTTATGGCTCCGGTAAACGATCCTTTTATATGCCCAAAGAGCTCACTACCTGCCAGCTCCTTAGGTAAAGCTCCACAGTCAATGGCAACAAACGGACTCTTACTGCGCTTACTAAAACTATGTATCGATTGAGCAACAAATTCTTTTCCGGTGCCGGTTTCGCCATGAACAATTACCGACATATCAGAAGGCGCAATCAGCTCGATATATTTTTGAACGGTTTGTGATTGAATACTTTTGCCTACAATAAAATCAGACGTAGTAAGTTTTCCTGCCGCAGCATTTGCCGACTTTGAGTCGGTGGTTACACCGGCTTGTTGAGTTTTTTTGTTTTCATTTTTTTGCAGTGTCTCTTTAACGGTTACCAGAAGTTCGTCAGGAAACAACGGCTTGGTAACATAATCACTGGCACCATAGCGAAAGGTTTCAACAGCGGTGCGCACATCGGAATAACCCGTGATGATAACAACAGCAGATTTAGGTGAAAGTATTTTTATCTTTTGTAAAACCTCCAGCCCTGTATAGTCGGGCAGGCGGTAGTCGCACAGGACCAAATCAATACTATAGTTTCGGAGAATTTGCAATCCTTCTTCACCGTTACCGGCAATTTCTACCTCGTAACCATTTTTAATCAGAAATCTCGAAAGTGTAAGACAAATGTCTTTATCATCGTCTATTATTAAGATGTGTTCCATGGGGTTTTTAATATTTGGGGTTTTTAGTATTAATTGCTTGAGAAATTCACTTGTTGTAATGCCTCGTCAATAGCTTTTTTTGAAAGGGGCTTTGGCAAAAAATAATCAGCGCCTTTTTCAATTGCATTGCTGGCTTCTGCATCGTGAGCGCTAATCATAATAATTTTAGAAGGCACATCCAGTCCTCTTAATTTTTCAACAAGGTCGTAGCCCGTGCCATCTTTTAAATTTAAATCGATTACGTACAAATCATACGGAGTGGTGGTGGTTTTATAAAGTCCCTCTTTTATACTCAATGCATAATCTGCCTTAGCACCTCGCCTTTCAAGATGTTTAGTAACCAAGACACAGATATCGATCTCGTCATCTACCACTAGTACGTTCCACATAATCTTTTCAATTAGCCAATTATTTAATACTGTTCTGTTTTGTTAAGCGATTGCGTTCCATTTGTTCCCACTGCTGCTGATTGAAAAACGGAAAAAACAATTTTAAAAGTATGATCGAAGCAACCATAAATACAATATACCCTAAAACAACAGAACTTAATACGATAAGAATATCCATCAGTAGTTTCATAATTTTTTGAATTTGTTATTGCCTACAGACAATTCAAAAACGTGCCACACAACAAATACCCAAAAACCCAAATTTGAGAACCCCTTGTGGTAATAAATCTACAGTGGTCGCGCATAAATTCCTCATTCCTCCTCAATTTAACTCCAATTATCTCATTTTGTTTCTTGGCACAACTATTCGGTAGTCATAGAAAATCTAATCAAATAATATCATGAGAGACATACTTTATTTACTTGCTGTTGTATTGCTGGTCGGCTGGATTTTAGGATTCTTTTATTTCAGCTTAGGCGCATTTATCCATGTGCTTCTTGTACTAGCCATAATATCAATCTTGTTTCGGCTAATTGGTAGTGGGGGCGGCAGAGTTTAACTGCACGTTTCATCTCCATTGTCAATCCTGATTTGAAAAAGCACCGAACATGGAAATCTTATGCATTTAAACTTCTGCTGGTTGCAGGGGTCTTAGCCGCTACTATCTTCATAACTGGCTTAATCATTTCTACAATCTTGAAAAATAAACTAGTAACTGAGTTGTCGAAAGCCGATGGCTCAGTTGCTTCGGTTCGCGTCAATCTTTTTACAAGATCAATTGGCCTCAATCAATTGGTAATTCCCTCCGAAACTTCAAATCTTCCTTTGCGGGGAAATATTGATCAACTAAAACTTTCAGGCATTAGTATTTTTCAATTATTAACCAACAAGCGTATTAAGATTAAAAATATTTTACTCGACAGCGGAGTTGTGGTTTATGATCATTTAAAAAGAGATTCAACAAAGAAGACCAACACAGCTTATACCATCACTATTGAAACGATCACACTAAACAAGTTCCACTTTTCAATAAAGAAAGATTCTCTTCTTGAGTTAAAAGCCGTTGTAAACGTATCTTTTGGATCTTTCTACTATGATAGTGCTTTTTCATTTCAAGATTTAGGAAGAGGTTTTCATCACCTTACGGGCTCGCTTAGTGAATTGAATTTTTATGAAGCCTCTGGTTTCTATAAAATTTCAGCAAATAAAATTAAATTTAATAGCGATGCTAAATCATTATATATTGATTCCTTAAAGCTGATTCCAAATTATGGTAAGATTGACTTTGGACAGGCGAAAGGCAAACAAGTTACCCGCGTTGATCTTTCTATACCGCAGATTTCTTTTTCGCAATTAAATTACGAAGCTTTATTTGACAGCACCTTCCTTGTTTCGCGACTTTCAATTATAGGATCACAACTTCATGCTTTTCGCGATAAGCGACTTCCTTTTATTAAAAAAGAAGTTGTTCCCATGCCTATGAACAGCCTTGTAAAACTTCCATTTGAAATTAAGATTGACAGTATTGATATACAACAAGCAACTATTGTGGTGGAAGAAATTGCAGAAGATGCAAAAGCACCGGGGCATGTAGTGTTTACCAATGTAAAAGGTATGCTGCTAGGGCTAAGCAATCGAACGCAAACACCAGCCGTGCTTAATGCAACTGGTAGTTTTATGAAAACAGGTATGATTGAGGCGGAGTTCACGTTTCCTGTGGATACAACAAAGGAGTATACGGCAAAAGGAAAAGTTTCCAATGTGCCTTTTCAAGAATTGAATACTATGACAGGCGCAGCAGCCGATATTGAATTTAAATCGGGACTATTAAATAACCTCTACTTCAATTTTGCATACAACGATTACAAATCTTTGGGTGAAATTCAGCTCAACTATAAAGACTTGAAAGTTGTAAGCTTAAATGAGGATAAGTCGGTTCAGAAAATAAAATCAGCGGTTATCAATTTGCTGCTTAGAGATACAAAAAATAAGTCCACCCCGATCGAAGCCAGAAAAGGCAAAATTGATTTCGATCGCGATCGTAAGCGCTTTATTTTTAATCTCTGGTGGAAGTCACTCCAGTCTGGATTAAAGGATAGTATATTAGGTGGTTCATAGTAAGTAATTCTGGGAGTAGCAATAGAAGCTCTGGATTATTAAAAAGAATCTCTAACTACCTTGCCTTTGTTCACCCAGCCTACCAGTGCAAGCAAGCCAAAGAGAAGGGTACGCGGAGTTTTTGGAGATGATATACTTCCGTTTAACTTTTCTCATTACTTTTTTGATCAGGCACTTCCACTATTTTAAATTTTACTGCATTCTTATAGGGTATAATTCCTTTACCACGGTGGGTTGCATATACGGAAGTGAATTCAGCGCCAAAAAGAAAAATCAATGTGGAATAATAAACCCAAATCAATATGATAACAAATGAGCCGGCAGCCCCATAGGCCGAATTGATGCCGCTGTTTCCCAAATAAAAACCAATCAGATACTTACCTAACGTAAAAAGTAGTGTGGTAATTATCGCACCTACCCATACATCGCGCCAATGAACTCTAGCGTCTGGTAAAATTTTAAACAGCAATGAAAAAATTAATGCGATAATGGCCATTGAAACTAGAAGATTTGCTGCTGTAATGAGGTAAGCCGTAATACCATCAAATATTTGATTGACATGGTTCTGAATTAAAACAAGAATGGTATCAATGAGCAGCGAGACAAGAAGTACGAAACCAAAACTGACCACCACAGCAAATGATAGCAATCGGTTAATGATATGTTTTAACCAACCTTTTTCGGGCTTTGGTTTTATACCCCACATTTTATTTATGCTGGTCTGCAACGAAACAAATACTGTGGTAGCACTAAAAATTAGCGTAGCAATTCCAATAGCCCGGGCAAACGTGCTTGTCATATCGTAGCTTGCATTAACAATTATCTTTTCAATTTGCACCGTGCTTTCGCTGCCAATCAATGCGGCTACTTGATTGATTAATTCCTGTTTTACCATATCACGTTCATAAAAAGTAGAACCTATGGAGAGCGCGATCATAATAATGGCAGGCAACGAAAAAATTGTGGAGAATGCTATGGAGCCAGCATATAAGAAGGAGTCGTTGTTAAAGTAGCCCGCAACGGTGTTCTTAATAATGAGCCAATAACTACTTGAGAGTTTTTTTACGTAAGGTAACATCGTCAATGAACGGCAATAAATGTACCCGACCATTAACATGGCTGAACATACTCTATATAAAAGTAATCGGGAAATTATACCCCGTTTGTTGAGGCATAGTCTCCACAGTATTTATTCAGTTTGAGTATATGCCGTGGATTAATTTTTATTTTGTATTGGCATGATAATTAAGCCGTAAGAATTAAAATTCTTACATGAACAAAGCAGAGCCGTTCTACAAAAAATTAAGTTTTAATCTTCTTTCTATAGGATTGATTTGTGTAGCGATAGTTCTTGCAAAGGAACTGATATTGCCGATCCTATTTGCAATCTTACTGGCTACACTACTTTTGCCCATCACAAAATTCTTATGCAAGAGAAAGTTGCCCAAAACGCTCGCTATATTGATACCTTTAATAGCTACTTTTATTATTGGGGGAAGCATACTTTATCTTCTATCCAAGCAGGTAGCAAATTTCATGGAAGATGTTCCAGCTTTAAAAGAACGACTTAATGATGTCGGCTCATCCATACAACACTGGTTTAATGATCAAACTCACATAACCGTGCGCAAGCAAAATCAATACATCAATCAAACATTAGATAACCTAAAGGAAAAAGCCCCGCAAATAGCAAGTGTTACTTTCGACTCAATAACCGGCATACTTCAATATATAGTCTTGCTTCCCATTTACACCTTCCTGATTCTTTACTATAGATCGGTTATTAAAATATTTATTATTGGCGTTTTCAAAAACGGTTCTGAAAAAAATGTGACTGATATTTTGACTGAGTCAACTAACATCTCTCAAAAGTATGTAACCGGTTTGCTGATTGAAACTACTATCGTATTTTCACTCAATTCACTTGGGTTTCTAATTATCGGGGTGAAGTACGCAATCTTCATGGCGTTATTAGCTGCACTACTCAACTTAATACCCTATGTAGGCATGTTGATGGCCAATGTTATTTGTATGCTAATTACGCTGGTTTGTTGTAGCGACAGCGATAGTAGTCAGGTAATTTGGGTGGGTGTTGTGTTGCTTGTTGTTCAGATTATCGACAATAATTTCGGAATGCCGCTAATAGTTGGAAGCAAGGTTCGCATCAACGCCTTGGTAACAATTATTGGCGTATTGCTTGGCGGCAAACTTTGCGGAGTACCGGGAATGTTTTTAGCGATACCTATCCTTGCCGTTGCCAAAGTAATTTTTGATAGAGTGCCAGAATTAAAACCGTGGGGTACTCTTTTAGGGGATGGAACCAAGCCTGGTCAAAACAAACAAGATTGATGAACTCGTTCATCAATAAAAAAATCTAGCCTGAGTGCTCATTATTTGCAGCAATTGTTTTGCTCTTTATTATGAAAGTAAAGTGGTAAGAATGACTAGAGTTTTTTAAGTTGAGACAATTCTCTTCAGTTGTCAGTCACCACGGGGTTTCCGGTATTCACCCACTCATTCATTCCGCCACCATAATTTTTGACATCTTTAATTCCATGCTTCGCCAGCAATGAATACGCAATTGCTGTGCGGTCGCCCGATTGGCAATTGATAACAATTTGTTTATCGGTTTTAAACTTCTTAAGATTTGCTTCTAATGTGCCTACAAAAATATTTTCTGCGCCTTTAATGTGGCCAGCCTTGTATTCTGATTCACCACGCACATCAACGAGTTGAATGTTATTATTCTTATAAAGATCTTTAAACTCTTCCAAACCAATTACATTACTTTTCTCCAAGGCGCCTCTAAATGCAGTAACGTTATCGACATAGCCATAAATATTATCTAACCCAATACGCATTAGCTTTCGGGTAAGATCTTCAATTTGTGAATCAGCCGCAACTAACATAAAAGGTTCATCATAATTAATAAACCAACCCGCCCACGTAGCAAATGCATTGTTGCCTTGTATGTTAATGCTACCTGGAATAAATCCTGCCGCAAAATCTACTTTATTTCTGGCGTCAATTAATTTAATGCCTTTGCCCCTTGCCTCTTCAAAATCGGCAGCATTTAATTTTTTTATTTTAGGAACTTCCGTAAGCAGTGGACGATCAACTTTATTCAGTTTCTTCATCATGGCAAAATACTTTGGCGGCTCTGGTTGATCCTCCAATAAATAT
>Ga0163149_10000716_pt1 | contig 43546 bp, 53 predicted proteins | sample OliLakLV19MP5G1_FD_148604 | JGI IMG/M metagenome (GOLD analysis project Ga0163149, IMG submission 148604) | Freshwater microbial mat bacterial communities from Lake Vanda, McMurdo Dry Valleys, Antarctica - Oligotrophic Lake LV.19.MP5.G1 | ecosystem: Environmental > Aquatic > Freshwater > Lake >...
ACAGGCAGCACTATAACTAATATGCCGCAGGTTCCAGCTGAGATAGAAAGCGGTACAGGCTTCTTTACTAATACCCGTACAGGAAATGTAACAGCGGTAGGAACTCCGAGTAAGAAAACATTAGCTCTTGCTGCTCCTGCTGCTCCTGCTCCTGCGGTTCCTGCTGTTCCTACTGTTTCTTCCGCTATCACTACTGTTGGTACAAAAAATCCTGCAATTGAATCTATTATCTCTCTCATAAATACAGCTACATTGGAAGAAGATAAGCTGGATTATGCGTTTAAGCTAAAGAACATGGCGCAAGAGCAGGCGCTTATTGATTACAATAAATTCGCTAAGCAAGCGGAAGCGCGCTTCAGTGTTCCTGATCTTGAGGGCAGTATTGATCTTATCACGAAACAGGAATTAGTTGACCCCAATAGGCCGGCTGGTGCCATATCCGACCAGCGGCTAGCACTATTAGGTCAATTAGGTAAAGCACGCGCAGAATCACGCCTTTACGTTGCTGATCTTGTCAGGGGAAATATTGAAGTCAACAAAGCTATGGTGTTGGCTGACTCCATTGTTGCTGGCTTTAAACTTAGTGATGACAAAATTGCGCTGAGAGCGAAACAAGAAGAAGAAACGTATAAGCAACAAAGAAAATTGGAGCTTCTCGCTGATACGAAGTTTCTAGATAGGGTTAACGCATTAACTACTGGAAGTATTTCTCCCACCCAAATGTCTAGGGAACGTATAGCGACGCAGATTGCCCTTAATCCTAAATCACTGGACAGTAAGACTGAGCAATTGGCAAAAATGAGTAAGGATGATTTGTATAGTTTACTCTTTATGCCTGATATTAAGGATCAGGATAAATCAAGTATTAAGAACGCACTCATGGCAGAGGAAGTTACTATCACAGGTAATGCGGAAAAAGCAAAAAAGAGCATGAAAGTGGTGGAAGCAGTGCTTAACCTTAACTTCGATGAGCAAAAGTTAACGGATATTATTGCACAATTCCCCGCAGCAGCAAAGAATGAAGTAGGACTATTAGTTAATGAGCACAAAAAAGCACGCGGGGTTAAAGCCGGTGCGGGTAAAAGAGAAAATCTTGCGGCTAAAGATATTGCTAATACACTTCTCGCCTTCGATGTTGATGCGAAAAGAAAGCTTATCCGCATTGTTAGTACCGCTGTATTCTCTGAGGATGTAAAGGCATGGCAAGGTTTAATTCAAGCGGATGAAACTGCTATCGGTCTTATCGCCAAAGCAGATAAGAGCAAACCATATAATGCGCCTCAGTTCGTGGCCGATTATATTAATTCCGGTCAAAAGAACGCACTCAATGAGCGCGTAGTTAAATTGCGCAATATGGTAAATACCGCGTCTATAGCGTATGATAATGGTTCAATCCTTCCACCGATGAATCCTGCTTCACTTGAAATTATGATTGATCGTATGGCACTAACCGCGATAGAGTTCCGCTTTGCTAATCTCCAAGGAAAATCATTCACAGAAGTCGGTGAATCGTATAATGACGCATTGCGCATGCCGCGCACACTTCCTTAATTTTTAGAGAGTAAAATAAAATGGCTGATATCGTATCGCAGGATTTCGTTAATAAGTATTCCATACAATATGATGCAACTGCCAATGCTACTGGAATAGGGGAAAAAGCATTTGGAGCCGTTGCAGCTACCATTGCTGCTTTAGGGGTTAATACGTTTAATTCCCTCGTCTCAATTCCTGAATTCATCCCCTTTGTTGGTATTCATGGTATTGGCGTGAGTAATAGTTCCGGTATTGACATGAGTAAATCAACAATAGATACCTATGAAACTTTAGCAGGAATCAATGATAATTGGGCTAATGTATACGCTGATAACAAAGACTTCGTAGAAACTGCCGCGTTTATTACTGGCATCATTATACCCGCTGGCATTGCGCTAAAAGGTATGCGCTTATTGCAGGCAGGCAGGCTTGGCATGTACGCTAGGGCTGGATTAGACGATTATTCTCAATTGAAGCGAACCAGCCAATACTGGGAAGCATTGCAATACGCGCCAAAGAATAAGCTTCTTCAAGACAGTATTCGGCGCAAGATGTTATTCGTTAATGTAGGCCAAGAAGCTAGTCTAGCTCTTGGCATGGAAGTGGCTATTCTTGCGACACAGAATCAATCCATTCTTATGGAAGATTATATTCGTGACCCAGGTAAGAATATTCTTCTTGGTATGATTGGCGGTGGAGGTGCTTTTGGCGCAGGATTAGCAACTGTAAGTATAGCTCTTGGCCAGATAGCTATTAGAAGCTCATTAGCTAAAGGTGCAGCTGAGATAGTAGAACGAGCAATAGACGACACGCGTAAGTTAGCTGGTGCAACGCTCCCAGTTAATATTTCCTATATAGATGAATATCAGCGCATGACATATAAAGCCAGTGAGCTTAGGAATTATGCGACTAACGATGATAATATTCCATTACACAAAGAACTTGCTGCATCACTCGCATCTGTCATAGAAGGAAAAGCCGGTAAGCTGCTGACCGACAATATTCATTCGCCAGAATTAAAGAATTGGCTAGATGCTAATAGAACTACGCCTGATGGCATAGAAACTATGAAGGTAATCAACGGTCTTATTAACTTTTCGGGTACCTGGGGAGGAAATACTATTGCTCGCCCAACATTTGATCTTAAAACACTGAATACTGCTACGGCAAAAAATTTCAATTCTGCTGTTACTATACAAGAACGTGTTGATGCCGCTACGAGTGTTGGTTTTGCCGATGAAGTTCTCAACGCAGTAGGGCAGAAACTTGGTGTTAGGCCAATATATATGGGGTTATCTACTAAACCTGCATACATAGCGTCGCTTACAGGTGGAAAAATAAATTGGCATCATATACAAATGCCAAACATAAGTGACCAAGCATATAGGGTTAAATATGGGCTGAGTACAAACAGTGTTCTAGCTCATGAATTAGGGCACGCTGTTGCACAAGCAAATAATCTTAACAGCGAGCTTACTCTACAGACGCAATTAGCTTTACGTAAGGAGTTAGAACCCCTGTCCAAAAGCTTCAAGCCTAAAATATGGGATCGTGGACCACTCTATGCTGGTCTCGGCAGGGAATTAATTGCCGATGGTGTGGCTATATGGATGCTTGTTCCGTCTGTGCGTAAGAAGATGCCACTATTCGCAGCGCATATTGGTGAGGCCGTTGCTTATGCGCAATTCGATACTCTAGCTTCGAACATAACACGCGAATTACGTAAGTTAGCAATGGATAAAACATCATTAGCAATTAGTAAGGTATATCAAGCAAGTCCAAATTGGGGTGGTATGCCTTCTACAGTTATTAATGATACGAATAAAAATACCGGACTAGAGAACCTTACTACTTATTATTCTCCGCTTTTTAAGGCTTATGCCAGCAAGGAAGATATAACGCAGGTGCTTCGCGCGGTAGATATTGGATTCATTAAACCGCAATATATACAATCAATAGGGCGTCTTGGGTCAGACGCTGATTTACAATTGCTTAATCGTAAAGCTTCTCCCGGATTTATAGATGCACACTATATTAACGCGCTGCATACTGTGAATACATATAGGCACAATGGCGAAGTATTTATTCCTACTGATGATATTGCTGTAGCGCAAGCTTGGTATAGCCGTCTGTCTAAAGATCTTGCCAATGGTATACCCACTAAAATCAAGCTTACTACTGTTCCTACTGTTGTTGATGGTATTTCACAGAGTGCTATTAAGTCTAGTTCCAAGGAAATTTCCCTGGAAGAACTTAAGCAACATATTGTGACTACCAAAGGCGACTATCTTGCCGGACTTCTCAAGGCTGGAGCTTCATCGCAGGAAATGAGTATTAGGTTGAATCTACCCATGGATAACATTAATGCGATTATTGCTCAAGGCAAGCGCATTGACGAGGTAGGTGATATCGGTACTTATGTAAATCCTGCGCATATTCAAGATGCCTACATGTCTCAAGCTAATAGAGTATTAGCGATATCTTCCAACGCGCGTAAGCTTATGAGCAGTAAATTGCGCGGTCCTGATAACGCGGCTATCTTTGATACAGAGGCTATCCAGCTCGCTAATTCTGAGATTGTAGATGTTGTTATGTCATCCAGTAAAAGTACTTTGGGCCAAGCAATTTATAAGAGAATTCTTAGCGATAAGGATTCCTGGGATATGATTAAGGAAGCTGTAGGGCAAATCAGCAATGAGAACGTCGGCGCTATCATGATAAATAGTGCAGACTTCTATTTGCGCCGTCTAGGTGTTGCTGGAGAAAGAATGGCAGTGCTTGGGCAGGAGACTACGCATACGCTCAATAGTACTAGTTCAGATATTCTTGCGCCTTCTGCTGCTATGCTTCGCGCGTTTAAAAGCACATTAGCAGGACGAGAGGAATTTAATAGGGTGATCAATATCCTAAACGGTACTGGGGGTTATCGTAATATTGATGGGAATGGAAAGTTATATAAAACAGCCATGGGTGAGCAAGGTTCTGTAAAGGAATACATTACGGAAACTGATGGTCGTGCGCTCTATATTTCCCCCGAGATGCAGAAAATATTAACTGAATTTTCCTCTGTGTCAAAAGAGCAATTGGAACTGCATAATACTTACAATCGCCTTCTCGGCTTCAAAGATATGAGTGATATCGGACTGCACATTCCTGCCTTTAATCCAAAAAATAAATTTATCTCCTATATACTGGATAGAGAATCTACTAGCCCAGACCAGCGGATTAGGCTATTAGTTGCCCGCGATGGTAAAAGTCTTGAGGCTATGGAAGATCATTGGCAAAGAACTGTAGGTTCTAACAATAAGCGTTTTGAACTTATTGGTTCTAAGAGCAATCAGGAGGATTATAATTATTGGCATCAACGTGTTAGTCCCATTGAAATGGATTTTGCTGATGTAAGCAAAATCCATAGTGGCGCATCTGGGCAATTCTTTAATCCACTTGGTGACGATTATGCAGAGACTATTATCAATAACTGGCATAATCGATTTATTCACTATGGTAAGAAATTACAGCAGGTCTATCTAAGTGATCTTATGGAACACCTAGATAACATGTCTGCCGTCAATAAGTCTTATACTAAGAATCAACCTGCAAGCAATAGAATAGCACAGCTTAACCAAGCCCCGGATGCTGCACTGGCGGTCAAGAATATTATCCTCGGCAACGATCAACTTGATGCTTCTATGACATGGAAGGCAGTGAATAATGGCGTAGCTGCTGCCATGGATTATGCTATTCAAAAGGTAGCAAAACCAATTGAAGGATTCGCGCAGTTTATTTCCGATGGTAAATATCTTACGAAACAGGCATTCACTGGGATTACTAATATCCCGACAGTAGGAAAGGCTGAAGTTTCATATAAGCGGCTTTCACAGGAACTTAAGAGCCAGGGCTTTCGGTTGCCCTTTGAGAATTTCGCACACTATGAAGCTTTCAAAAAGGATACAACGGGGAGTGTAACAGCTTTATGGGATATATCAATAGATAAGGGTACTATTAGAGCGCCTTCACAGGAAGCAGGAGAGAGGTTCATCGCTCAAATGGATAAACTTCAGATAGTGGAAACAGCGCGTAGACTTGAAGTATCTCCCGCTAAGGCTGAGGAATATATTCAGGCAGGTGCCTCCTTCCTTACTATGACTGCGCTGAAAGTATTAGAATTCGGCCATGCTGCTGTTACTGCGATGTCATGGCCCATTATGACACTGCCTAATCTTTATCGTGACTTCACTAAAACACCAATCAGTGAGACTATGGGAGTAGTATTTCCCTTTAGACTTATCAGCGATGGAATTAGATTTCGTCATAGTGCCGTTGGTGCAAGTAAGATGAAACAATGGACTGCGGAAGGATACGCTGGTTCTATTGTTAGTGAGGTACAGGAAATGCAAAAGCTCCTGAATACGGGGGGAAAAGGTGCTGTCGCTAGGATCAATCAGATAACTAACAGTAAATTGGTTGAAAGGCTCTCAACAGCTACTAATTTTGCGGAAGAAGAAACTAGGCTGTGGAGTCTTTCTACTGGCTATCTTGCGGCTAAAAAAGCATGGCCAGGTATTAGTGATCGCGAGGCGGATATGTTTGCTAAATCCTTTCTTGCGCGCAGTGTTGGCAACTATAATTCTGGCCAACGTCCTGCGCTATTCCAAGGTGTTCTTGGACAAACCATTGGCCTATTCCAAACTTATATGCTCTCTTGGGCACAGAATATGTACAGGAATATTGAAGAAAAGAGTTTTAATGCACTTATGAGTCAGAGTCTCTTTCAGGCAGGGATGTTTGGTATGTCCAGTATGCCGCTGTATAATCATTACTCTACGGCAATAGGAGAACACTTCAGCGATAAACACTTCGATCTTACTACTGGAACTTATCGCGCTGTGCCAGAACCAATAGCTGATTTCCTGATTTATGGATTACCCGCATCACTTGGTGTTGGATTGTATACTCGCGGTAACATTCAACCTAGGGTTCCATTTGTTCAGGATAAACCAATGGATACCATCGCTACGGTCAATGTTATTCGTCAGCTGTATGGGGCAACAACGGAGATGATTACGGGCGCAATGGCTAGTAACGGAATGGCAGATAAGACTAGGGCGATACTGGAAGGACTTAGTGTTCAGAGTATGAGTAGGCCAATGGCTAGAATAGTGGAATTGCTCCCACAATATAATCAGGAGACAGGAGATGTAGTTCCTGTTGGAACTGTTACTAGGAAGGGCAATACTGTGGGAACAAGTGATATGGTATGGAGTATTCCTGGTGTACTCTCTCGCGTTTTTGCTTCTAGGAGTAGTCAGGAAGCTATCAAAAGGGACATGTTGTATTTGTCCTCTTATTACGGCAGTCTTGATAGCGACAACAGGAAGGAAGCTGCACATCTTATGAAAATATCTCTGCGAAATGGTACTCTAAATTCGGATAATTTAGATATCATTGCTTCAAGGTATCTTCGTAGTGGCACTGCCCAAGGATTTAGGAGTGCGCTTAATGAGGCAGTAGCCACTACGGAAGGGGGAATAGATGCTACCATGGCTAAAAAGGTTAGAGATGGTAGCCCATTTATGAGTATGATTGATTACGCCTACTAGACCCATTTAAATACAGGGCACAGCCAACCGGGGTATATAGTTCTTTTCCTCCTAACCCTCCTTGCATCGGGATGATTATCTTTCCATGCAAGGAGTTTTTCCATCCGTTGCATTCCTTTCTCGGGGTAACGAAGAAGATAATTAGCGTGCTCTATCCTTCTACGACACTTGGCAGAACAATATTTCTGTATTGCTTGATATGGTGTAAAGGATTCGTCACACGCGCTACAGGCACGCGCTTTATTATCCCCCTTCTTCAAGCTCATACTTTCTTCCCCTTGAGAACTATTTCATCGTAATAATAGCTTGCAGCCTTTCGTGCTTCTACTTCCAGAACTGCGCCATGTGTCTGTTTATCTAGTTCCACATCCAATCCGAAAGCCTCAGAATACCACGCTGTCAAACTATTGGGATTAGAAAAAAATGTGCCATACGGTAATGTTGCGTGCAATCTCCCTATTAACCACAGCTCAAAACGCATCATCATATTACTAGCGCGTAGGCCAGAGAAGTTATCGCGCTTTAATTCCTGCATGGTTCTTGTATCAAAATCGTTTACTTTAACCGCTATCCTATCCGATTTTCTGTTGAGAATACCCTCTGCTTTTCGCGCAATTACATTTGTAATTATCTGATCTAAGGTTGTCATTATTGTATATCCTTTATTTTTTCATCATTCAAATATGCGTCGAAATTATTCAATTCAAATAGAGTGTATAATTGCTCTATTTTATTGAGCTGTTTAAAGCTCATACCGCGCTTGTTTGTTATCCATTGAGAATAAACAGAAGGAATAAAATCTGAGGCAAAGTCATACGATGCGTATTGGTTGGCGTTTAATTCTCCCACTGCATTTGAGTCAAATAATTTCGCCATTAAATTATCTAGTGCGAGTAATTTTGCTGCTGTTCTTTGTTTTGCTGTACTCATTATCCAATTTCCTCTGTGGTTAGGAAGTTTAAATTAATCAATCCCTCTTTCCATTCTTGCTTAATTCCGACATTAGGTACGTATCCCTGTTTCTTGTCAATATGAATACTCTTAATCTTCTCTGATTGTATCATACCCTCTAGAGTTTCAACGAGATGATTGTAATTATCCACCTCATTAGCCAATTGCTTGAATAACATCCGTATTCCCACAGGTGCATTATAGTGCGCGAGAATCTGGATCACTTTATTGGCAACGACACTATTCCTGCTGCTGCCAAATTCTCCTAATGCTCTAGGCATTCTATTCTCTGTCGCGAAAAGTAATGTGTTCGCATTGATTGCATCCTCCACACTAATCACAGTTCGACAATCCATCGCTGCAAATATCATAGATAGTTTAAGCAGGTGTATGAAACGCCTATTGTTGTAGTGCTTAAAACGGAAGTCATCAACTCCAACAGCATCGTTGTACATCTGACCTAGGATAAGGCGAGCGGATTTAGAAAGAGTAATTGCGCCAATAACGTGCGTCTTAATTTCACGTAGCCGGTCAGTAAGTAGTTTAATCGTAAGGGTATTTGGTGCATCTGGGAAGTCTATCTTGATTCCTGTGGATTGGCTAAACACCATAATAAATCGTGACATGATGCCCTGACCAATAGCCTCGGGAGGGAATACAGAGTAAATCATATCCGGCTGTGATCCAGCTAAAATACTAACAGTCGGTTTCGTAATGACTATGCTTGCGCCTGTTATCTTAGGGTGACGGTATTCATCAGGTGAATCCCACAGCTTGGCTAAGATAGTTAAAAACTCTAGATTGTGTTTTCCTACAAAATCTAGGAATTCATCAGCTACTATGAAACGATCACTTGGCTCATCAATAGGAAGTTCGATAAGTTCTTCTAGTGATCTATTATCTATTTCTTCGCCAGGAGTTAAGTCTTTTAAGAAGCGTTCTTTGCTTGTCCTATCTGCTGCGAATCTAGTATAGCCTGCTCCCCTAAGTAACTTCTTTCCCAGCGTAATGCTAGTTGTTTTTCTAGCGGCCGGTTCTCCTACTAACATGATATACATGTTGGGGTAATAAATCCAGTGACCGTGTTCTAACCAGCACTGCCTAGAAAGTAATGCGCCAATACAAGCAATAGGAGACCAACGATTAAATATAGTTGGTACCTCTGTCGTTCGGGCAGAACTAAGTCCAGTGTAGTCAAAATATAGCTTATAGAATTCAGTTAACTTTCTTTCCTTTTCTGGCAGCGGTACAATATTATTAAGTGCTTCCATGCCATGCTCCCGTATCTTGCCAATTGATCTTGCCTATTTTTATTTCGGAAGGAATAAGCATAGTCCTCCCATTTATGACTACTGGCTGTTCTCTGTTGGCTAGAGTGGGAAGAATTGCATCCATGTGTTCTGACTTGATCTGCATAAATCTGCTGTCATGTATTTGTGCTTTAAGGCGAACGATGCCATTACTCGCAATACATATTTTATAATCTTCCCAAAAATCCTCATTGAGAAGATCTACTGAAAGATTCTGTGGGACATGGGCTACAATACTCCGCAAAGTATTATGTGCGCTGCTACCGCTAGTACTTCCAAATACTCTCCGTGTCCAACCAAGTGGACTAACAAGATGTTTAGTTTGTTTCACCTCATTTAACACTGTCTGATACCATCGCTTTAATTCTGGGAATGGGTCATGATAAAGTGAGAGTAGCCAAGCAGCAAAAGATCTTATTTCCATCTTCTTACCGAGTTCTCGCATTATCTTAAATAATTCCTGCGGTGTTACAGTAAGTACAAAAGTCCACTCGCCCATAAGATAATTACTGCCGTGGATAATGCGCTTCATTATTTTGTCGCGCTGGTATTTAGTTACACTTTCGTATGGAACACCAAAGAGCATGGAGTAAAGCTGCTTATAGTAGTCTTTATCTGTATTCTCCAGCGCAGCTACCATAGTCCAGCACTTAGAAGAATAACCTACTATCCTGGCTTCGCTCTTGCTCTTATCTATCTCGACTAGAGTATAGCCTTCGTCTGGTAGGAAGGTTTCCTTTATACCTTCCTGTGGAATATTCTGTACTTGAAGGCCATAACTTTGCCACTCCTTTCCACTATCCCTACTACTATCCCAAAGACCAAAGGCACTTTTGCTACTCGCCATACGTCCTGTTTCTGTTCCTGTCGGACGTACTGTCCATAGTGCTCTGTCACCGTCAAAAAGATAATAGTTTAGATAGGTTGTAGCTTCCTTCTGTACTTCCTTAAAAGCAAGATGTTCTTTGACCAAGCGTGCGAGTAAGGGGTGCTGCATAGCTACCTGATTTAATTCCTTCTCGCCTGTTGCTGATTTGGTAATACTTTTGGGTCTCTTAGCACCTAGCATCCCATAGAAGAACTGAGATACTTGCTTAGGAGAGCCAGGATTATAATTTGAAAATTGTGTGTATATGCTAAAGTTATTCTTAATGTCTGTTGCTTTATCTATCGCTGCATTCAGGCGCGTTTTTCTACCGACAACATCTATCTTGCATCCTTCGAATGCGCAGTAGATTGAAGGATATGTAAGCCTAAAAGTGCGCTTATAATTGTGTATCCAATAATCTGTTGGTGTGGACAGCATCAATTGCTGGAGTGCAATGCGCAGTGTAATCCAAGAATCTTTTGCACAATAGGCCCAATAGCTAACAATGTCTTTATTGCTCCCTGCCGTATCTGCTTCATGTTTCCACTGGCAATGATCGTATAAATAAAGTGAAGAATTAAAATCTAAGCTTTGATAGAGTTCACTAAATCTACTCCAACCGAATACCATTGTGTCCATAAGAAACTCCAATGGCTCAGCATTATAGGTTATGGAATAGGTGGCATCGTAGATTCCATTGTGCGCTATCTTGGGAATGCGCAATTTATTTATTGTTTGAATTGTTTGTATTGCTTCCCCGAATTCTTCTTTCCTGAAATAATGATTCTTATCAAAATCAAACAATGGTATCACATAGGTTGTCATTGTTCCATCTGCAAACCAAAGAGAAAAAGATACACAGGTTATCATCCTATAGGCTGGCTTAGTTTCAATGTCATAGCTAATTAGTTCAGCCCTGCGTGCATTACTAATTAAAGTATCCCATTTCTCTCTATTATCTGCTACGATGAAACTGAATTCCGCTATGGGTATTTTGCACGTTTTAACTTTTTCCAAGTCACGATCAAGTAACCACCGGCCAAAAGGCACAGCGACAAGATGTTCCAAAGGATTAATGCAATAAATAGGTACATTGTAGTTAAAGCGGCTACCACGATATTCATCAAGGGTCGCGCCTTTCTTATTGCCTACCATTGGCCTATTGGTTATCTTTTCAAGGCTAGATGTATTGCTTATAATAATAGCATCGCAGTATTTATCCTTAGCAATGCCTACCAATTCTGTTGCCTCATAAGTACTTGAACTCATGAGTGCTGTATGCCCGTGATTCCTAAGAATGTTCTGATACATTCCTATAAATCGTTTATCATCTGGGCTAACATTAAGTAGCAGGCGCATACATTTCCTCTATTTCCATTAATGTCCAAAACACTTCTTCTCTGGATACACCAAGGTGCTCGGCTAATTCTTGTATTTCATAATTCTGAAGGGATCTATGAAGTTTTTTGTATGTCTGTATTGCTGGCTTAGGTTTCCCTAGCCAATATACGAGTGCCCTGAATCCTTCAAAGTATTTAAGGTATAGCATATCTGGTGCCCTGAGATATAGTGTTAATAGCGTTGCTGCGCTGCATTCCTCTGTGGTAGTAGGGAATACGTGTGGCGCGTATAAATCATCCATGTCGTTCTCCTTAATAGGCATAATGGAGGGCACTATTAAATGCCCTCTTTATACCTACATCATTTTATCCTGCGTGAGGACCCGGCTTAATATCGTTAAGGTTGACGTTCTCATACTGTCCGTCGCTCTTAATACGAATGCGAGCATTAAACACTACATTCTCAGTAAGTGCATTGAATAACTCTTTCCATGATGCACCTTTAACTACCTCTGCTCCCAGAATCTTATCGCAGAATTGCTTGAGATAGGTTTTACCCACCTCATCCCAATTGAATCCATTAGAAAACAATGAACCATCAGGTACACCAGCTTCTCCATCTGCTACTTCAATCGTTTTTACTACGCCGATAACAACGTTTACTCTGGACTTCTTTTCCATTTCACCTATTTTGTTTTTCTTCTCCGTTGTTTTCGGCTTTACCGATACGATCGTAAGATCATATAGACCATTAGGGGGAGTAATGAAATCCGGCGCAGACGTTACATCATCCACCGACGAGTCCAAGTCCATATCTCCACTGTGCTCATTATCCATAAGTCCGCTCATTTTACTATTCCTTAAAGTTAAATTAAACTACGCTCAAAATTGAGCACTTATTGGGATTTACTTCTTTAATACAATATTAGTCTTTCCCAATTTTGCCATCTCTAAATAATAAGCTAGAGATTGCAGACCAATATCTTCTTCTACTTTAAGCCCTATTCTGCTACCAACCATTGCTTCCATGGTAGAAGTACTGCTACTCATTCCCATGTGTTTACCTAATTTCTTCTTTAACCATATCTTACTACCGAAGCGATTAGAAGTTTGCGCTGCAAAGCTTTTAGTTCCGATCATAGGATAGAATTTATCCTTAATTAACTTTTGGTCTTTGTTGATATCTTCATTATCACTACCGACATATAGACGCGCTATCCATACATGGTTAGTGGTACCTGCTTGCACGACAGATAAGGTATCTGTTAATACCCTGGCAAGTGGATCGTATTCATCCCATGTAGGTTTATAACCTGTCCCTTTTCCTTTGCAGAAAAAGGAAAGGATGCTGTCTGTGTATTGACTTGCATCATCTAATACAATCACGTCTCTTTTACCGAGTGTGAAAAGATTAAACGGCATCCATCCATCTACTACCTTTTCTTTAATACAGATAGGACAATCGCATCTACCATGCAAGCCACATATCTGCCATATTCTGTTCGTTGTATAAATCTTGGATATAGTTTCATATCCGTAGTGCTGAAGTGGCGTATCAATTATCTTGATAAGCTTTATCTTTTTTGCAGCCGCGTTGCTTAGTCGTCCTTCTGCTGCCATTCTAATAATGGTTTCGCTGCCATTGGTAATGTCGAACCAATATATAGTATCGAACATGCTACTTTCTGCTAAAGTAGCAATATACGCTGTTTTGCCCGTTCCACCATCGCCATAAATGACGATAGTATCACAAGGTAATTCCGCTGTCTCAGCTTTATTACGGAGAGCAGCTAATTCTTCTATTGACTTCATGATTATTCCCGCTCAAAAGTAAGAAAATATGTCATGCAGGCAATTGTGCCACTACTATTATTCACTTCTAGCGCACACGCAAGCGCGATAGGATCTCTAGATTGTGCGATTATTTTATTTTTATTCATATAATACACTGAAATAAATCCAAACATTAATACTAAGCCCCCCATAAGCAGGGTAACGATTAGTATGGTAGTTGCATTGTCGCTGAAACCATCTCTCATGATTTTTCCTTTAGTGTATTTGATTGAAAATGATTTTGAGTCTTTCTTTTTCCCACGATACATCTTTATTTTGTAGCTGTAATAATTTAATTCTTTGCCTAATTAACCACGGGCTAGGTGCGCTTTGTAAGGCTAATTGATTTAGTTCTAGCTTATCATCAATTTTTATTATGCTGTTCGCATTTATTTTCCATGCACGATAGAGCACAGTCCAATGGTTCCACAGCCCTAGTTTATCTTCCACTGCTACAGCATTCACGTATGAAACACAACAACAAATTATCAGTATTCCTGTTATCACTTTTTGCACTGTGTCATTCCCAGAACTAATCCGAAAATTATTAGGTATTGCATATAGGCGTAAGGGAATTCCACAAGACTATGAAAGAACATTATTGCTGCTATGCCATATAAAGGGACATCGTTAGCCCTAAAGTTCCTAGGAATACTGCACAATAATACAATAACAATAAGTGCCAGTCCAATAATTCCCGTTTCAGCCATAAAATGAATAAAGATATTATGCGCATTGCGATCCATTCCCATTGTTGCACTATTCTCATATAACCAGTATGGTAATTCGCCCCATCCTATACCAAACCACGGCGCAGAAAGAAAGGCATTGAAAGCTTGTATCCATAGGTCAATTCTTATTGTGATAGAATCCATGCGCTACCCACAGAATGATAAGATAAAACAAAGCTGTTTTGCTTCCCGACAGCATCAATGCCACAGAGAGGATAGCGAATACCACTGGATGGTTAAAAGAACTAGCCATGCCGCAGGCTATCCAATTTGCGAACAGATTTTTCTGTCCTATTAAGCCCGGAATTCCAATAATATTAGGCTGAATGACAAGTAGCGCCAGCGGAATTGACATTATAGCACTCCATCGAATACCCGCTAGAAGATACGCTTTCTTATCTTCTATCAAGGGGCCATAGTGAAGGCAGATAAGAAAGATGGCGATATAACATGCAGCCAATACGCCTTTATCTGGATAATATGTGGGCTGTGTGAGAATGTGCAGGATTAGAATAATTCCCGCGCTATTCCTTATGATTCTTTCCATAGCAATAGGCATCCCAATAATACGCAGGCTATTATTTCCTGCCAAAAAGATTGCGGTTCTGGATTCATTGATGGTATCAAGAATGGGATGAAAGCAATGGCAAATACTATTGTAGATTTGATCTTTGTGTCCATACAAGTCTTACCTCCGTTATACCTTTTGCATTAGTATATAATTCCTCACAAAAATCAAACTCTTTGATGTTCGTTACATGCCCTAGAAATTGTAGCGTTTCTGTTACCCTAAACTCTAATGTTTCCCCAGTATAATATCGGCTTAATTCTGTTCTAGCGTGTTCTTCGTCCGTCATAGCCAAAACATGGGGCGGAATATATACAGATACTGTGCTCATTTCATCCTCGCTACATAAAGTTTTTTCTGATATTCAAAAATACGGTATTCGCGCTCTGGCGGTATATTCAATTCTGCCATTTGCACAAATGGTTTATTTTGAGAATTGTAAATAAGATTACTGATAACTTGCCTATTGCCGAAACTATTGGATACCCTAACGAATGTACCAATATGCAATTCATGCACTCTGGCAATTATCGTTTCTGACAAACCACTAATTGGTCTAGCCATTATGCCCTCTTGCACAAGACTACTACTGTATCAATATCTTTGGGCGCCTTAAGCATAATAGGATGCTCATTAATACAAGACAGCACAACGGTGATAAGCTTAGTATTTTCGCTCATTAATACGTTTACTTTGACTACCATAAAACTAGCAAAAAGAATTATGCAAGTGGAAAATAAGGCTAATATATCTTTTGTCATATGGTTTCCTCTATTCTTCTAACATGGTCAGCGACAATGGTATTTAAATCGAATACGAAATCATATACATTTGTATCGGGTTCATTTACTCGGGGAACATCGCTCTTTCTTAATTGGCATGTGCCGAAGTATACACATGGACGTCCCCAAGCTTGGCAATGCCCACCACGCATAGGGAAGAAATTAACCTTTTGCATATATTGCAAGCGTTGAATATCCATTCCAAGCGTAATAAACCAGTCTAATCTATCCCTTAATGTTCTTTGATAAGACAATACATGAAAGACCACATTGGTCAATTCCTTACCTTTCATCTGTCCTATTAGATTGATTGTCTGAAACGATGTTAATTCTGCTCCTGCAATAGCGTCGAGTATGATTGAATATCCAAGTGTTTGAGAGGAATTTTTATACATCGGTTCAATATCGTTCCATCTTGCGCTCGTGCTCTTACATTCAAGAATAGCATGGATTCCTGTTTGTCTATTACGCAAGACAATATCAATATATGCGACATCGTATATTTCGGCGTTAATATTGAGTCTTGCAGATAATTCGATAGCAGGTTTTCCGTTAAACGATGCAACCTCCCAATCCTTTCGGAGCTTATCGAGTGTAAAGAAGGCCATTCGGAGTAGGGCACAAGAGATATATCCATTATATTCCTCAGTATCTATGATCGGCCAATAGGCCAACCAACAAGCCAAAATTGCCTTATCTTTATCCCCTGATAATATATATTCTGCTACACCACTACCAAAACCATGCCCGTGTGAAAAGTATTCTTTGAATTCCTGTTTAGGTGCGGGGCCTACCAGCTTTATTAACTGATATTTTCTTTCACAGCCATGCAGCAATTCTCTACTAGAATAAGATGTACGCAACATATGCTATTCTCTCATTTCACGTGTATATAGGGCTAGTTTGTTAGTGATATTATTAACTAGGGATAGATATCCCTCATGATATGTAAATCCCGCAGCATTAGCGTGCCCACCACCATCAAATAATTTAGCAAAGTCGCCACAATTAACCCAACGATGAGTACCGGTATGACTTCTCAGCGATACCTTAATATTTTCTTCGTTATCCATATTCCAAATTACGGCTAATCTTTTTTTGTCAGCGATTCTATTACCTATCTCCGAGGCTAAATGATACGGCGCATTGCATATGGCGAAGTGCCAATAATCATTCACATTAGATTTCAATATTAACTCTATTTCAAGCTTCATTTTCTGCAAAAGGCTATTACCGACGGTTATGGCTGTATATTTTGAGATGTCTGGGTCTGCGGTTTTTGACGAAGATTCTAGCCATGATTGTAGGTCTGACCTATACAATGATAGCCATGCGTGTATATCCCTTGTATATAGCAATTTAAATTGCCACCTATCTCTATCATCTATTGCCCGAATCATCCAATGAGTATCCAAACGCTCAACTATGTATTTAGAGCTATTCTCATGAAACCACATAGCAGTTCCCATTGCGCCTGACCATTCATTATTTCTGGCCAAAAACAGGGTAAGGTTATTATGTTTCATATCGTCGTGCATGACGTGTAGATCCAGCGCATCTATTGCTGTTTGATGATGATCGATAAGTGTAACATTATCAAATCTTGTGCATAGATAATCTAGATCAGCCATTTCTGGGCACCAATCTAGAATATAAAGACAGGCACCACGGAGTTCGCTATACTTTGGTTTCACAGCATAATTTGCTGCGATAAACTGAACGTCATCTTTAGGAAGATAACGACTAGCTACCCATGCAGCAGCCATTCCATCCATACAATGCTCATGATACAATACGGTATAATTCATTTTATTTCCTTTAAATTCTGGCAGTTTTTAGTATAAGATCTTATACAGGGATATTCTGCCAACCAAACTTTCAAAGCTCATCGTCTGGGATATCATCCATATTTAATATGGCTTGTCTGTCGTTACTCTTTTCTTTTACTTGCTTTTTCAGCGTCTTTTTTTCTTCTTTGATTTTAGCATCAAATACCATCTTATTTTCAAGTAGGCTAATTCCTGCTACCAATGCACCAATTTCCTCCGGTAGTATTATTCTACACGCACTCTCATTTTCTTTGAGTGCTTTCTTTAGGGAATCCATATGTCCCCTAAGATCATCTTTTCCAACACTAGATATTTCAGCTATCATAGCCCGAATATGCAATATATCTGGTGTTATTGGTACAGCCAAATTTTCTTCTGACATTGGATTAATTCTCCTCTCGCCATGCTTTAACTACCTTGGTCATTAAGGTAGCCGTAATCAATTTTGAGGCAGTCTTATCACAGTCTGCGCTTAAAAGTGAGATTCTTTCTTGCCTTCTAATAACTTGGAATTCAGGGTATGTACCATAATGCGCGCCTTTAATTCCCCAGAATCTAGCGGCTTTATTATAAGCGTGATGAATATTGCTTGCACCAAAGGGACAGTATACATTAAGCGGAAGGAATAGGCAATAAAATGTTGTTTGTTCTTCTTCCCTAGGTTTGCATTCATTCTTATTTTGTGGCACTGTTTCGACTGTCATCTTTCCGGTAGAAGAATCATGCGTTAGCATAAACGTTGTTTTCATGGTGTATCTCCTTTGTCAGGTACTTCTATATTTAATACTGTTACTGCCGTCATAACAAAATTTACTTTAATTCTGGCGGTACCATCTGTGTCATCTCTTGATATCAGGGTATATTCTATTTTCCTATCATCAACAGGTTTTCCCACTTTCCTATCTCTTTCATTTGTTTGATATTTTGCATTACTTACACCTTTGCGCAAAGTATCGAATTGATCCTCCGAAAACGTAATTATCACATTATCCACATCTTTCAGTAAGTTATAGATACTTTGGAAAGACATTCTTTCCTTTTTTATTTCCACTGGATCATCATCTTCGACATCGATAATGTTTTTGTATTCACCGTCGATAATGTCCATTATATATAATCCTTCACGTTAACTTTCTCTGTTTTCGTCATGCGATACTTTATTAATTCGTATGTTGAATTTATTATTTGTTGTACTCTTTGTCGTGATATCCGGTATCGTTCCGCTATCTCATTATGCGTTAGTTCTTCGTAATCAAATAGTGCATGAGCGTGAAACAATATCTCAAGATGGTGCAGTTTTATGCCATGGCATGCGCAAGATAAGACTTTTTCTATGTCTACTTGCGCCCTATTAATATCACCCATGGAATTATCCGGCGGAATAATATCAACGTCGTCGTCACGCTTGTTATCTATGGACAGCATATTAATTGGATATTGCATATCCCTACCATCAGCCCATGGGTATTCAGATAATTGAAGTTTAGTTAGTTCTCCCCGCATTTTCCAGTAAGCGAAAGTTAGGAATTTATTTTCTAATTCGGGCTTGAATTCCTTTATTGCCATTAATATGCCTATGTTGCATGCCTGTTTTCTATCTTCCTCCGGAATGATTTTAAAATTAAATGAATTGACTAATTTAAATATCATTCCACTGTGGCGTTTTATTAATGCGGCGAGTGCCTGTTCTTTATATTCCGCTATTAATTCTTCGTCTGATATTTTCATTCTTCTTCTCCTTCAAGTAATTCTTCGCTGTTTATAACGATAGTCCAATCATTCATTAATGCGCGTGCTGTTGTTACCCAATTGGGCAACATTGGGCCACTGTAATATTGCTTAGGTTCTTGTTGCATTAAACGCATTGCCATTTCCCAATCTTTGCCATGGCCTGTCATATTCACATATCGTGCAGTTATTAAATGGCAAATTTCGTGTATTACAGTTTCATTGCAGATATATGAATATAATTCGGGCTGTTTTGCGGAAAGATAAATTGGATTCAATTTTATTTGATGATATTTTGGGATAGCTAATCCTATAGTCTTGCCTCGTTGACAATCAAATGTCAAGCTTGGGTAATCACCTAATACGTCGCCCCATATTCTTTTGGCAGAATCCCAATGTTTTATGAGATTACTTTTTGCCAATTCCTTTACGTGCAATGGTACATATTTTTGAAAGTCTGTTACGGTACAAGATCTAACTTCAATTTTTTCTGGCATATTTAATGCCGGTTTTTTCTGTTCTATTATTATTTCGTCCGGTTCGCCTAAAGGTGCCCATTCACCCGGCTTTATGACTGGATAACTACTCATATCGACAGTAGCTTTAGCGTTAATATGTGCTATTTTTTCTTCTAACGTCTTGCCACGGATTATTTGATTATCTACTGCTTTTTGTAGTATTTTTTCTGTTGCTATATAACAGATTTTTTCTCTCGCCCTAGTAGTCGCAGTGTATATCCATTCTCTGGAAACGAAACTACCTTTTGTAGCGTGTTCTTCGTGCAAAAGAATGAATACTTTGCGCCATTCTGATCCTTGCGCTTTGTGGCAGGTAGTAACGTATCCTAATGAGAATCCTGCGGGACTAAAATCTCCTGCTGTTTGCAATTGATATTCTTCGTCCGGCGTATCTTCTGCTAATTTTTCCGCATATTTATATGTGATTATTGCACTGGCCTGATTTTTTCTTTCATCATCTGCCACGTCATCGACGTTAATATCGGCATAACCTGTTAATTCCATATGCGCTTCGATGTCATGATTGGCATCTTTTGATTCTGCTGCACGATAAAATCCAGTTCGCAACAAATTTTCTGATGCGATTTTAGTACTGCGTCCGGCATAACCCGGATTGTGCATAATATTTGTAATGATGCACAAATTCTTATCTACTAGGATAAGGTCGCCTTTTGCAAGATAAATATTGCGCCTACCTGCAATTATCTCATGCACGATCACTTTTCTTTCATCGCCCATAAATTGCGCTATCCAGTTATTCATCGCTTTAGTTCCCATCTCCTGTTCATTCCACGGAGATAAGATAGCGTCTGTTAATGGATCATAATCGCCTTTTATGTGTCTTTTCTGAAAGAATCCTCCAGCTTTCCCTAATGCCATTCCAGCACGTGATTGTGACATTTTCTTTGTTTTTACTTCATCCCACCAGATTATTTCAGTGTCTTTATTCTTAACAGGTATTTTACCGTCTAGAATATTCCATGCGTTTTGCAATACGCCAGAATCATCGGCTTGGCGATATATTTTAGTTAATTCAATCACTGGTAATTGGTGTAATGCAAAATTGAATATGCTTTTCCCAAATACTGGCGGTAATTGATTAATATCACCGATGAATATTACGATAGTACCGGGAAGCATTGCAGCATAGAGTTTTTCATATAACAATAAATCGCACATCGGTGCTTCGTCAATATTCAGTATCTTGAATGAAAATGGTCTATTCTCATTCCGTGTTTCAACAAACCGCATCTTATTTTTGCCGGTTTCGATATCCTCATAATATTCTGGTTTAAATTCTAGGTGTTTATGCAATGTTTGTATGCACGTCGATACTTGCTTAAACAGTTCTGTATCGCGTGCTAAAGCTTTCCGCGTATTGCCTGTTGCTACACGCGTTAGCGCACCGATCGCTATATGGCGCGCTGGATGTCCCATATCTAACAGCGCTTTAAAAATTGCTCTCTCAAGCGTTGTTTTACCGGTTCCTGCTGCGCCAGTTATAACAAATGACACGCCTTTTTTTACCAGTTCAATTGCTGCTAATTGTGATTTATCCAGCGTTATATTCAAGCTGAATGTTTGTTCTTGTCTTACAGATACATTTTCAACAATGGGAATAGGAACAGAGTCTGTGCTTAATTCCTTTTTTTGTTTAAAATCGCTGATAATTCCTAACCGCTCTCGGATAGGAATATTGCGCCAATCGGCACTCTCTTGCAGCGCCTTTAAATCTGGGTACTTTATTGCCAAGTTATGCACTTATCAATCCTTTGTATGGAATAGCAATAGCGTAATGTCCGTGCGTCCTGAATTGGCAGGATACCAGCGCTTTTACTGTTCGCATCCTTTTTAATTGTTCGATTAAAACGGGATGTAAGACAAGAACCATTGAATAATCTTCTATCTGTATTTTTCCAGATAGCATATCTTCAACGTCAATGTCGCACGTTTTCAAAAAAGCTTTGATTATCCCATGCTTCATTGATCCGTCAGAATTAAACGTTTTAAAATCGGAACTACTGATGATTGGTATTTTCTTAATATGTTTCATTTTGGTATATCCAATACTGAAACTAGCAGAATACAGAAAAATATCCACAATGCTATCATAACGCATTTGCGGCGCTCTATTGCCAATTCTTTGTGGGTATAATCTGCGCTGTTCATTGTTTTATTCCTTTTTCTGCAAATATCTCTGCTAGTGTTTTCCTACTTTTTGTGGCTGGTATTTCGGTATCCATTGCGCCGAGAATATCATCGTCTGTATTATGGTCAATGGCATTTTCTATAATCCATGCAAGATTATTTGCCTTATCAGTTTCTTTCATGTTGCTCGCTGCTAAACGTATAGTCATGGCTAGTTCTATTCGCTTTGTGCTACTTATTGCCCATAAGTTTGCCATTATTTTTTCTGCTTGCAGCGTTATATTTCGCGGTAATTTATCCTTAAAGAATGTAATTAATCGCTTCGCTGTGTCTTTTTGTTTCAACAAACTATCGTCTTTAATTTGATTTATACTGCGATTAATTGCATTCTCAATTAATACAGGATCATTTTTATTTTTGTTGTTTTTGATACTATTTTCTTTGAATGCTTTGTATACTTCGGCCGTATCTGCCGCGGGCAATTCGTCCAGACTCAAAGCTTTTCTAATTATGCGCGTGTGCCTTGAGATTACCATCGCCATACTTTGTTGAGCTTGGCTGTACGCCACTAGATCAAATGATAACTTCGGGACTCTTATCCACGTTGCATCGCTATCCCAACGCGCCATTATCACGTCGGCAAATTGCCAAAGAATATCTGTTCCGGCGCTTTGCAATAGCATGTTAGCTTCCGTAGCGCTGCTATTCGGGTATCCCGTAGTCTTACCCTTTGCGCTCAACAAGGATAAAACACAGCCTGCCATTAACTGTACTTCAATTTTATCTTGTGATTTATTATTTTTTGCTGCCGTTAATAGTTTTATTGCATTTTCCGCTGATGCTGCTGGATGTTTATGGTCTAGTACTATGCCATAAATACCGCAAGTGCGCAGCGTACTTATCATTCCGGTTATTGGACAATGTATAAGTACATCATTGTCCAATTTTCCTGTTGAAAAATTGAATTTTTGCTTATTTATTATTTTATACATTTTAAACCTTTCGTTTTATGCTACGTTTAATGAATCAGGCCTCAACAGAACTATAAACACTGTCGCAATAATTGCAATGATTACAATAATAGCAAAGAATGCTATTATTGCACTGCGGGCAATTGCTGTTATTGCATTCATTGCTATTATTGCTATTATTGCAATAACAGCAATTAATGCAATTATCGCAATTATTGCAATTAATGCAATTAACGCATTCGTCGTTATTTGCTGTTATTGCGAATTTAAATATTTTCATCTTATGCCTCTTTTTTTAATTCGTAATAATTATTCCGTGTGCTATAATTATTACAATTATAGCAATTATCACATTTATCGCAATCATTACATTGCTCACAGTTATAGCATTCTATACAATAATTGCAATTATTGCAATAATAGCAATACCAACAATAATTGCAATTAATACATAAATTAGCATCATCGCAATTGCGACAATTAGTGCATTGACGACAATTAGTGCAGCAGATACACTTATAACAATGGCGACAATTAATACATTCAATGCAATAACGGCAATTAATACAGCCATTATCATCCAAAAATTGTGCATTCTTTTCCGCCATGTCTTGCGAAAAATTGGAATAGGAGGAATTGCCTTTTGCTGTGATTGCGGAAGTATAGAGTATCATTCTATGTTTCCTTTTGATTGCAAAATTTACAATAATTGCATTTATCGCATTTGCTGCAAAATTCGCAATAAGTACAATAATGGCAACTACCGCAATAATGGCAAAATTCGCAATAATTGCAATTGCCACAATAGGTACAGCTAATGCAATTAGCACAGATTTTGCAATTGTGGCAATAATCACAGTTATCGCAGTCGTCACAATTACGGCAGCAATAGCAATTACGGGAATTGTAACAGTTTATGCTATTGGTACAATCTTTGCAATAACTACAACTAGTACAATTAATGCAATTAATGCAATGAATGCAATTGGAACAGCCATTATCGTCCAGCACTTTTGCATTAACATCTGCCATTTCCTGTGAAGTGTAGGAATAGGAGGAATTGCCTTTTGCCGTTATTGCGGATCTAAACATTTTCATTTCCTTTCCTTTCCTTATTGTACTGCGAATAGTATCTATCCTCATGCCCACATTATTATGGGCATGAGGATAGATACTACGTCATGCAATTGGTACAATAGTTGCAATTACTACAATTGTGCCTATTATCGCAATTGCTACAATAGGTACAATTGCTACAATAGGCACAATTGTTACAATTGGTGCAATTGGTGCAATTGGTGCAATTGTAACAACCAATGCAATTGCTACAGTTAATGCAGTCGTGGCAATTAATACAGCCATTATCATCTAGATATTGTGCATTCTTTTCCGCATCATCTTGAGAGATGAATGAATAGGAGGAATTGCCTTTAATCGTGATTGCGGAAGAGTACATTTTTCGTTTCCTTTGGTTTGGTTGTGAATAGTTTCGCATCGTCCTATCTATTAACTATAATCCAGTCTTTTCGACGATTTCGGCAAATTTTCCGGGATTTTCGCCAATTTCGCCAATTTCCCCGGATTATAGTTAATAATCCCATGCCCACAATTGCGCAGGCATGGGAATGAGGATGGAGATGGAGATGGGCTACTCTGGCTCGTCGCAATTTATTGCATTGCGATATCCTGTGCGATCGCTGCAATTATCGCAATTGACACACATGATACAATTGCTACAATTGCCGCAATTGTGACAGTAGCGACAATTGCGGCAATTGACACACATGATGCAGTCCACGCATCCAGCAGCGTCCAGAGCTTCCGCCCTGGCATCTGCCGTCATTTGGGATATGTGGGAAAAAGATGAATTACCTTTTGCTGTGGTCGCTGAATAATACAACACTTTAATTTCCTTTGGTTTGGCTGTTTGGCTGCGGGTACTGACTCGCATCAGTATGATCGCATTCCGGGCCCATGTCTAGAAAAAAAGTGTAACAATTTGTAACAAGATTTTGTGATCGCAGGCCCATTGTACCGGCCAATCGGTCGGGACGCAAGACAAGCCTATCGGCCGATCGCACGCTCGCAGGGCCGCTCAATCACTCAATCCAGGGGGGCGGAGTAGGTCCCGGGTAGGCCCAAATCCGTTAGCATCCATCAATCAGGGTGATGATGGCTAGATATGCCGTAAGTGTTTGCAATATCTGATTCATGGGTCGTTGTAGAGAGCAAAATTTAAAAAAAAAAAAACAGAGATATTCTTTCGTGTCAAGCACTTTTTTTTGCTCTGGACATACTGCGTATACATATACCTGCCATAGCCGTACCCTATCGGGATACTAGTTGGCATAGAGTATCCCGGATTTGGGGCGGGAATCCGGCATGCCTCCCCCCGTGGATTGGCTGGTTGAACGATCGGTTGAGCGGCCCTGCGATCCTGCGATTGGCTATGAAAGTGTCGAAATATCGTCACTAGATACTGATTGCTATTTCGCCTAGCGATGCAGACCAAAAAATATATAATCAGGTCGTGAAAAATAAAAGAGAAAAGACTTGCATGTGCCGTTTAGTCGTGATAATGTGTATGGATGCTGATGTTTACATATTGCGGATACGCTAACAGTGCCTACCGGACATTGTTAGGGCAATCTGCCCACAACCACAAATCAAAGGAAAACAAAATGAACACAATCAATTGGTCTATCGCCAAGGTCGAAGCTAACGTCACCGAAGGGCCGAAAGGCGATAGGAAGCGCGTGAGCGTAGGGTTTTATGATCTTCCCTACGCCACCGTGATGGCGTTCAAGGATGCCATCAACAGCGTCAAGGTAGATGTTGACGCCTCCGCAGTATCGGCTGACAACACCGAAGGGATTACGGTGTACAGCAGTGACAGTCCGCTCGATGCGGACGTCGTTAACTGGTTGCAAAGCGCCATCCTTGCCAAAATTAAGGTCAAGGGTAGCAATCAGCTCGTCACTGGCACAAACAAGCTTATGGACGGAAAAGCTTTTGCCATCGATTTCGAGACTCTGCTAGAGTCTGGCGAGCGTGGCGGAGCGCACCAACGCTTGAAGGCTGAAAGCGTTGTCGCATTCGTCGCATACCTTACGGGGCTTGGCAAGTCTACCCAAGTCGTGGAGGGTTTCCGCGCCATGTTCCGGCAGCCTGCGGATGTGCTCTCGCATCAGCCTGAGAAATATAAGATGAGAATGCAAGAGTATCTCACGGGCTTTGCGTCTAGCCTCAGCGCGGAAAATGTGGAGCGGTATAAGAAGTTCCTCGTGGCCGTTGAGGATGCCGCCGCGTCAACTGAGGAAGAAGATATGCTCGCATAGGGAGATGCGCTGGCACGCGGTAGATGTTATCGCGTGCCAGCATATGCTAATATATGCTGGATGTTGCGTATATTAGCATATGCTGATGTAGGAAAAAAAATTTAAAACCTTAAAGTGAAGTACGATAAAATCAAAAACTTAAACCTTTAAGTGAAGTACGATAAAATCAAAAACTTAAAACCTTAAAGCTTAAGTGAAGTACGATAAAATCAAAAACTTAAACCTTTAAGTGAAGTACGATAAGATCAAAAGCTTTAAATACGATAAGGTCAAAAACATAAATGTTAAGATCAAAAGCTTTAAATACGATAAGGTCAAAAACATAAATGTTAAGATCAAAAACTTAAAACCTTAAAATCAAAAACTTAAAACCTTTGAGTGAAGTACGATAAAATCAAAAACTTAAAACCTTAAAGCTTAAGTGAAGTACGATAAGATCAAGATCAAGATCAAAAGCTCAAGTGAAGTACGAAAGATCAAAACCAAAAGCACTATGTAGTGGGGGTAGTAGCTTTTTTAAATCGTAAAACCTAGGGCCTATCAATAACCAATACTGAATTTTTCTAATTTTTTTTTTCATATCCCCATATCCCCATATCCATATCTCTCTCCATATCTCTCTATCCATATCCCCATGTCTTTCTGTTTCTAAAAGGTAATCCCATGGATCAACTAGCAATAGCCAAATACCTAGCACAAGGACTTTCGCAGGTACAAGTTGCGTCTATAATGGGATGCACTCCAAGCTATATTAGCCAGCTAGTGGAGCAAGAAAATGTCAAAGAATTAATCCTCTTTGAGCAAAAAAGAATAGAAATAGAAAAAGAGGACGCGGTACAAGAATATAAATACACTTCTTTGGAAAAGAAGGCACAAGATTACTTGGAAGATCAAATGCCCTTCGCAGAATATAAGGATGTTTTGAAGCTTCTTGAGATATTAAACCGCAGAAAAGAAAAACCAGCACCACAGATAATAAATAATACCCAAATCAATGTGACAAAATTATCTATTCCAGCTGCTGCGATGCCAGAATTCACAGTAAATGCGCAGAATGAAGTAATTGGAATAGGAGAAAAGAGTTTAGCCCCTATGAGCAGCGCAGGGGTTAAAGAGATGTTCTCAAATATGAGAAAAAAAGAAGAAATAGCTGACGTTCAAGCTATTTTAAATCTAAAATGACAGAACAAATAATACACGATTTAGGCGTAGATATTGATTCTGCGAAGGAACGGGCAAAGATTGATTTTAATTTCTTTGCTGGCCTTTGCCTGACCACACAATTCCTATTTCAATTCCCCAGATATTATGTCGCGTTATTCTTTTTCTTAACACAAGCAACATCCGCTAGCCAATTCAGCTCAATAATAAGATTAGCCCTTGGCCTTCCTCGTGGCTTTGCCAAAACAACATTCCTAAAGATTGTCATGGTTTGGCTGATAGTACACGATAAATTCTCCTTCTTTGTTGTGTGCTGTGCTACTGAAGATCGTGCGCAGAACTTCATAGCAGACGTAATGAGTATGCTGTGCTCTGATAATATTAAAGGACTCTATGGTGATTATAGTAAGAAGCTCATAGAGGACAATAAGACCACTAAACAGGCACACTACAGGGGACGCATGGTAATGTTAGTCGCTATAGGCGCTGGAAGTAATATTCGTGGCATTAATATAGCTAATACTCGCCCTGATTTCCTTCTTTGTGACGACGCACAAACAGCAGAGAATGCTAAAAATCCTACATTATCGCAGGAACTATTAGAATGGTTCACTGGTACGTTCTTTAAGATAGTCTCACCATTTAAAGCTATGATTTGTTTTGTGGGGAATATGACGGAAACAAGTTGTGTGCTTTATAAATTAAAAGAGCACCCTGATTGGAAGAGTCTTATCACTGGGTGTATATTAGAGAATGGAGAAAGTCTTTGGCCAGAATTACATCCTGTAGAGGCGCTTATTAATGGCTATTTCCACGATGAAAAGTTAGGTGAAGGAGATACTTGGTTTGCTGAGATGATGAATGACCCAATAGCAAAGAGCGATGCGCTCCTTATTGGGCCATTACCTATTCAACGCTTTGACTATGCTATAGAACCAGAGGCCGCATTCGTTACACTTGATCCTGCTGGCTTTAAAGATGGTGCAGATGAGAATGTGCTTACTGGGCATCAAGTACTTAATAACAAATTTTTTATTGCTGAAATGGACGGTGGTAAATATGATCCAGGAGAATGTGTTAGACGTGGAATTTCAATGCTGGTTAGATTACAGGGGAATCTTCTGGGCGTAGAATCAGTCGCCTATCAATCCACATTTGCGTATTGGTTTAATTATCTATGTGAACAACAGCATATCTCTGGCATTAGTGCCATAGCATTGCCCATTCCGCACATAGCGAAAGAAAAACGTATTAGAGCGTTTGTAAAGGAAATGTATGCAGGGGAATATTCTTTCCTAAGGGATGTCGATCGCCAAAAGTTTACTTGGCAGGCTCAGATGTTTCGCTCAGGAAAGAAGAAGAATAAAGACGATTGGCTTGATTCCCCTGCATTGGGTTTAGTTGTACGCAACCAATTTAGGCATTTGCTTAAGCTTAGAAAAGAGGCTGGCACTAAATCCGCTGGTGTGCAAACAAACAACACACCATTTTAATAAACAACACACCATTTTAATAAACAACACACCATTTTAATAAACAACACACCATTCTAGGAGTTCACTATGGACGTAGGAATAAACAGGTTGGGTGAAGAAAGCGTTAAGAAGTTAGAGCAATACTGCAAAAACATACTTGATGCGCACAAGAGTTATAGTGATCTTCGCTATAAAGCTGAACAGATAGATACAAAGTATTATCGTTATCAAACTGAATTGGATTCACAAGCAGGAAATGAGAGCTGCGGTATCAATGTAGATAATATGATAGTACCCGTAGTCATTTCTCAAGTGGATAGTTTCATTGGATATACTGCGGAGGTCTATCTTTCAGGTTATCCACTATTCCCCGTAGTATCTACACCATCAACAGCTAAGGTAGCAGATAAGCTAGAAGCAATTGTAGACACACACGCTACACTTGGTGGATATGCTAGACATTTCCTGCATGGATTCCGCCAGGGGTATAAATATAACTTCATGCCTTTGCTGTGTGAGTGGGACAAAATGCCGAGTTATGATATTGTCGCTGATCTTCTAAATACCACTGAAGCAAGAAAACTGAAGGCAGCAGAGAAGGGATATACGTGCATTAAATCGCTGGATGTTTATAATACTATTTGGGATAGCCGCTTTAAACCACAAGAAGTTTCAACGCGCGGTGATTACGTAGGGCACATTGATCGCTATTCCAGGAATGAGATAAAAAGCATACTTAATAATCTTAAAGCAAAAGGGATTCATTATAATGAGAAGAAGCTATCTACCTTGCCTGCTGTAGGAATATCTTCGGTTTATTATACTGATCCGCCATTGATCTCTCGTTATGTATCAACCACAGGAAGGACTGGAACTAATCCTGATTGGGATCAGTGGTTTGGTGTTACAGGAAGTGCAAGAACCAGTGGGCTAACACGCAGCATGTATGAGATGACGAAGCTTTATATTCGCTGTATCCCGTCTGATTTTGGAATTAATGTACCATCACCTAATACTCCACAACTTTTCAAACTCTGGTTCCTTAATGGACAATTGCTAATAGGATTTGATCGCTGTATTACTCCATATAGCCGCTTTCCTATTGAGATCGGTACTCCATTAGAGGATCAGTTTGGTTTGCAAACTCCATCAATAGCGGAAAGTCAGGTAGGTTGGCAGAGCGCAGCAAGTACTCTATTCAATATTCGTATTGCTGCTTCTCGTCGCGCTGTTTCTGACCGCGGAATATTTGATGGAGATATAGTTAGTGCAGATGATATTAATTCTTCACATCCCGCAGCTAAGATACAGGGGCGGTTAAAAGGATTAACCGATCTTAGAACAATAAAAGATGCTTATTTTCCTATTCCATTCCAGTCTCAGGGGCTTGAAACAGTCATCAATGATATGGGGACTATCATGCAGATGGCAGACCAACAGTCTGGGCTTAATGCTCCACAGCGTGGTCAGTTTCAGAAGGGGAATAAGAGCGTAGAGGAATGGCGGGATACTATGGGCAGTGCTGATAATCGGCTTCGTTTACCTAGCCTGAACATTGAATTCCAATCCTTTATTCCAATCAAGGAACAAATCAAATTCAATCTCTTTATGTATGGAGAATCTGGCACGTATACCAGCCAGAAGGATGGAACTAATTATCAGCTTACACCGGAAGATTACATTGAGATGCAAAAACAGGCACTTCAATTCCGCATTGCAGATGGATATACACCTAAGAGTAAATTGGCTGGTACAGATTTTCTGACTACACTTTTACAGGGTATCCTTACCAGTCCTGTCATGTTGCAGATGTATGGTTCTTATGTTCCAGGCATGATTACACATCTTGCGCAGCTTGCAGGTGTACGTAATTTTGACGAATACTCTCCACCACCTCCACAGCAACAACCGCCACCTCCGCAGCAACAACAGCAACAGCAACCGATGGAAGGAAATACTAATGGACCCCCAGGAACTACGCCTACCGCATGATGCGCTATTCGAATCCGGTTTCATAAATTACTACAGTCAATATACTTCTGTTAGTGGTTTCAATAAAGAACAGATAAAAGCTCTTACCAACCATCTGAATGCGCCGGAAGTTCAGGCATGGTTGAAAGAATTGGCTATCAATATTACGCGCGATTTAATGCGCTTAGACTTTACTAGGTCGGATGATCAGCTTAAATTGGCTGCTAAATACGGTCAAGGTAGGGGTGCATTGGAAGTAATTGAGCAACTTATTAACCAGAGTAAGGAGAATGTAAAATGAACAATATGTTCAGTAAGATTTTTGGTGGTGGCGGAGATGCTAAACCAGCAGCAGTAGTCAATGGTGACGGCGGTCAAAAATCGGCTGTGGCTAACGACACTAATATGATGACAGGAGATATTAAGAAACAGCCACCTCAAGATCCCCTTGCGTCGTTTGCCAAGGTTTTTGATAATGGCAGCGATTCTGAAAAGAAAGCTCCACAATTCAAGTTATCTCCCGAAGTATTAAAACAAGCTACAGATAGTCTAGATTTTTCCCAAGCACTCCCGAAAGATTTTAAGGAGCGTATGGCGAATAATGATGAGACTCTGTGGCCTGAAATAATGAATAGTCTCGGGAGGCAGACTTATCAACACGCTATGGAACATACGTCAGCCCTAACTGACCGCTTTGTATCCTTACGCTCCGATCATGACCGTTCAGGCTACGGTACAGAAGTATCTCGCCACATGGCGAAACAAAGCCTACAATCTATCGCTGCCAAATCCCCTGCTACCGCGAAATTCATGGAACAACTTCAGGCTGAAGTATTTTCTTCTAATCCTGACGCTACTCCTGAGTTCGTTGAGGAGCAAGTACGCAAAGGTATTATGAGCATGGCCGGAATTATTGACCCTGAAGCATTTGTTGAAGGTCAAAAGAAAGTCAAGCTTAATTCCGATGGTACTGTAGGAGATACTGATTGGGACGCCTGGTCTAGAAAAAAACCAGCCGGCAGCTAAAGAACCCTAAATCAAAACGTAATATAGTCCCAGCCCATAGTTTTTCCTTTTATATTGGAGCTGGATAATGCCCTCTTCCTTTTTCTCTGGTGTGTTTGCTGCTGAAACCGAAAACCCTGCTGAACTGAATAAGCGTAGCTTTGCTGCTCATATGCTGCATCGCTATCCAAATGGCTCTTTTCCGCTATTTGGCTTGCTCAGTCAGCAGGGTAAAACTCGTGCGGTTTCTTCCTCGCATGGATACTTTGCTAAGACCATGGTATTTGCGTCAATCGTAATTACTGCGGAGGAAGCAGCTAATTCGGTTACGCTTGAAACGACGAGTACAGCCGGTATTACGGTAGGAAAGATTCTTTATAATCCTGCTACACGTGAGAATATGCGTGTTACCGCTGTTTCTGCCGATGTTAGTGTAACGGTTACACGCGCTTTTGGTCGTGTTGCTGCTGCCATAATCGTTGCAGGTCAAACGCTTATCTCTGTTGGTAGTGCGTTCATGCAGGGTTCTGCCCGTCCTACTAGTCTGGGTATTACCAAGATTTATGTTCCTAACTATACTCAGATCTTCCGTAATGCCTGGGCGCTTACTGATACTGCTCGGGCATCTGCGGTTGAAATGGGTATGAGCAATATTGCAGAGAATAAAGATGACTGCGCTAAAATGCACTCTACGGATTGCGAATATGCCATCATCTTTGGTCAGCCCAAAATGGATACTACTGGTACGGAGCCTGTTCATTCTACCCAGGGTATCTACGATGCGATTGACCAATATGCTCCAGCCAATACTAATACTGCGGGTGCCACTACTACCTATGATCAGTTTGTTGAGTTGGTAGAGCCTGCGTATACGTATTCCACAGATATGGGCGATCCTAATACTCGCTTGGCTATCTGCGGTAATACTGCTCTTAAGGCTATGAATAAGATGGGGCGCTTGTTTGGGCAGATTAACCTTACTCAGGACGTAACTAGCTTTGGTATGAAGTTTGCTTCATTCATCTTCTACCGTGGTCAACTGAATCTGGTTTCTCACCCGCTGCTTAATGCTCATCCTGATCTGGCCAAACTGATGATTATCCTTGATCCTGCCGCGCTGAAACTGGCGTATATGGAGGGTCGTGATACTCGTGCGGAGGAGTATGGTGGAACTGGCAAGAATAATGCTAATGGTGTAGATGCAGAAGGAGGTAGCTTGACTACTGAATTCGCCGTTGAGCTTATCAATCCGGCTGGTTGTGCCGTAATTGAGAATCTTACCGATGCAGTAGCCTAAAGGCCAGAGGGAAAGATAATGCTTATACAGGTTATCTTTCCCTTTCCTTTTCTAATCTAAAGGATATATCATGAGTATTATGGACACCATAAATGAACAAAGTCGTGCAAAGATGGAAGAAATAGTAAGAGAAACTGATAAAAGGAATAAAAGGAATACGGAGCAAGAGATGGAGCAGAAAGCAACTACCCTGCCTCCGCATCTTACGTCTACCGCATTGCGCAACGATTCAACCGAGGTAGTATTTAAGGCTATTCGTAGCAATCTCGGCTTCTTCTACGCCGTAGGAAAGCGCGCTCAATTTGAAAATGGGTACTTGGTTACAAAAGACCCTGACGTTATTAAATACGTCAAAGAACAACTGCGCTCCATAGCTACTGTTGTTGAAGAAGGCCCACTTATGATTAAAACACCGTTTAAGGTTAGATAATCATGGACTTTGGGACAATGGTAGATGCGATAGCTCTCCGCTGCATTCGCCCAGATAAGGCAATTGATATCGAAGCTGCTATTAATGACGCCATTGAATACTGTACCGTTAATGGGGACTTTGCTGATGATTTAATAGAAGGCAATACCACCGTTGACGGTACAGTATATACCCAAAGTATTATAATTAGTACTACGTTCACGCGATTCAGGAAGATAAAGTATTTGCGTCCTAATGGCTATACTAAAATGCTTAGCCCCCGTGATCCTTCAAAAATATTTGATGACAGGGGTAATACATGTCGTGATATGTATTACAGGGCTGGAGATAATCTAGTCCTTAATACCTCCGCGACGATAAGCACTATTTATTATGGCTATTACCAATTTCCCCTTCGCATGACTGCTGATGCTGATACTCATTGGATGATGAATAATATGCACATGGCAATCTTCAATATTGCTCTCGCAGATATTTGGGATGATGTTGGTAACATGGAGGAAGGTGCAAAGCGTAGAAGGATTGGATACAACAGTTTTATGGATCATCGTAGAGACCATTCGGGATAACAATGTCTAGTCCTTATCGCCCAGGTAATAATTATACCATAGATGCTGACTTAGCTGCTATATCGGCACTTACTGGTGCTGGATTACTCGCTAGGACAGCGGAAAATACATGGGCATTAAGAACTCTACAGGCTCCTGCGGCTGGATTGACAATAACTAATCCAGCAGGAACAGCCGCTAGTCCATCATTTGCTTTTGTTAATGATCTTGGAGCATTAGAGGCTCTAGCATCTACTGGTATTGCTGTACGCTCTACCATAGATACATGGGTACAAAGGACTATAACTGGAACGGCGGCAGAAATAACGTTAACTGATGGAAATGGTGTAGCGAATAATCCCACTATCAGTATTCCTGCCGCAGTTACTTTTACTGGCAAGACAATAACCGGTGGAACATACGCTTCCCCAACACTGAGTGGTACGCTAGTAGGGTCAGGAACCATTGGCGGTAGTACTATTATCAATACAGCAGGGGCTATAACAGGCGCTGCGGGGACATTCACTGCGATTAACGCGACAGGGAATGTAACAGTCGCGCTAGCTAGTATGACTAATAGTGTCAAGATAGGTCAAGTATCTGATGATCTTACCTATGGAGCAATCTCATTCAATGGTAGTATGACTGGTGCTGGAATGCAGGGATGGATGTCCCGTGGAACAAGTGATCTAACGCTATATGGAAAGGTACAAACAGGGGGTGAATATGACCTGCGCATCAACGGTGTTCCGAAACTAATTCTAAATACTTCAACACTTACGTTACCAGGTACAGCAGCAGCGACAAGAGAAGGATTAGTGCTTAACGGAACAACTACCGCAGCGCACTATATGACACTTTCTAATGATGGCTGTAATCTGCGGCTTGGTATAGATAATTCCGCCGGTACAGCATTAATAGGCGGTGGTACTGCGTATGGTGCAGTAGTGGGAACGAACAATAATACCATTCTCCACCTGGTACAGAATGGCGATAGCATTCTGCGGGTACAGGGCACAGGAATAGCTCTAACAGGATTTTACGAGGGGATAGAACAGACAGCCCCTGCTGCTGGCGCAACTAATACTGGTCGTATGTTTTATCAGGATAATGGCGCCGGTAAAACGCAATTGATGGTGATTTTTAATACTGGCGCTGCGCAACAAATCGCAATTCAACCATAGGAGAAATATGTTATGACTACCGAACATCTAATGGATAAGATTAACCATCTTACCGGGCAGGTTAAGAATGACGAAATGCAGATCTTTGTCCATGAACTTGCAGTGCAGGATGCAGAAGCACCAGTAGGCTCTGACGACGTAGATAAGCAACTAAAGGCAACAGCAGACTCCGCTAAACAAGCAATGAAACTGTTGCAAAGACGTATTGAGGTGCGTAAGACTCTACTGCGAGTATTACAAGAAGAACTTGACGCAGCAAAATAAAATGTACCAGTGTTTTAATCCAAACCAGTAAGGAGATTTAAATGAAGAAGTATACTAGTAATATCCTGCTGGCCGGTTTCTTGCTGGCTAGTGCTGTTGCTGTTGCTCAAACTGCGGTAGTTCCGTCTGTTAATTCACTTGATAATAAGCCTGCATCTTATAGTGCTTCTATCACAGGTATTACAACGGTAGCAACACCGACTGACATTTTCAGGCTTAGTGGTTCCGCTACTAAGACTATCTATGTCAAGCGTATCGCAGTTGGTGGTGTTAAAACTACCAGTGGTACGTTGTTGGTTAATCTGTTTAAACGTAGTACTGCCAATCTGGATGGTACCACAGTAGCGATTACGGAGCATCAGCTTGATAGTACTGTTGCTACTGCTACTGCCGTAGCTACTGCTATTACTGCCAATCAAACAGTAGGAACTGGTGTTGTTATTGGTAGTAAGCGCGTTGCTTGGTTGTCGAATACTGCCGTTAATGATCCTACGGCGGCTCAATGGACTTGGGGTGGCTTTAGTCCTGAAGGTTATCTGGTATTGCGTGGTGTAGCGCAGGGACTTACTGTTAGCTTGGATGGTGTGACACAAACAGGTGGCTCGGCTAATGTTGAGGTCGAGTGGATGGAAAAATAAAGCAGCGTGTAAAGCCCTTCTTAATACGAGGGGCTTTACTCATCGTGCTTTATTTAGGAGTATAGAATGCTTATATCCGTACTGCGACATGAAACAGACAATGACAGGACACTATCTGATGTAAAGATAGGAGATACGCACGTCTGTTATGGCATGGAAGATCCTGTACGTGAGATTATTGGGCAACCTATAGTTGACTGGAAGATTTGGGGAAAGACAGCTATTCCAGCGGGTAAATACAATATGACTATCAACTGGAGCAATAGGTTTAAACGGCAAATGATAGAGATATTGAAAGTCCCTGGGTTCTCTGGTATTCGTATTCATAATGGTAATGGCCCGAAAAGTACCGATGGTTGTCCTCTAGTGTCAATGACACCGGATTTCAACTATAATAGGGAAGCTATGCTACTGCTAGAGAAGTACGTAATGGATTGTTTGGTGCGAAAGGAAATAGCGGAAATTCAATTTATCCCTTATACCGGAGTAGCCCATAATGACGGATGAAGCACTTATAGCTGTACCAAGCACAAAAGCGGCTGATGTAGCACAAGCTAAACTAGTAGCAGATACTGTTGCCGCTGATGCTGCTAATCATCAGAAAAAAATAAATTATGTGTGGGAATATACACAGGCAGGAATCGCTGGTTCAGTGGTACTTGCAACCCTTATAATGGAATTCCTGATCGTTAGTGGATTCTCTAAGGTAGACAAAGAACCCGTATTAATCGCGGCAGCTTTTGGTTTAGTGGTAGGGTTCTATTTCGGTAGAACTAATCATGCAAGACCAATAAAGTAAGCGAAAGATATAAATGGTTGAGAAACGAATAAGTTTAAGGAATGATCCTGCTTATATGCTGGCCGTTATTTGGACATTAGGTTTCTTGGCTTTCGCTTTCATCGTTGTTCTAAAGGACACGCCTGCTAGTAGCGCACCAATTATACAGCAGATTATCAGTATTATGAGTATCATACAAACGGCTATAGGCGCTTATTTCTACGGAGCCTCCAAAACAGCAGCAGATACAGCTAAAGTAGAGGCAGCCAAAACACCATTCGCGCGCACTGAGCATCTAGATGTAGTTGTTAATGCAATCCCCGTAAATAAACCAGTGTAAAGGAGATAATGCAATGAAAAAATTGTTCGTAAGTTTAATACTATCCGTCAGTATGTTGGGGTGTGCAAATCTTTTGCCACAAACTACGCCGGAAAAATTGGCTGCTGGATACGTTACTGTGACAACGGTGGCTACTACTACATCTTCTATGTTGCTTGCTGGTAAGATTAGCGCAGAAGATGCGGAACACGTATTGATTACTTCTCGTGTAGCCAAAACTGGACTAGATGTATCTAGGAAACTCACAGGTGGCGCAGCAACGGCTAAAGTTGATTCTGTGTTAGTGGGACTCAAAGCGTTAGAATCCTATCTGAATGAAAGGAAATAAAATGAATTCAACCGCAGCAGCAGTAGCAATAGATGCACTAGTCCAATTGCTTAAAGGAGCTATACAAATCACTTCTCTTATCCAAAAGGCTAGGGATGAGGGACGTGATATTAGCGCAGCAGAATTGGATGTGCTCAGTCAGAATGCGGAATATGCTCTCGTTACTCTAAAGAGCACAATTGCTTCTACTACGATTAAGGGTTAGAGGTTATGGCACTTGATCGCCCGACGGCTGGATTAGATCAATTTCCATCTGCCCGGCCGGACGGAGAGCTTATACCATATAGTATTGGCAATCCGTATGGTGTGTATAGTCATTCAGTGGCAGTTACAGCATCAGTGTTGCAGACTTTACCTGTAAGCACTACATTGGTGGATTTCTTTTGTGACCAAGCTAATGTCATGCTCCGTTTTGGCGATCAAGTTCCTGCTTTAACCGCAGATGATACTTTTCGTGAAGATTCTCTATTCATTCCAATAGGTACGCATGTCCAGATTCTTATCCCCGCAATTACGTTTAAATCCATAGGAGACACCACTGGCACATTAAGATTACAACTATGGCGCGCGTGGAAAGCTGCTGGTATTTCTTCACTTAAAACTTCGATATAGGAGATTATTATGGCTGCTGTAGCTACTACTTCATTGGCACCTTTCGGGAATCCTGCTGAACGTACCAGGGTTATGCTCGCACAATGGGCTGGTGTAACTGACGAAAAGGCGCATTTACAGGGTATTGTGGCGTTCCTTACTGCTGATCAAACGCTTGGTGCATATTATTCTTTGACCGAAATCAGCGCTAGAATTGCTGCCATCTAATGGCCCTTGAATTTGTAGCGCCCGAATTCTATATATTCATTGGGCAATCAAGTACTCCGCCTGCTCTCAAGATAATTGAGGGGCGCTACTTATTTCTTTCCTACACTGAACTTACAATGACAGATGCCACATTCTTTCCCGCTGCTGGTGGAATGTTCAATATACTTAAAGGACAACAATCCCCTGTATTTCCTGAGTATAAAGGCGCTTTCATTTATGATATTAAATTCCAGAAGTGGGGTCAAATGACCAACAATACTGTGGAGTCAGCATAATGGCGCAATCTGCAAAACGCATTGACATTACGCGCACGTATCTTCCTATTGATCCTATCACGCTGCCTGAAACTGGGCATGATACTGGGCGGGAAGATGATCCAGAGCAGAGGCTTCCAGTAGTTGCATACGATGGAGCAAACATCATCCCAACCGGCATGGGGTATAGGAGTTATTTTGGTGTTACTAGTCAGCTTGATGTAAATGACATTCCTACTCGATGTGATGATGTCATCCTTTTTCAATTGGCGAATTATAGCAATCTTCTTCTGGCTCTTTGTGAGGATGGTGTATACACAAAAGATCCTAATGTCGCTGGTGCTTGGACAAAGAGTATTGCTGCGGGAGTAACAGGAAGTGACGCTAATTACCTCTTGTGGACTTGGTGTGTTATTGAGAATAAACTATACATCTATCGACAAGCTGAGGCGAATGTCTACACGGTAGATACTGCTGGAACCATAGCTAGTTTTGCGCCTACGGGTGCTGTTATTAATATGGCGGGACAGATAGGAATATACAAGGCCGGTGGACGCCTTGGTTTCTGGGATAGTTCAGATACTCATAGCTGGTCAAGTTATATTGATAGGCAGGATTTCCTTCCTAGCATTACTACTCTTGCTAACGTTGGTGTAACTTTTCGTCAATTTGTTGGTAAGACAGTTACTGTTAAAGCTTGCGGAAAAGGTTTCGTGATCTATGGAACGAGAAGTATCCTTCTGATTAAACAGAGTACAAGGGGGAATGCGCTTCTATGGGATGACCCGATAGTCCTGAGCAATAGTGCTGGAATTAGCTATCATAATCAAGTGGCCGTTGCTAATCCAGATAGCTTGCATTTTGCGTGGACTAACGCAGGTTTCGCTAAAATAACAGAAAATTAATAGTGTCAATTGAATTCATCGCCCAGGAGTTCTGGGATTACATGAGTGAGAGTGCAGTACCTGTAGCACTAAAAATATTAGAATCTAATTATCTGCTCATTAGCGTGGCTGATACTGATTTCATTACTAGAGATATCAATTTATCCAGTTGGACTGTAGCGAGTATAAATAACCCGAATACAACCCTTGCTGTAATCAATAGTAGTCCTCCGGGTATATCTCTTTCTTCCGCAGCTCTTGGTGATTTTCTGAAGTCAATGGCTATTAATATTTCCGTTAATGCCATGCAAGCATATAGTGTACCATTTGGTCCCCCCACACTTATCTCTATTGTTACGGCGGGAACAACAATAACAATGATTATAGACGTAGGTGATGGAACTACATATACCGATGTATTTACACCTACGTCGTTTACTATAACGCATAGTGCTGACCCAACCAATCCTATTACAATAATAATTGCAGGTTATACTGTAGTAGAAGACGCGGGTTATTATACTTTCACATTTAATGCGATTACACCAACTGCCGCGAATGGTGCAAGTTATTACAGCAGTGGTGTTGGTAGCGTAGCAGAGATACCTGATAATAGTTATGTAGGAGCGGGTGTTATACCCTATCTAACCTATTGGAATTCCGAGGGTAGTTACACAACCAATAACTTTACCTTTGATACTAAGTCTAGTGATATTTCTTCCTGGACCATTAGTGCTGCCTCTGTTAATCTACCAATGGCTAATGGTGATATGATATCCATTACACCAACAGGAACACCGGGTAAAGTTGGTGACTTAAATACAGCAACAGTAGCTCATACAATTTTTAGTGAATTAGCCCGTACTAGAACAATGGCTGGCGTTAATTTTCTTTCTGGTAGTATTAGTGCTGGTGGCGGTTTAACCGCACTTCTTGATAACAGTTCGCTCAAAGTAATGCTACAGGGTACGCCAGATTTAGTCTTTGCTGTACAGGATATAATATGGCAGAAAGAGTTCTCTTGGGCTGAGAAACGTATTGCAGATATTGGTTATCGTGTGCGTGAAGCATCAAGCACAGCGCGTGTAGTATCTTCGCATTACTCAGGAGGTATAGTTGTCACCGGAGTAACAGCAGCTGGACAGCCTAAAGGCGCTTATAATAGTTCTTTCTTAAGCATCGTATGGTTTGACACCGGTACAGATAGGTTTAAGATTACTACTGCTGCTGCTGCTGCAACATATGGTCTAGAACTTATAGCTGCGCAGTCTGCTGACGTAGATATAATTGAACAAAGCGTGTTAGCGGTTATTCCCCATGGTTTTTATCAGCATGTCTGGGGAGTATCATACGGCATATCATGGCGTCAAACATCAATAAAAACTGCGAATAAATATACAAAGACTAAAAGAGTGCGTATCAGTAATAACGTACTATCGCGCGCGTGGTATAATAGTGTGACAGCAGACGTATATACTATTGTGCAGAGTGTATTACCCGCCTTTACTGGTATTTATCCGTTTACGAATACTCAGACACTCTATTTAGCGCGCAACGCTATAACAATAGGCACGCTTAATGTAGGTACATCGACGTTTACTGGATTCGGTTTAGGTACTTTCAGTAACTGGTACGCTGGTACTTTTGGCGGGCAGATGGAGTTTAGTACGGGTACTTTATCTGGCGCTGGTGGCCCAAACTCTACTAATCCAAATTTCACGGGTACCTTTACTTATGAAACTGACCCGTCTGTATATTTGAATGCCATAATTGCAGCGAACACGGGATACGTTGATCTTTTAGATAGTACCATAACAGTAGCCAATGCGGTAGGGCAGTTTCTAAACAATGCTGCGATTCAAACGCTTTTAGGCTATGCTGGTGGTTATGTTAGCCACATATTGACACCTTCAGGCGCCGCAGTTAATATTGCAATAACCTGCGTGAACTGGAGCATTTCATTTAATCTCAGTTTCTCTGTTAGTAGTAATCTGGTCATTGCGCATGATGTAGTGAAAACTACTGTAAGTATACCGCGTTGTGAAGCAATACTTGCATGTGGTTGGGGGCCAGAAAGCTATCTACAGCAAATAGATAATGAGCTTGTACTTCCCGATCCACCATATGATCCAGGTAATATAAGCGTAGTAGAGCTTGACACATTGTGTAGTATTGACGCACCGAATAAACAGGTGTTTAGTTGGGCATATTTTTATGATTCCCCACCCTATGGGCCAATAAATACGCCAACTAGCTTTACCATTTTAATTGGTACAACAGCGTATAGCTTAACATCACCGCCTGATTTCCCTACGGGTAAATTTAACATTCAATTTGGCGAATTTGCCCCTATTTATCCAACGTATCTAGGAGCGTTTCTTTATGATATATCTTTACAAAAATGGGGAAAATTAACTATGCCATATCGTGCGCTACTAGACTTTGCCCCTATTAATACCCAATCTTCTCAGCTACTGCCTAATGCGCGTTTTGGGCCTGTAGGCGGTATATTGAATGCTGCGGGTAAGATATTCCAATGGGACGCTAATCCGAGTGATTCGTTTATAGTCTACGGTAAGTTTTCTCTCTATCGTCTAGGTGTAACGACCATAGAGGAAATAGAAGCTCAATTTGGTATTCAGTCAACGGGCACACTTGAGACTGAAACATCCCTAGATGGTAAAACGGTGGAGCTTTCCCTTTCTACATCTTACGCATTCACGGGTGCTAGGGTAGTCAAGGCCCCTGTATCTAAAACAGGCAAATGGCATAATATTGTATTCAGGGGTCAGTATGATTTGACCTATCTTCAGGTTAATGGTTATAGAGCTGGAAGGAGATAAACATGGCAGCGTTGACATATGCTGGTGCTAATAAGGATTCAGGCGCATTAAAGGATTCAGGCGCATTTAATGAAACTGCTTCCGGTAATAAAACAGGAACGGAGAAAAGCAGTCAGACGCAAGCGCAGAATCAGACACAAACGCTAGAAACAAACACCAATAGCATTAAGGGTGTTAATATTGCGAATATGTCCTCTGGGGCACTTACCGCATTAGAGAGCCTTATTCAGTCGCTGTCTGATCGCCCTACAATATCGCGTGAACAGGCTATGGTTAAGCTTGCTAACGCGCCGAGTGAATCACGCATGTCTCAACCACAGCAACGTGCTACGTATAATGCAGACCGATACGGGCAATTCAATGGATGGGGATTCACTGATCATCTAGGTAATACCACTGATTACGCTGGATATCAGAAAGCATTGAAATTGTACGATGGTGCTGTTCAATCAGTTCAGGATGCCGGAGGAATAACTCCCGGTGGTACTGTTGAGACTACAAATGCTAGTACTAATTTCAAGCAAGAACTAGATACTGTGCGTCGAGCCAGAGAAGGATATGGCAAAGATGACGCATTCGCTGATTCTAGGGGTGCAATGGACGCTGCGATGCGTCAAACGCTTGAAAAGATAATGCCAGATATTAACGCTATTGTAGAGGGTAGTGGAACATCTGGGGGTGCAGTAGCAGGAATACTTAAAGGTGACGCTGCTATGCGTGCAGCAGAGGCAGCAGCTACTCTCGGTATTAAAGCTGCTGTAGACTACGGTAATATATTCAATCAACAAAGCCAGATTACTGGTGATCTTATCCAAAAAAGCCCAATAGCATTAAATGCGCTGCTTAAAGCTCTTGATATATCTAAAGGTTCTATACAGTCTGGATCGAACAGTGAAAATACCGGAGGAAAGAATGTTACTACTACTGTCGGTACAGGAAATAGTTCAGGTAATAAGACTGCCGCGGATACATCTACTGGTACCAAAGAAGCTAATAGATCTCCTTATGGGCTTACAAATAGAAGCTCTGCTACTGATGTTTACGGCAATTTCACCTTTTAATCGAGGATAAAACAAAATGGCTGATAATTCAAAAGTGTCGCGGGTAGGAAACACATTCACTAATATGGATGACGTCCTTACAAATTTAATCACAGGCAGCACTATAACTAATATGCCGCAGGTTCCAGCTGAGATAGAAAGCGGTACAGGCTTCTTTACTAATACCCGTACAGGAAATGTAACAGCGGTAGGAACTCCGAGTAAGAAAACATTAGCTC
>Ga0163149_10000724_pt1 | contig 43394 bp, 41 predicted proteins | sample OliLakLV19MP5G1_FD_148604 | JGI IMG/M metagenome (GOLD analysis project Ga0163149, IMG submission 148604) | Freshwater microbial mat bacterial communities from Lake Vanda, McMurdo Dry Valleys, Antarctica - Oligotrophic Lake LV.19.MP5.G1 | ecosystem: Environmental > Aquatic > Freshwater > Lake >...
GTCTTGGTTTGTATTTCTTGCTTTAGTGCCGTAATCTCAGATTTTAAACTATCCTGTGTGGCCATGAATCGCGCTTTTACCTCATTCTCTTGCCGGGCAAGTTGTTGCTGATCCATGATGATCAATTCCGAGTTTATTTCTTTCTCAAAGATTTTCAATTCAAGCGGCTTGGCGATCACTACCGAAATAAGAATGGCTAATAAAATCCTGGGCGTTGCCATTAGAAATTCCCTGCTAAACTTACCCTCCTTTCGCATGCTGGATACAATAAATCGGTCGAGGTTAAAAATCAGCAATCCCCACAAGGTGCCGCAGGCCACGGCAATCCAGCTATTGTCAAATACAGTATAAAGCGCATAGCCGCCCGCTAATGCAGCAAACAATCCTGTAAAGAAAACGGTGGCACCAATGCCCGCATACTTACTTTTTTCAGTTGGGCATTTTTTCAGTGTGGCTACATCTGCTCCTGAGCATAGCCAGAAAAAGAAGGTTACTTGTTGCATGATTGAGCTAGCGGGCCTGTAGTTTGAATATTGTGCTTTTGAAACCAATTTGTATGCCACCACAGGGAGGCTTAGTTTTAATCAAAATTCAAATACCCAATGATTTTTTTTGTGCAGTATCGAACAGGTGAGTGTTCACATTTGATTTACTTCGTTGTAAGCGGTCAGTCAGAAATCAATTAAAATCCGGTTTTTAAATAGTATATTGCTTTACCTGATGTAATAGAATAAATGTTATGAGAACTGTGTATCTATTGATCTTTCTGCTGGTGGGGTGCAGGCCTTCAAACCAAATTGGTGAATTGGTGGGGTTTCCCAGTCATCGGCCACTGGAGGGAACGGTTTGGGTTTTGGAAGAACTCAATGGCAAGGTAATCAATGCGGTAGAGGGGCAGAGGTCACTGTTTATTTTCTATAGTAAAGAAGATAAGACGGTAAGAGGTTTTGGAGGTTGCAATTCGTTTACAGGAAGTTTTACAAAGGCTGGATCAACGGTCAGTGCAAAGTTAGCATCAACGCGCATGTTTTGTGATGGCAAGATGGAGTTGGAGAATGATTTTATGAAGATGTTGGGGCTATCCAATAAATACGAGATGGATGAGAACCATTTATTTTTCAGAAATCAGGGAAAGGTAGTGGCAGAATTTCATGTTGAAGTGAACACGTCCCACTAGCCATATCAACTACTAATCGTTGAAATTATTACGAACACCTGCCTATGAGAAGATTCTTACTGTTGCTTTTTATTTTAAAGGCAGGCGCTTCGTTTTCACAAAATTCGTTCGTCATCAAAGCAGATCTTGGAAAAGAAAAAATCAGCAAATGCAAATAATAATCAGGAGATAACTATTGATAAGAGGGGTGCTAAGTATACTTCTGTTACCGGTCGCATTTTAGCTAGCGAAAACTTCAGGACCACAACTCATTTAAGGCACCGCAAAAAATAAAGCCGTCTGTTTTTAAGCAGGCATGTCTTAATACTAATACGCTAAAGGTTATTTTGCCTGCACATTCTGTGGTTGTTTTGGAGTTGAAGTGATAAGTGTGTAATTCTCTTTTAGGTTGATCAACGGCTCCTGTTCTTTAAGTCAATCCTTGTTGTTGAATTCAATTTTGAGTTCGGAATAATATTTTTCAATTCTCAAAGCTACATTTTCGCGAATGTTCATGTAAAATAAATTCATATCGGCACGGTGCCAGATTTTTGTTCTAATGAACGCACGACCTTTTACATAGGGTTTATTTATCCATAAAAGATGTTGATGATTTTGCGCATCAACGGCATTAGGCGCGAAGGTAAAATGTAATCCAACGCCACCATGATTCAATTCTTTGCCGGCAAATTCTTCGCTTGAGTTCCATAGCAACGGATTGGTAGAGAGCGACCCTTTAAAATAGCGATCATAGTTACCAGGAATAAAATCGCGGGCAAACGTATTCCAGGATGCCCACACGCCTGCTTCGTCTGGTTTTTCGGTGGGATGAATGTTGGTAAAAGCATCCGGAGCAATGGCGCGGCCAACCAGGTAAGCAACCACCAGTCTTTTCTGCAAGTCTTTTCCATCGAAAAAATCTTTTAACAAACGCTCGGCATGGTAACTTCCCTGGCTATGTGAAGCAATGACTATGGGTCTGCCGTGATTGAAATTTTCTAAGTAATATTCAAAGGCGGCCTTTACATCGGCATAACCAATCTCCAGCGCCTGAGCTCCGTCTTCTTTGTTGGGAGTATGAAATGCATATAGGTGTGCTTGTCGATAGTAAGGAGCAAACACACGGCACGCACCATTAAAAATACTGGCCTGATTAAGTATTGCGCTTACTTGTGTCTTATGATTTAGAACGACATCGTTCACATCGGCATTCCATTGATAGTGATTAGTAGGCTTTTCCGTGAAGGTAGTGGGATGGACGAAAAATACATCTGCTTTGGCACGATCCTGTAAATCTTTGAGTCCTGATTTTTTAGGAACACTGTCAGCGGCATCCGCTTTGTCGGGCAACGATGCCCAGTGTTCTGATTTACTATAGTCGGGCGCTGTTGGCACCAATGATTCTTTGAAATTCACTTTTACTACATAGCGCTTGGTAGAACAGGCGCAAAGGATCACAATGCCAGCAAACAAGCTAATCAACTTTTGCATTTTGTATTTTTATTCAGTTTGAATCTATTTTATTTTATACGATAAGCCATTGCTCTTCCGGTTGGCCGATAGCCATGAAGGTGGTGCGAGGTGGAATTTCAAGATATGGATAGGTGACTTTCGAAAGAAAAAGTCCCTGGGGGTAGGCCACATCAAGAGTCTTCGGTGTTTCTTTTGTGACCAGGTAACTTTCAAATTCATCTACACGTAGGTCTCCTTTACCAACTTGTATAAGCTTACCTACAATCAGCCGAACCATTCGCCCCAGAAACCGATCGGCCGAGATTTGAAAACGAAGTCGGTCACCTTTTGAATCAGCAAATAAGGTGGCCGAAGAAACTTTGCAGATGGTGTGCGGATATACATTGGGTGATTTACAAAAAGCCCGGTAATCATTGTATTTTGTTAGCAGCGATACAGCCTTTTTCATGGCATCGAGATTCAGATTTTTCTCCGGATACCAGGTGCTCATACTATTCAAAAAAGGATCCTTATAGGTGTGAATAAAATAATCATATCTTCTCTGCGTGGCATCAAAGCGAGCATGCTGATTGTCTTTTACCCGAATGATTTCAAAAATGGCTATATCGTCCGGCAACATTTTGTTGACACGAAATAACAGATCGTAATCCCACTCATTTTTAATGTCTACATGAAAGAAAAACTGGCTGGCATGAACCTGCGCATCCGTTCTTCCACAGCCCATCACGGAAACGTGTTCTTTCAACATCTTAGTAAGAAGGGTTTCCACCACTTCTTGCACGCTGCCAGCATTGGCTTGACGTTGCCAGCCCCTGTAAAGGTGGCCATGAAAGCCAGTGTGGAAGAAGTATCTCAATGAAATTGATATTTTTTGTGGTAATGGACGATAAAAGTGAATGAAAATCATATGGAAATACCGACCGGGGTAAACTCCATCCCGTAAAAATAATACTATTTGTTCCGATGAGCATTATTTAAGATTTTCGTAAACCATTAAGAAATGTTCCTTATGAAAAAATCGGTCCTGTTTTTAGCCGCCTTTCTCTTCTCAGTTTCACTGATCGCTCAATACGGCAAGGTCATTGACAATCTGAGCATGCCAAGTAAAATTTTGAAAGGCGACCGGAAGTATGCCGTCTACCTGCCACCTGATTATGAGACCTCGCAACGCAGTTACCCGGTCTTGTATTTGTTGCATGGAGCGGGTGATGATCAAACCGGTTGGGTGCAGTTTGGTGAGGTGTTGAATATAACCGATAAAGCGATAAGTGAAGGTAAGGCAACGCCAATGATAATTATAATGCCCGATGCAAAGACCGGTCAGATGGGATATTTTAATAACCTTAAAAACGACTGGCGCTACGAGGACTTTTTCTTTGAAGAGTTTATGCCCTATGTTGAAAAAGCTTATCGGATTAAAAGTGAAAAGCGTTTTCGTGCCGTTGCTGGCCTTTCTATGGGCGGTGGAGGTTCATTCATGTATGCCCTTCGTCATCCTGAATTATTTTCTTCTGCATGTCCGCTGAGTGCATACATCGGTCCGCTTACTGTGGCCGATGCCAAGGTAGGCCTGGAGCGTAGCAAACAAACAGGAACCGATGCTGAGATTGAAGCGTACTTTAAAAGACACAATGCTATTTCGCTGATTAACGAGATTAAAGATGATCAGAACAAAGCGGTGCGTTGGTACATCGACTGTGGTGATGATGACTTTTTGTATGAAGGGAACTCCCTGGTGCACATAGCCATGAAGAAAAAAGAAATACCTCATGAGTTCCGCATTCGCGATGGGGGCCACACGTGGGCGTACTGGCGCACCGCTTTGCCTACTGTGCTCAGTTTTGTGTCAGATGCTTTTCATCAATATTAAGAGGAGGATTGGATCAATTCATCAGATCGGAACAACTTTTGAAAATAATCCGGTGAACGGTCTGTGGGAATGGTTACTCAGGCTCCGGGGTAAAGGATTCAATGGTTAACTTTGCCACAGTTTACTGGAGTTTATTTGATTGATCGTGCGGAAATACACTAACATCTGGGTTGTCTTCTTCTTTTCTTTGCTGGTACCGATCGGTAAGTCGCATGGCCAATTAGATCCTGAGCGCATTGCCTGGAGCCGGCTTCAGGCAGGAAAGTGGGAGAGTGCGCACCGGCTGTTAAAAAAATCTTTGCGAAAGGATTCTACCAATCTTGAAGCTATTTATGTTCTTTCAAACTGGTTCTTTACTCAGTCTAATCCTAATTTTCAAATTGATTCAGCCTATCAATACATAAACAAGTCGATAAAGAATTACGACACACTTTCTTTACGTGATAAAGAACGTGTTATAAAATTCCCTATTGACAGTTTGATCTTGCGAAACTTGTTGGGAAAAATTGACAGTGCAGCTTTTGAGCGGGCCAAGCAAAAAAATACTGAATCAAGTTACATTCAATTCATACAGTCATTTCCCGCGGCAGCGCAAGTAAACAGCGCCATTGAACTGCGCGATGAAGTTAGTTTCCTCGAAGCCCTGAAAGTTAATATATATCAGAGTTTCCGAGCCTATCTGTTACTATATCCAAAATCGCACCGGGCTGGCGAAGCCACTGAGCGCTATGAAAAATTATTATTTGATGAAAAGACGAAAAGTAAACGATTATCGAATTTTAAGTCATTCCTAAAAGAGTATCCGGCAAGTCCATATGCAGGGGAAGCTTACCGGCAAGTATTCGAAATAGCCACGGCCTCCGGTGAGCCTGAAGATTTTATTAATTTTTTAAAGGAATATCCTTCTGACAAGTATGAAAAATTTGTTCACGATATTTTGTTTCATATTTATGAAGAGCGTGAAGAAGCGATTCCTGTTTCGATTCTCACCGATTCGTTGAAGCGTGTTACGGAATTGGATTCACGATTTTGGATTCCATTTTTAAAAAATGGCTTGTTTGGTTTCATGGATCAAACAGGAGCTGAAGTGTTGCCACCTCTGTTTCAAGATGTTCGTGATGAATATAAATGCGGTACCATCATGGATGATATTCTTTCACTGCCAGACGGGTATTTTAGCCGCACGGGAAAAAAAATAGCCAATTATACGGCATCCCTTAATTCAATTGGTTCGGGATTTATATCCATCGATGAGCGAAATTGCTTACAGTTGATTCACAAATCGGGGAGGGTGATTATCGCTGATTGTTACGAAGCGTATAAGATGATCGATGATAATTTTATTGCTGCCAGGCGAAATGGTTATTATACTCTTTATACACTTGCTGGCAGAAAAATTGTACTCCCTGGCATAACTCAGGTGTCAGTGGCAGAAGGAGTAATTCTTCTGACGATATCTGAAAAGAAGATTATCAATACGGTACAGCAATTGGCTGCCCTGGCCGATGGAAATTCTTTTCATAATGAATTGGTTTTTGATGAGGTGTTGGTGGTGGATAGGAATTTGCTTCTGGTTCGCAATAGCGGCCTGGAAGGAATATTGGATACCAACCTTCAATATGTTATCCCTCTTGGCAGGCATACGCTTACGAAGACATCATTCGGATTAATTAAAAATCAAAATGGCAGGAGTTCCATTCATGGGTTATCCCCCGAACTTGAAAGTAAGTCCTTTGACGAGATCAGGTATTATCAGAACTGGTTAGTACTGCGCGACATTCTTAACGTTCAACTTTTTGATCTCCCATCAAAGAAAATGATAGAGGCCAATGCCGACAGCGTATGGTTTGAGCGAAATTTGGCTTTTGTTAACCGGGCCAATACAAAGAAAGTTTATTTATCGGCTACGCATTCCATCGACCTTCAACCTGATTCCAAAATAAACTTTATTGCTTCGCGCGATTCCGTGCAGTTTTTCTTTACAGAGAATAAGAAAAAGAGAACCGTTTTTTCACTGCGTAAGGGAGATCGGATTTTTGTAACGGAATTTGATTTAGTTGAGTCACTCGGCACTAATTATTTTATTGTATCGAAAGGAACCAGGAAGGGGGTGATAAGCCGAAACGGGAAGCTGGTAGTGCCGGTAGAAATGGACGCTATTATCCTGACGGATAAAAATCATTTGTCTTTGTTAAAGGATAAGAAATTTGGTCTCTATGATCTGAGAGAAAAAAAATATTTTAAACCTGTATATGAGAGGAACCTGATTCCCCTTAACAAAAAGAACCTGGTTGTTTATAAGGATGGTTTTTATGGAGTAATGAATCTGGATGCAAAACCAGTTACTGAATTTGAGTTTTCTGAAATCCATGCATGGACGGATTCAGTGATATGGGTGAAAAAAGATTTTCAATGGAGGCTGTTGAATTATTTCACACAAGAAGTGATTCTCGACCGGGTTAAAGATTTTAGCTGGATAAATAATACCCAGGAAGAAAAAATTGCCCGAATCCATCGGGAAAATTATTACGGGATCATGAGCAATCTCAAAGGAGCAGTTGTGCAGGCCTCCTTTACGGATATTATTAACCTGGGCACAGCGGATCAACCATTTTATTTTACAGAAAAGCAGGTCGAAGAAGCGGGCATATTTGTTGTTGTGTACTTTGATAAGCATGGGAAACTAGTGCGAAGGCACGCCTACGAGGAAGATGAGTATGAGCGTATTTTATGCGCGGATCATTGATCTTTTAGCTAATTTTGGAATCAGGTCAATTTATTTATAGATATGAAAAAAATTATTGCAGTGGTTGGTGTTGTGTTATTTGCCCAGCTACTGGTAGCTCAGAACCGGCCTAAGTTGGTGGTGGGTATAGTGGTGGATCAAATGCGTCAGGAATTTCTTTACCGTTATGAAAGTAAGTTTGGAGCCAATGGATTTAAGCGATTTATGAATGAGGGCTTCATACTTCAGAATGCACACTATAATTATGTTCCTACTGAAACCGGGCCGGGGCATGCTTCGGTGTACACGGGGACCACACCGGCTATTCACGGCATCGTTGCCAATGAATGGTATGAGCGGTCATCGAAAATGAATGTGAACTGCGTAAACGATCCGAATCAGAAACCGATTGGAACGGATGCAGGTGGCACCGTGTCCCCCTGGCGCATGATGTCAACAACGATTACCGATGAATTGGAACTGGCTACACAACAACGGGCAAAAGTTATCGGCATCTCTGTCAAAGATCGGGGGGCAGTGCTTCCGGCTGGCCACATGCCTGATGGCGCGTATTGGTATGATTCGAAAACCGGCAACATGATGACTAGCACGTATTACAAAGAATCCTTGCCGGATTGGGCTCAAAAGTTTAATCAATTAAAATTGGCGGATAAGTATTTGAACCAGGAATGGAATACGTTATTACCGATTGAAAAATATACAGAGGCTGGACCTGATGATTCGCCCTATGAAGGAATATGGAAAGGGAAGACCAATCCAACATTTCCTTACAACCTGGCAGAGTTGCGCAAACAGTTGGGTGTGTATAATCTTCTTACTATGACGCCCTGGGGCAACACCCTGGTAGCTGATTTTGCTAAAAGTGCGTTGACTGCAGAAGGACTGGGTAAAGATGAAATAACCGATTTTTTAGCAGTTTCATTTTCAAGTACGGATATCATAGGCCATGCAATGGGTCCCAACTCCGTGGAGGTGGCAGACACCTATCTTCGATTGGACAAAACACTCGAGGAGTTTTTTGCTTTCCTGGACAAGGAAGTAGGAAAGGGTGCATATACTGTATTTCTCACATCCGATCATGGAGTGGCTGAGGTGCCACAATATTTAAAGGACAAGCGTGTGCCAGCAGGATACTTCAGACCTGGCTTTGTAGAGGCCAATTTGATTGAGCACATGGAAAAATATTTTCCTGGAAAGAAAATCATTGAACATGTAACCACCGAACAAGTCTTTATCAACCAGGAAGCTTTTTCCAGCGACCCACGTTCTTCTGGGGTAGAATTATTAATTGCATCTGAATTAATCACCAATTTTTTACTTTCAACAGAAGGCATTGCACAGGTATTTTCCACCAGTGTGTTGCGTCAGGCTTCGTATGATGAAGAGGGAATGCGAGGAAAAGTAGTGCGTGGTTTCAATTCGAAGCGTAGTGGTGACATCGCTTTTGTATTAGAGCCGGGTTGGTTAGCATGGGGTGGCATTACCGGTTCAACTCATGGTTCCGCGTATAGCTATGATACACACGTTCCCATTTTGTTTTACGGTGCCGGGATTAAGAAAGGAAGTTCCTCGAGGTTTCATAGCATCACGGATATTGCGCCAACACTTTCTGTATTATTAAGAATTAAGTTTCCCAGCGGCAACACGGGGCAGCCCATAACAGAGATATTGGATTGACACAATAAAAAAAGTGATTTTCTAATCACTTTTTTTATTTCGATAATGATTGTAAAAAAGTAGTTTAGCTTCCAAACACACCAAACATATTCAGGATCACGATCCCAATAATAATTGGACAAACAAAACGGATCATGAATAACCAGATTTTGTAAGGAGCGATGCCGAGAATTCTTCCGGATTTAAATGACGGCATGCCTTTTTCAATTTCATCAACGAGTAAGTCCGTTTTAATGAACCAGCCGGTGAACAAACATGTTGATAAAACCACCAGCATCATAAGTAGACTGCCAAACAAATAATCAAAAATATCCATGACACCGGTTTTGATTACACCAAGAAAATTGACTTGCATAACCGATAATCCTTCAATAGCACCTGTTGACAAAGCAGATGGAATGCCTAATAGAAACGCTGCGATAGCCACTGTCCAGGCTGCTTTTTTACGGTTCCATTTTTTCTGATCCATGAAGTAAGCCGAAGGTGCTTCCAGCATAGAAATGGTGGATGTAATGGCAGCAAAAAACAACAATAGAAAAAACAACGCTCCGGCAATATTGCCGAGTGGCATTTCCTGAAAAATATTGGCTAACACACTAAATACCAAAGTAGGACCTTCTGCCGGAGATTGATTGAATGCGAATACGGCAGGGAAAACCATAAAACCAGCCAGTAAAGCAATTGATGTATCCATCAGCCCAACCCATAAACTGGATGAAACGATATTTTGACTTTTGTTCAGGTATGAACCGTATGTGATCATCATACCCCAACCTACACCCAGCGAAAAGAAAGCCTGAGTAAGTGCAGCTAGTATGACATGGCCATTTATTTTAGAAAAGTCAGGTACCAGGTAGTATTCGATTCCTTTTCCTGCGCCTGGCAGGGTTATGCTTCGAACAATCACGACAAGTAAAAGTATAAAAAGCATAGGCATCAGAATCTTGGTTACTTTTTCTATGCCACCGGCTACACCAGCCAGCACAATGAATGCGGTTAATAAGATTACAAATCCATCAAGAGGGATTACATAGGAAGGATTTGCAATGAATTCAGAGAAAGATGTTTTGATAGAAAAGAGTGATGTGAAAATATAACCCACCGTCCAGCCGGCAATGGTGCTGTAATAACTCAGCACGACAAATGTGACGATTAAGGGGAGCACACCAACAAGCGTAATCCAGAATTTATTGCCCCCCAACGCCTGAACAGCACCCACCGGGTTTTTACCGGTCAGTCGTCCTATCGCTATTTCGTTTATGAGCATGGGCACGGCCACCAGCACAACGCAGATAATATACACCAATACAAATGCGGCTCCACCATTTTCACCGGTGAGGTAAGGGAACCTCCAGATATTACCCAAGCCTACTGCCGACCCAGCAGCAGCCATAATAAAACCAAACTTTGAGCCCCATTGTCCGCGATCTGTTGACATCTTACAATTGGTTGAATTGGGGTAAGATTAAAAAATAAATTCTAATTAAAAGCAGTTGACATGAGTAATGGCACAATTACCTTTTAAAGCTGTGATGCCATCACCGCCAGACCTTCTTCAAATGAGTGTGGCTGATATCCTAATTCATTTTTTGCTTTGGTAATGATGAATCCGGTTTTGGGTGGCCTCAAGGCAGGTTGTTTAAACTTGCTGGAATCAGTCGCATTGATAAGTGATTTATTTAGCTTAAAGAAATCCGCAGTTTGCATGGCGATGTCATACGGTGTCATCATTTCTTCTCCTGATATATTGTAGATACCTCTTGCTTTTTTCTTTGCGGATAAATAACAACCCATCGCTAAATCTTCGGCCAGAGTGGGAGTGCGCCATTGATCATTCACCACATTGATGGTCTTTCCATCTTCCAGGCTTTTTTTAACCCAAAGCACAATATTACTGCGACTCATGTCGGGTGTTACTCCAAAGACTAGCACGGTACGTAAAATAGTCCAGCTAATAGAACTTTGTTGAATCACCTTTTCTGCAGCGAGTTTACTTTCACCATAATAGTTTACAGGATTTGGCACTGCGTTTTCATCCAGTGGGCCGTGAGTTCCATCAAAAATAAAGTCTGTAGAAACGTGCACCAGGTGAGTTTGATTTTTGGCACAAGCAGCAATTAGATTTTCTACTCCGGTTACATTCCCTTTCCAGCAAAGATCACGATCGGTTTCACACTGATCAACCTGGGTCATCGCAGCTGTGTTGATGACAACCTCTGGCTTCAGTTGACTAATTATTTTTTCGGTTTGTATGGAGTCGGTAATATCTAATTCACTGAACGAAACATTGGCAGGAAGGCCGGAAATCATTCGTCTCCCTGTTGCGATCGTTTGTACATCGCTTTGCTTGCTCAGCAGTTGCACCAATTTATAACCAAGCAGACCATTGGCCCCAGTAATTATAATTTTCATTTTTTAATTTCAGTAAATTGATAACCGAATTCTTTAGTAATTTTTTTGCGAGACATTTCTTCTACCGTTACCGTCATGCGCACATCATCCATAGGTCGGTTATTGCCATCTACTGTTAACCCGGCAATTTTATCAATCACGTCAAGTCCTTTTATCACTTTCCCAAACACGGTATAGTCACCATCCAAATGTGGAGCGCCTCCCACCGTAGTATAGGATTCAATTTTTTCTGGCGACACCTCTTTGGTGATCTTTACACTGGTCTGTTGTTCAATCACAGGCACAAGACTCAAAATCTTTTTTTGATATGCCTTCATGTCGCCAGACGAATAAATAAACATAAGTGAATCCATCAATGATTTGTTGGCTGGGTTGCCGGCAATCATCTGGAATCCAAGGTTTAATTTTTCGTTATCAATCTTCAGGTTATCGATATCTGCTTTATTAACCACCGTACCCTGCACAATATAAAACTGACTTCCGCTCGAAGCTTTTGCTGGATTTTGTCCGCCACCCAACCGGGCAGCAGAGAGTGCGCCCTTCTCATGAAAGAGATTCGGATTAAATTCTGCGGGAATGGTATAGCCGGGGCCACCGGTTCCCAATGATTGACCAGGTTGTGCTTTTTTTGAATCGGGATCTCCGCCCTGAATCATAAAGCCCTGCATTACCCGATGGAATAAAAGACTGTCAAAATATTTTTCTTTTGCCAGTTTAATGAAATTCTCCTTGTGTTTCGGTGTTTCATCATATAAGATGGCCACCATGTCGCCATAGCTGGTTTTTATCGTGACGATATAATCTTTTTTATCTCCTTGCCCGCAGCTGGTGAGCAGGCACAGAAACGAGAGGGCAAGAAATGAAAGTTGCTTTGTCATAGATGTAAAATAAGAAGTTATGGGTTTAAGGTCTTTGAAATTTGTATGGAGAGATCGAGGAAAATCATTTTAGCGCTGCCATTCCGCTCCAAATGATAGGAGGCGTCACTCATCAGGTGGTTAATTTTTTCCAGCTTATTGACGTTCATGATTTTGCTGAAGTTTTGCACAAAGTTGGCTTCACTGGCTTTCACTCGGCCAATAGCAGCGGCTCCAGAAAATTGTAAAAGTGTTTCTCTCATCATGCTCAGGCCATACGAAAATAAGTTTCGCTGACTGAGTTTATCCAATTCATGAAATTCTTCGGAGAAGTTTACCAGCCGAGCATAATCACGCTTGAAGCAAGAGCGCATCCAATCTTCGAACCTGCTTTGGTAATGGTCCTCTTCGCTATCAATAAGTTTAATTGCCAGATTAAGATTACCGTCAGCCAATTGAATGATCTCTTGCCTTCTTGCTTCTTCAAGCGAAGCTTGTTTCACAAGCAGGTAGTCATTCACTTCTTCATCCGAAAGTTGTGGAACCTGCACCAGTTGTGCGCGCGAAAGTACTGTTGGCAATAATCTATCTGCCGCATTGCTTACCAATAAAAAAAACGTGTTCGGTGGTGGCTCCTCCAGGATTTTCAAAATCCCGTTCGCGGCTGAAAGGTGCATGAGTTCGGGCTGCCAGATGATCATCACTTTATACTTACTCTCAAAAGGTTTTAACGAAAGCATTTTGATGATCTCACGTCCTGCTTCTCTTGAGATGGCTGCCTGTTTGTCTTCACCTCCATAAAAATTTATCCAGTCACCCAGATCACCAAAAGGTTGATCAGTAAGAAATGATCGCCAGTCTTTGAGGATGTCTGATTTAAACCGGTCTTCATCTTTATCGTTCTTGATATTATTAAGAGGAAAAACAAAATTGGTGTCGGGGTGGATGTGTTTCAGATTTTTGCTACAGGCAGGGCAAGTGCCACACGAATCGCTTTCTCCTTTATTTTGACAATGTAAGTACGTTGTGTAAGCAAGAGCAAGAGGCAGGTTGAGTGCACCCGGCTTTCCTAAAAAAAGCAGGGCATGGGCAACATGATGATTGCGCACGGAATCAATGAGCGTTGCCTTTATGTCAGAAAGACCTGGAATGTCAGAGAACTTCACAGCCTGCTATGGTTTACATTTAAATATACAATCATCATTTCTTTTCCCACACCCGGTATTGTGCCGACTCATTAAAGAGGTGCATCATAATTTCTTTGTCGGCCTCAGTTAACAGAAGCGATCTTCGCTCCATGGCTTTTGAGGCTGTTTCCATAGCCTTATTAAATTGATAGGTGGTGAAACCGGCAGCTCCGCCCCACGAAAAAGAGGGAATGAAATTGCGCGGATAACCGTCACCAAAAACACTGGCACTTACTCCCACTACGGTTCCTGAATTAAACATTGTGTTTATTCCGCATTTGCTATGATCACCAAACATTAATCCGCAAAACATGAGTCCGGTGTCTTTGAATCCACCCTTGGCGTAGTTCCAAAGTTTTATGTTTTCGTAATTGTTTTTAAGGTTTGACGTATTAGTGTCGGCACCGATATTACACCATTCACCAATCACAGAATTTCCTAAAAAGCCATCATGAGACTTATTGCTGTATCCGAAGAGTACCGAGTTGCTCACTTCGCCACCGATTTTTGAAAACGGCCCAACGGTAGTATCACCTCTCACTTTGGCACCCATATTCACATGGGAGTTATCGCAGAGCGCGAACGGTCCCCGAATCAGTGCGCCTTCCTGAACAAGAGAATTTTTTCCGAGATAGATCGGTCCGGTTTCGGCATTCAGCAACGCAGCTCTTACCTTCGCACCTTCTTCTACAAAAATATTTTCTGGAGCATATAGTCGCGTGTGAACGTCTGTGACAGGCGCTGACTTTCGGCCCCGTGTAATCAATTCAAAATCGGCCCTGATTTGCGCTCCATTGTTTTGATAGATTTTCCAAACCTGATCGATCAGGGTAACAGGATGCGCAAACTCGGTGATCGTTCCCGTAATAATTTCTGGCACCTCATCATCGGGTGTTCGCACCACCAGAATCATATTGTCTTTTGAGATCGCATCCCCCGGCTTAAGGATTTGGATGGTAGATACTAATGCAGCATTCGGGCATACGGCCCCATTGATCCAGAGATTGTCGGACGTGTGATGTATGGGGAATTTTTTTGCTAAGTAAGACTCTGTTGAAAAGGATGGCTTGAGCTGAAGATACTTTTCCCATTTTTCTGAGATAGTAAGTATGCCAACCCGGATGTCGGCCACTGGTCGGGTGAAAGTAAATGGTAATAAATCCTGGCGGATAGTGGGGTTATCAAAGAGGATTACGTTCATGCCGCTAAAATAGGTTGATCACCAGCCTTTGGCAAATTACTGTTGGCTAATCGGGTAATAAAAAAGGCCTCTTTATCAGAGACCTTTTTCAAGCAAAACACGCTAAGAAGAAGTGTTTTATTTTTTTCCGTATTTCTTTTGGAATTTTTCAACGCGGCCTGCTGTATCCAGAAACATTTTCTTTCCGGTAAAGAAAGGATGAGAAGCTGAACTAACCTCGACCTTAATTACAGGATAATCTTTACCGTCTTCCCACTTGATGGTTTCTTTAGGAACCGAGGTAGAACGGCTTAAAAACTTAAAATCGCTGGTTGTATCCCAAAAAACTACTTGTTTATACTCTGGATGAATGCTTTTTTTCATAATCTAATTACTTAAAGGACTGCAAAAGTAGAAAAACAGACTCTAAATACAAGTCTTTAACCCCCAAATTTGCCAATAAATTCTTAAGATTGTGGGGTTTGTATCGATAGCAAATTTGGAAAAGCTAAGTCTGAGTACCTGCAGGGATGATATTCTACATGATTTATGGGTATTTCCACAATTTTAACAACTAATTGAATTGATGATGAAGAGGATATTTTCCGGATTTGTATTTCTGATTTGTTTTTATCAGGTGGGCGCCCAAAGCACGAATGCCACCCTCAATGAGGACTACTACCATTGGATTGATCGCTATGAGATAAAATCCGGAAAAATTGTTCCGGGTTTCTTCACTTCCATCAAGCCCTATAAACGTGATGCTATCGTGAGATATGTAGATACCCTCGCTGCATCCGGGATTTTCACTTCCCGTGCCGATGAGTTTAATAGAGACTACCTGCGAAATGATAGCTGGGAATGGAGTAAATCTGAAACGAATGAGAGTAAGAAACCTTTTCTTAAAAAATTATACCGCAAGAAATCAGACCTGCTGTATGTGGATATTCCTGAATTTGATTTGCATGTAAACCCGGTTTTGTACTTCAGTGGCGGTATGGATAGCCGATTGGATTATCCGGTTACTATTAACACAAGAGGTGTTGAAATCCGTGGCATAATCGACCGCAAGGTGGGCTTCTATACTTTTCTGGGTGAGAATCAGTCCGTTTTACCTTCTTATGTTGATGAGCAGATGTCGTTGAATCCGGTAGTGCCTCATGAAGGATTCTGGAAGGATTTTAAAGAGAATGGCGTTGATTTTTTTCAGGCACGAGCTTATATCGACTTTAATTTAAGCAAGCACATCTATATGCAGTTTGGAAACGACCGCACCTTTATAGGCAATGGTTACCGCTCCCTTATTTTTTCTGATTATTCACCGCCAACCCTTTTCCTGCGTGCCAACCTGAAAGTGTGGAAGATCAATTACCTGTTTCAACTCAATCGCATGGTGGCTGATAACAAGTCTTCGAATAAATCGCGCTACCCGGAAAAATTTATGGCTTTCCATCATTTTAGCATCAATATTGGTAAGAAATTCAACCTGGGCGTGTTCGAGTCCGTGGTGTTTAGTCCTCAGGATTCCACCAACAATAATACATTTGATCCAAGCTATCTGAACCCCGTAATTTTTTATCGTGCCATAGAGCAACAATACGGCAGTAGCGACAATGCGTTGTTGGGTATGGACTTTAAGTGGAATGCACTCAAGGGTATCTCCATTTATGGTCAGGCGGTGCTGGATGAATTTGTGCTCGATGAAATTACTGCTGGCGATGGCTGGTGGGCTAATAAATTTGCCCTGCAAGGAGGCATAAAATATATTGATGCATTGGGCGTCTCTAATCTTGATCTTCAGATCGAAACCAATGTAGTGAGACCCTACACCTATTCACATACTACTCAATATGGCAGTTATAGTAATTATCGCCAGTCATTGGCGCATCCCTTAGGTGCTAATTTTAATGAATTCATTGGGATAATCCGGTATCAACCGCTGCCCAGATTAAATCTTTTAGCCAGGGCCACTTATGCAAAAATTGGCCGTGATGGAGAAGGTGAAAACTGGGGCAGTGATATTTTAAAGGCAGGCCAAACCCGCGAGCAGGAATACAACAATACAATAGGGCAGGGCGCAAGCAATACAATTTTATCGGTGAACATGACCGCTTCCTATATGGTAAAGCACAATCTGTTTTTAGATGCCAGTCAGATCATTCGCCAGAGTAAAAGTGATCTTGCATTTTATAACAACAACACATCCATTACTTCCGTAGCTTTGCGCTGGAATATTCCGCAGCGCCTGTATGATTTTTAAATCAATTTAATGAAGAGCTTTTTTAGAATTCTTTCCTATGCCAACAAATTAAAAACACGGCTGGTTTTCTTTTTTTTATATTCCTTTATTGGGGCTGTTTTCGGGGCATTCAATATTGCTCTTATTATTCCTATGTTATCTGTCCTGTTCAGACAAGATAAAGGGCAGAAAGGAATACCCGCAATACCCGAATTCACTTTTTCAACTGATTATGTGCTAGAAGTTTTCGATCATTATTTTTTAACCATCATTAAGAATAACGGACAGATAAGTGCGCTCTTGTTTATATGCACGTTAATTTTTATTACCGTAGTACTGTCCAACATATTTAAATTTCTAGAACGGGTAATCGCTACAAAAATCAAAGTGGATCTCACGAAGAATATCCGTATGGACATCTTCAAAAAGGTTACTCAATTGCATATAGGTTACTTTAATACAGAAAGAAAAGGTGATTTAATCTCTCGGTTTACCAACGATGTAAGCGAAGTTGAGAATGCAGTAATGAGTAGCTTAAAGGCAGTAATGCGAGAGCCCGTAACAATTATTATATATTTCTTTTTTCTATTTACTATTTCGCCTAAGCTTACTCTATTCACGTTACTCGTTTTACCATTGACCGGAACGTTCGTAGCTGAAATCATAAAGCGATTGAAGAAGCAAGCAACCCAAAGCCAGGAGTCCTTGGGTAGGATACTTAGTATTCTGGACGAAACGTTTAGTGGCATGCGTGTTATAAAGGCATTTAATGCCCGAAATTTTGTAATTGAAAAAATTGACAACGAGACCTCCTATTATCGGAAAACTACCAAGTCGATGGCATATAAAAACGAATTATCGGCCCCGGTCTCAGAAATATTAGGAGTTATGATTGTTGCGGGTATTATTTATTTTGGTGGTAGTATGGTCTTGTCCGAGGAATCTTCTTTGAAGCCCGAAGCTTTCTTAGGTTTCCTGGGTGTGTTTGCTATGATCATGCAGCCGGCCAAGAGTTTTTCTAATGGCATCACTTCTTTACAGCGAGGTACGGCTTCCGCCAAACGGATTTTTGCTTTGATTGATGAGCAACCTGTAGTTCGTAATAAGCCAGGGGCTATTGAAATAAAATCTTTTGAAAAAGAAATTGAATTCAAAAACGTAAGCTTCGCCTATGACTCCGAGCGGATATTAAAAAATATCAACCTGAGCATTAAGAGAGGGCGAACAGTGGCCCTTGTAGGACCTTCCGGTGGAGGCAAGTCAACACTCGCTGACCTGGTGCCACGCTTCTATGATCCAGTGGAAGGAGAAGTTTTAATTGATGGCATTTCCCTTCCGGATATGGAGTTGGAATCATTGCGCAGACAAATTGGCGTTGTTACCCAGGAGTCGATACTCTTTAACGATACCATTTTCAATAACATCGCTTTTGGAATGCCACATATCCATGAATCGGATGTAATTAATGCGGCTAAAATTGCGAACGCCCATGACTTTATCATGCAATCTGAAAATGGCTATCAAACGTATATTGGCGAACGGGGCTCTAAGCTTTCCGGGGGCCAGCGTCAGCGACTCAGCATTGCGCGTGCCGTGTTGAAGAACCCACCTATACTGATCCTGGATGAAGCAACTTCCGCATTGGATTCCGAATCAGAAAGACTGGTGCAGGATGCACTTTTCAACCTGATGAAAAATCGAACATCGATCGTCATTGCGCATCGGCTGAGCACCATACAGCATGCCGATGAAATTATTGTGATTCAAAACGGGGTGATATCGGAGCGTGGCACTCATGAAGAGCTCAACAATCAAAACGGTCTTTACCGCAAATTGGCTGCTATGCAAGGGGCTGATCGTTGACAGGGGATAATCATTCTGCTTTGGGTAATGTACTGTTTTGAAAGTTTTTTCACTTTTGCTTTGGTTGAAAAAGCATAAGTTTGTTACTTAATAAAAAATTGAATGAATCAACGCAGGCGCATCTTCTTCATTATCTTCGGAATCTACCATTTGGTGACATTATTTTTTGTGTTATTCATTGAGGCGCAGAAGGAAGATCTGAGCTTACTCTATGGGTTGTATTCAAAAATATGGGTGATGCGCTACGGAGCCATGTTGGGTGTTGCGTTGTTTGTTACAGATTTCATCTGGACTTGGATTGAAACAAGAAACGCGGGCAGAGAGAAAGATGTCATGCGTCATGAAAACAATACCCTTAAAGCGAAAGTTTACGACCTCCAACAACCTGCAAAGGATGCCGTGAAGGAACCATCGGCAGGCTCGAAACTATAATCATCCTTATGAGTCACATCTCCATCATTTCCAGGGAGCTAAATCAGGCTGCTGAAGTTCTTCAGGATTTTCTAAAGGAGGAGGATAATTTAAAGAAAATAGAAGCCGCAGCGAAGGCTATTGCTGACTCTGTAAAACAGGGAGGTAAAGTAATTTCCTGTGGCAATGGCGGCTCTCATTGTGATGCCATGCACTTTGCTGAAGAACTCACCGGTCGCTATCGTGACAATCGTAAAGCCATAGCTGCTATCTGCGTAAGCGATCCAAGTCATATCTCTTGCGTGAGCAACGACTATGGCTATGAATTTGTGTTTTCACGTTATCTTGAAGCACTTGGCAATAAAGGTGATGTGTTGCTGGGAATAAGCACCAGCGGCAATTCTGCCAACATTATCAAAGCAGCACAGACGGCTAAAGAGAGAGGTATGAAAGTCATTATCCTTTCGGGAAAGGATGGAGGCAAACTCGCTCCCCTGGCTGATATCGAATTGCGTGTGCCTCATTTCGGCTATGCCGATCGCATCCAGGAAGTTCACATCAAAATCATACACATCCTTATTTTATTAATTGAAAAAGAAGTGATTGGTTAACCAAGCACATTTTTAGCAAAGATTCCTATCTTCGGCATAGTTTAAAATTTAAAATTTTGAATTTAAGATAAGATGGTAGCCAAGACTTTTGGAAGTGCTGTACACGGAGTGGATGCCCGCTCAATCACGGTGGAAGTGAATGTGACGCAAGGTAAAGACTTTCACATGAGTGGCCTGCCCGATGCTGCTGTGAAAGAAAGTCAGCACCGGGTAGAGTCATCTTTTAAGAGTCTCAAGTTTTTTATGCCACGCAACAAAGTAGTGGTAAATCTCGCTCCGGCTGATTTGCGAAAAGAAGGAAGTGCCTATGATTTGCCGATAGCACTCTCGGTATTGAAAGCATCCGGCCAGATTGAAGCACCGAATCTCGACCAATATGTAATCATGGGTGAGTTGTCGCTGGATGGCATCCTTCGACCGATCAAAGGTGTATTGCCCATCGCTATTCAGGCGCGCAAAGATGAATTCAAAGGATTTGTGTTGCCAAAGATGAATGCACGCGAAGCTGCCATTGTAAATAACCTTGATGTAATTGGTGTTGAAACCCTGCAGGAGGCGATTGACTTCTTTGAAGGCAAAAAACAAATTGAACCATTAAGTATTGATACACGCGAAATTTTTCAAAGTCGTGTCAATGTATATGATGCTGACTTTAAAGATGTGCAAGGTCAGGAAAACATCAAACGTGCTTTAGAAATTGCAGCAGCGGGAGGACATAATGCGATTATGATTGGCCCGCCCGGTGCAGGCAAGACTATGTTGGCAAAACGGTTGCCTTCCATTCTGCCTCCACTCACATTGAATGAAGCATTGGAGACTACTAAGATTCATTCGGTAGCCGGAAAGGTGGGAGTTGATGCAACTCTCTTAACCACTCGCCCATTTCGCAGCCCTCACCATACGATTTCTGATGTAGCCTTAGTTGGGGGCGGAGGTAATCCCCAACCTGGAGAAATTTCACTTGCACATAATGGTGTCTTGTTTCTTGATGAGCTTCCGGAATTCAAACGAACCGTGCTGGAAGTAATGCGCCAGCCCATGGAGGAAAGACGTGTCACAATTTCACGTGCAAAAATGTCGATCGAATATCCGGCAAATTTTATGCTGGTGGCCAGTATGAATCCTTGCCCGTGCGGATATTATAATCACCCCGAAAAAGAATGTGTATGCGCACCAGGCGTGGTGCAACGATACCTCAGCAGAGTAAGTGGCCCATTGCTGGATCGCATTGACTTGCATGTAGAAGTAGTGCCGGTAAGTTTTGATCAGATGACCACACAGCGCAAGAATGAAACCAGCGAAGAGATTCGCGGACGGGTAGTGAAAGCTAGAGAAATACAAAGCGAACGTTTCAAAGATCATAAGAATGTGTATTGCAATGCCATGATGCCAAGCAACATGGTAAAAGAGATTTGTGTAATCAACGATGCAGGCCGCACACTCTTAAAAACAGCGATGGAGCGGTTGGGCCTTTCCGCCCGTGCGTATGATCGCATCTTAAAAGTGTCGCGCACGATTGCTGATTTGGCAGGAACAGAAGATATTAAAATTGAGCATCTCGCAGAAGCGATCCAATATAGAAGTTTGGATAGGGAAGGATGGGCAGGGTGATTTTTCAATGGATAATGGGAACTTGAGAATGAACACTGTCGGAAAAATATCTTGTGATAGCTAAAGAATAATATCATGGCCTATGTTGAGATTAATTTTGGGCACACAAGCAAATTCCTTGAGGAATAAAATGATCATTCCGGTTTCTGGAAATTTTTGAATTGCTTCAATATCATATTGGTTTTCAGTATTTCTTTCAACGCATGCCTTAGCAAATTATTAAACGTAGGATGCTCTTTCGCTCTACCCAATTTCTGATTCATCAGTGGATTAATCACGCGTTGTCCATATTCTAAAAACCAGCGCTCATACGAAACCGTTTCGCCTGATTTAACATAGGCATTAATCATCTCATCCATTGCAATCGGAGAAAGACCTACCCGTTCAAAATGTGGCAACACTAATTCAATGTGCTCCTTTCTAAACACTAATTGAATATCAATATCAATTCCCTCAACTCTGATTGGCTTATCCATCGGGTCAAATATAATGCGATAATGATATGTTTGTATCATGGAAAAATTTTTCAGGGTCATATATGATGGTTACACCGGCTATTGGAATTACCAGATTAATGAAATACTCCATCTCAGTTGGCACAATTATTTTTATTGGCTGGTCGGTGCGTCCGTAGTCATCTATTCCCGACAAGGAAAATTATCCCTAAGTTTTTATAAGACAAACTATAGTACCTTTTAAAAAGGATTTTTTGGAAGCGATGAGAATTTGCTTAGTAAAAAATTACTTTGATGTATAAGGACCAAATGTCTTTACGATCGGTAAGTCTCGTCTGGTATCATCCAGAATATAAACCATAAACTCACTTCCTCCATGAAGCACACGGATAACGATATGACCGCGTATTGATTTATAATTATCGGTAAGCCATCGTCCGTAAGTGGTAATTGTTTCTCTGTGTACATAGGTTGCAAAAATATCGCGTTGTCCTTCATACGTAGAGGGTGAAATAATGCGATGAAGCACTTCTTCGCCCGGATGATTTGAACTCCACGATTGCTGAACGATAACCCGTGGAGCCAATGTCTTCAAAAAGAATTCATTGGAGGCGTCACGCATGCCATGATGGTTGAGCGTCATTGCATCCACCTTGCCTACCACTTTGGCTACAGGCGTCTCCACATCAAACCATGCCGGAAATCCAAAGCCAGTAATGCCAGTCATATCGCCACCCGTAAAATAATCGAACGCACCATAAGAAATTTTGAACGCTAGGCTAAGCGGGTTTTCATTATACAGATTGCGCGATATGGATGCAGGCAATGCATTCACACTTCCATCACCTTCACCTGTCCAGATATCGCCATTTGATTGTATGTTTCTCACTTGAAAAGATGGATACCTCGTAGACTTATGTAACAGTGTTACCTGATTTTTACTTCCTGCTTTCAATGCTTCAACGGAAAAGGATTTGCGACTAAGATGGTGTTGAATGAAAATCAGGTAATTCGAAAAAGTGGCTGAGTCAAAATTGTTTTTGGCAATGTCTACGGGATATTTGTACGCTGGATAATTGCGGTCGATCAATTTCTTTATGGGGATGTATTCATGCACTTCGGTGATACCGGATAATTTATACGAACCATAGCGCGATGTTTTAGAGAATGGATCAATAGCCCCATAGTGATCAGGATGAAAGTGGGTAATGACAGCATAGTCAATCTGAGTTGCTGCTGGAGAAACGTGCACCAGATATTCATGAATACTTTGTGCTGCGGAAAATGTACTATCAGGCAGTCGCGGAGCAATTTTAAGTGGATTGTTAATTCTTGTTTTGGCTGATCGGTCAACATCGCCAGCATCCAGAAGCATGGTGGTGCCATCAGGAAAAACAAAATAGGTGCTGTTGCCCGATCCGGTATTGATATGATGAATATCAAGAAGCCCTTCTTGCCATGACGATATTGATTGGCCCTTGACTATCCAGGGAACTAAAAGCAGTAGGATAAATAGTTTATGCATGTAAATGAAGAGTGCTCAATTTAGCACCAAGGATCGTATTCATCAACTGCGTAATTTGAGATTCGCGCCTTGATAACCTTTGGATTGGATCTTGAAACCTAAAATTATTATCTTCGTTTCCCAGTAAAACCCAAACCCCATGATTTTCCTCTACATGATTCTTGGCCTGATTGCACTAATTTTAGGAGTAGCTGCCCTACTACCTAAGTCTTTCCATGTTTCCGCAGAAACGGTCATTGAAGAACCCAGCAGTGAAGTTTTCAATTTTGTAAAACAACTAAAAAATCAAGAGAAGTATAGCGTATGGGTGATGGCCGATCCAAACGTAAAACTTGATTATAAGGGCATTGACGGCACAGTAGGTTTTATTTCTTCATGGTCGAGCGAAAATAAGAATGTCGGTGCGGGTGCGCAAGAGATCAAGGCCATCAAAGAGGGCGAACGCTATGATGTGGAATTGCGTTTTGAAAAACCTTTTAAAGCAACCAATCAAGCTTATACAATAACTACTGCGCTTGATGGCAAGCGTACAAAAGTGACTACTGTTTTTAGTGGCAGCAATCCTTACCCAATGAATCTCATGTCGTTGATGATCCGGAAAATGTTGCTCAAGGATATGAATAAGAATATGGAGAATCTGAAATCTGTTTTGGAGAGTAAGTGAAGCGAACTATTCTTTTGTATGGTCTTGCCATGGCGGCATTGGTGTTCCTGCTGAAGTATCTGGAGTACCAACTCATCGTTCGTGATCTTTCTATTGAATTTTATGTGGGCATTGTGGCCCTGTTCTTTACAGCGCTCGGCATCTGGGCCGGTCTTAAACTGACCCAAAAGAGGATCGTTTTGATGGGGCCTGAATTTATTCTCAACCAATCAGAACTTCAACGTATTGGAATCAGCAAACGTGAACACGAAGTGTTAGAGTTGATGGCCAAAGGTCTCAGCAACCAGGAGATTGCCGATAAACTTTTCGTTTCGCTCAATACCATAAAGACACACTCATCCAATTTATTTTTGAAGCTGGAAGTAAGCCGAAGAACGCAGGCGATTAAAAAGGCAAAGGAATTGGGGTTGATCCCGTGAACAACGTTGTAAGCAACCTTAGGCTTTGGATCTTCAGGCTAGTACTTTTGTGTGAATTCGTTTAAATTTTTAACAATCACCCTTTCGGGTGAAGGAATTTTAGGTGAAAGCCCATTGTTTTGGTCAAAATTTAAAACCTATGAAAAAAACAGTAATCACTTATGGAATCATTGCAGGCATGATCACCGGAGGTTTGATGCTGGCCACCATGCCTCTTTTTGTTAATGGAATAGTAAAAATGGAAAACGGACTGTGGATCGGTTACACTGGAATGGTAATCGCGCTGTCCCTGGTCTTTTTTGGAGTAAAGTCGTTTCGCGATCAACATGCAGAAGGCAAAATTACTTTTGGCAAGGGCCTTTTAGTTGGAGTGGGCATCACGCTTATCGCTTCCCTATTTTACGTGATCGCCTGGGAAATAACATTTTCGCGTTCTGGGGAGTGGTTTATGCAGCAGTGGATTACAGGTGAATTGGATAAACTAAAAACCAGTGGCGCCACAGAAGCAGAGCTTCAGATTGCAGAGCAAAAATGGGACGAGTTTGGCTTGCTCTATCAAAATCCACTTATCCGATTCGGAATGACTCTTATGGAAATTTTTCCCGTGGGAATACTCATCTCACTCATTAGCGCAGCATTGCTTCGCAAAAAGGAATTTTTACCCTCCTCGAACAACTAACAACGATCAACAGAATGCAATCCAAAACTAAAACCGTTAAAGAATACATCGAGTCGCTGCCAGATGATAGGAAGCAAATCATTTCGGATATTCGCAAAGTCATTCTTAAAAATCTACCGAAGGGATTTGAAGAAACGATGCAGTACGGAATGATCAGTTATGTGGTTCCGCATAAAACATATCCGTCTGGTTATCATTGCAATCCTAACGATGCATTGCCATTCATCAGCCTTGCTTCACAAAAAAATCACATTGCTCTCTATCACATGGCAGTCTATCAGGGAGTCTTGCACGATTGGTTTTTGGCAGCATGGAAAAAAGCTACTGACAAAAAACTGGATATGGGTAAAGCCTGTATCCGGTTTAAAAAACCAGAAGATGTTCCTCTGAAATTGATTGGCGAATTATCTGGTAAGGTAACACCGAAGCAATGGATTGAGTTGTATGAAAATACGATCAAGAAATAGGTAACGCAGAACGTGATTGTACTTTCCAACAACCGTCCATCAACTCCCAATCCACTCTCTACTATTCCGGAGCTGTTTCTTTGCTTACAAAAACTTCCTCTTTCATAGCGGGATTAAGGTAGATTTGAATTTTTCCGCTATCCGGTTTGAAGCGATCGATGGGAAAATTACTAAACGGAATGACGGATCGCAGTGAGACAATCTAAGATATCATATCGAAACAGGGTACTCTTCGTGTTATAGATAGTGAATAGCGTTCCGTCTCATTGTCTTTTAGTATATACTTGCCTAACTTACAATTCTAAAATTTACTTTATGCAATGGCGAGGACGAAGACAAAGCGGAAATGTGGATGACCAACGAGGTAGTGGCGGAGGTGGTCGTGGATTCGGTGGATTCCCCATAAAAGGCGGATTGGGAATAGTGGTAGTGATTATTGTCATCAGCCTGATCACCGGAAAAAATCCACTATCACTCCTGCAGCAAATTCCGATTGATAATGGGCCTTCCGTTTCCCAATCAACTCCATACCAGGCCACTCCGGAGGAAGAAGAGTTGTCTCAATTTGTAAAAGTGGTTTTGGCCGATACAGAAGATGTGTGGAATCAGTTGATGGATAATTATCGCGAACCAACTCTCGTTCTATTTAGTGGAAGTGTTCAATCCGGCTGTGGTTCAGCGGATGCTTCTACAGGACCGTTTTATTGCAGTGCTGATGAGAAGGTATATATCGACTTGATTTTTTATGAAGACTTAAAAAATCGTTTTGGTGCTCCCGGAGATTTTGCACAGGCGTATGTAATTGCCCATGAGGTAGGTCATCATGTTCAGCACCTCCTAGGTATCACGGATAAAGTGCATGCCATGCGCGAACAACTGAGTGAGGAAGAGTACAATAAACTTTCCGTCAAGCTGGAATTGCAGGCTGATTTCATGGCGGGGGTTTGGGCTCATCACGCCAACAACATGAATCAGATGATTGAAGAAGGTGATTATGAAGAAGCTATGAACGCGGCCAGTGCCATTGGTGATGATCGGTTGCAAAAACAAGCACGCGGTCAGGTCGTTCCGGATTCATTCACGCATGGTACGTCAGAGCAACGCCAGCGGTGGTTCAAAAAAGGTTTTGAAACAGGCGATCTGAATCAGGGTGATACATTTAACACCACTAATTTGTAGGTTCTAATTTGTTGGGTAAGATGCATCGGTGTATGTATCTTTGATTCCGATGCAAAAAACGGATCTTTATTTTTCTCCCTTAGCACAAATTTTACTCTTTGCAGTCGGGGGTATCCTTTTCACTTCATTGGCCCTGCTTACTTCGCGGCTAATCCGTCCAAATCGCCCTAATGCTCAAAAACTTACTTCCTATGAAAGCGGTGAAACACCGCAAGGCCTGGCATGGATTCAATTCAACGTACGGTTTTATGTGCTTGCCCTGGTGTTTCTTTTGTTTGAAGTGGAAATTGTTTTTTTGTTTCCTTGGTCAACTGTTTTTGCTAATACAGATTTGAACAACCAAACCGATGGTACGTGGGGTTGGTTTGCTTTTGCCGAGATGTTGGTATTTATTGTAGTGCTGGCCATGGGCCTCGCTTATGTTTGGAAAATGGGCCACCTTGATTGGATAAAATCACAACCGCAATCTTCATCATATAAATCTCCGGTGCCAGCTCGTTTATACGAAGATATCAATAAGAAATTTCAAGACTCAACGCATCCAAAAGTATAATACGTACTATGAAAGGTCTGCTCGATCAGCAATTTGAGAATGGAGGGGTGATCATCACGAAAGTAGATGACTTGTTGAATTGGTCGCGTTTGTCTTCCTTGTTTCCGATGACATTTGGGTTGGCCTGCTGTGCTATCGAATTCATGAGCACGGGTAGCACCGTGTATGACATGGATCGTTTTGGTATGGTGCCACGTGCAACACCCCGACAATCCGATGTGATGATTGTATCTGGTACAGTAACATTTAAAATGGCCGATCGCATTAAACAATTATATGAACAGATGTCGGAGCCACGCTACGTGATTTCAATGGGGTCGTGTTCAAATTGTGGAGGTCCCTATTGGCAACATGGTTATCATGTTGTGAAAGGAGTGGATCGGATTATTCCGGTCGATGTATATGTGCCCGGTTGCCCCCCGCGGCCAGAAGCATTGATTGGTGGAATTTTAAAACTTCACGAAAAGATCAGAAGCGAGAGTCGTATGAAGCCGACAGCTATTGAGCAATTGATGAATAAAGAATCTCAACATGTCTGAAAGAAGAGAGCAGTTATTATCAATTATTCGTGAGGTATCCCATGAGGAAATTACAGAGATACCCAATTCAACACCTTTTGGTTTAATCATTAAGAAAGAAGTTCTCTCTTCACTATGTGAAAGTCTTTACAAAAATCCTTCGACTTATTTTGATATGCTTTCCTGTATTACCGGAGTTGACAATGGACCAGAGGCAGGAACGATGGAGGTGATTTATCATTTGTATTCAATTCCGTTTAACCAGTCGCTCGTGCTGAAAGTAATTTTGCCAAGAGAGAAGGCTGAATTAGAAAGCATTGTTTCTATCTGGAAGACAGCCAACTGGCTGGAGCGTGAAGTGTATGATATGTTTGGTATCCAATTCAATAATCATCCCGACTTACGAAGAATATTGATGCCTGCCGATTGGAAAGGTTTTCCGTTAAGGAAGGATTATAAACACGAAGAATATTATCGTGGGGTGAAAGTCGAATACTAATTTATAATTGACAATGGATAATGGACAATTGACAATTAAGAATGGGGAAAATGTTCTTAAGCAGAAGAGCTATTTTTTTGCCTTGGACATAGTCAAGGTTTGTTTGTCATTGCAAGAAAAAAGAGAGTTTGTTTTATCAAAGCAATTACTGAGAAGCGGAACTGCTATTGGAGCATTGGTTGAAGAAGCCAATGAGACTCATCGGATCAGATCATTAATAGATTCAGAAGTACATGACTCAGCCAGAGGAGAGGTGCTGCTTATGCAGTGCACCGAACTCATTAAACTATTAACAGCATCAATTAAAACCTCAAAACTAAAACGCTAGCACTTATTATGCATTATCAACTGTCAAGTATCCATTGAAAGACCAACAATACATATATAAACCCGATAATCTGATCGACTCGGAGCCGAACAAGTTCAAGGTAAGCGAGTTGAAATCGGAGGAGATGATTCTAAACCTTGGACCGCAGCATCCATCCACTCACGGTGTGTTGCGTTTGGAGGTATTGTCGGATGGAGAGATTGTGAAAGATGTGATTCCGCATATCGGCTATCTGCATCGTTGTTTTGAAAAGCATGCTGAAAGTCTTCCCTACAATCAGGTTATTCCTTTTGTGGATCGCATGGATTATGTAGCGGCCATGAATTCTGAGCACGCTTATGCGATGGGTGTTGAACGAATGTTGGGCATTACGGATCAGATTCCAAAACGGGTAGAATACATTCGGGTGCTGGTAGCTGAAATGAATCGCATAGCCTCTCACTTGATTGCTGTGGGAACTTATGGACTTGACCTTGGAGCCTTCACGCCATTTTTCTGGGTCATGCGTGATCGTGAGCATATTCTCAGGTTATTGGAGTGGGCGAGTGGTGCAAGAATGCTTTATAACTATATCTGGATTGGAGGATTATTTTATGACTTACCCGTTGGGTTTGAACAACGTTGCCGTGAATTCATCAAATACTTCCGTCCTAAAGTCAAAGAACTGCAAACCATATTGGTTGATAACAAAATTTTTATCGATCGCACTGCAAATGTAGGTGTGCTTCCACTTGATCTTGCTATCAATTCGGGAATAACGGGCCCGATGCTTCGCGCTTCAGGTCTTCGTTTTGATTTAAGAAGAGTGGATGGTTATTCCGTTTATCCTGAATTGGAATTTGAGATTCCGATTGGTGAAGGAAAAATGGGACAGGTGGGAGATTGTTGGGATCGTACGCATGTTAGAGTTAGGGAGATCTATGAATCTCTGAAAATCATGGAACAGTGTTTAGATCAACTGGAGGGTGATCACAAACGCACCCGTGAGTTTGATCCTCAGGCTATCGTTCCGAAAAAGATACGCCCCAAGGCGCAGGAATTATATGTGCGTGCCGAAAATCCTAAGGGAGAGCTGGGTTTCTTCTTTCGTGCAGATGGTAGAAGTGATATTCCATTCCGCTGTAAAGCAAGAGCCTGTTCATTTGTTAATCTTTCGATATTACCTGAAATTAGCAGAGGTGTTTTAATAGCCGATCTGATAGCTATTTTAGGATCTATTGATATCGTGTTAGGCGAAGTAGACCGTTAAGGTATGATGAAGATTCTTTCCGCTCCTCAAATAAAAGAGTTGGATGCCTACACCATCCAGCATGAACCTATTGCTTCCATTGATCTGATGGAGCGCGCAGGCAGGGCTTTTACAAATTGGTTGGTTGAACACTACGATGCTACCCATCGAATAGGAATTATCTGTGGTACTGGCAACAATGGTGGAGATGGATTAGGGATAGCCAGGATGCTCCATGAGTGGAATTACCCGGTGAAGGTGTGGATTGTTCGCGGTAGCGTGAAGGAAGCCAATGATTTTCAAATCAATCTTCTGCGCATTGAAAATAAAATTCCTGTTGTTGAGATAACAACTCAAGTAAAAGTCGAATTATTTGCAGACCGCACCATCCTGATCGATGCCATTTTCGGTTCAGGCCTTTCTCGACCAGTAGAAGGAATTTATGAAGAAGTGATCGATCGCCTTAATGCCAGTAAGGCAATCAGGATTTCTGTGGATATCCCATCCGGAATGTTTGCCGACAAATATTCAGAAGGAGAGATATTCAGAGCTCATCACACCATATCCTTCCAATTGCCCAAATTAGCTTTTCTGATGCCGGGGAATAATCTCTACACGGGTGAGTGGCATTTGGTCGATATTGGGTTAAGCAAAAAAGGTCTTCATGAAATTCAAACTCCTTTTTATCTGACAACCTTAAAGACGATTAAGAAAAATTGGAAGCCCAGAAACAAATTTGATCACAAAGGAAAATTCGGTCATGCTTTAATAATAGCGGGTTCTACCGGAAAGATGGGTGCCTGCATCCTGTCTGCGAAAGCAGCCTTACGTTCTGGTGTAGGGTTATTGACGGTGCACGTTCCTCAACCTGGGTATCAGATCATTCAAACAGCAGTACCTGAAGCGATGGCGTTGATCGATCCATCGGATGATCATTTTTCAGAGCATAAATCAGAAGATCATTTTAACACGATTGGTATAGGACCGGGGTTGGGTCAACATGAAGAAACAAAAAATGCGTTGGCAAAACTGTTCGAAAAATTCAATAGGCCAATGGTAATCGATGCCGATGCCTTGAACTTGATATCAGCTCATTCCGAATTACAATTACTGATTCCGCCAGGAAGTATACTTACTCCTCATCCTAAAGAATTTGAACGATTGGCTGGAGAATGGTCCAATGATTTTGAACGACTTATAAAACTTCAAAGATTCTCAAAGAAAATTAACTCTGTGATTGTATTGAAAGGTGCCTATTCAACAATTGCCTGTCCGTCAGGTGATGTATATTTTAATCCAACGGGCAATCCGGGCATGGCCACGGGCGGCAGTGGCGATGTGCTCACCGGAATAATCACCGGCTTATTTGCCCAGGGCTACACCGCAGAAGAAACTGCTATCATGGGTGTATATCTGCATGGTCTGGCTGGCGATCTTGCAGGGCGTGAAAAGGGGTGGAGTTCCCTTACTGCCGGAGATTTGATTGATTTTCTGCCCATGGCATTTAAAAAACTGGGTTAAGCGACCACTTCTAGTATTTTATTTTACTTTCTATTAAACTTTTGGCTCACATATTGTATCTAAACAGTACTAATAGCCGTAGAAGGTATTTGTATGATATCAAGAAAAATCTCTTTCGCACTTATATGTGTTTTAACGTCAGCAATGGCCACATTAGGTCAGGTGAAAGACGATCCTTTTTCTCAACGTCCGGTTGATCCAATTAAGTCGGTGGCGATTTTCCCCAACCCTGCCACAGAATTCATCAGTGTTAAGTTCGAAGCTCCAATTGCAAAACAGATCAGGCTTTCTGTGCATAATGTTATCGGCAATACCATGGAGTTGGAAAGTGAAGTATTGGACGAACACGAAATCAAATTAAAAGTTAAAGACCTCGCTACAGGATATTACCTGATTTCATTAAAGGATGAGCGTTTGAACCTCTCCGGCACATACAAGTTTTTAAAGCGATAGTCTCTCCATTTCATTAGTGCTTTGATTTACCTATTTTTCTGATTCAATTCTGAATCAGTTGAATCACTACTTGCTCGCTATTGACATCGGCACTACCAGCACTAAGGGGCTTGCCGTCTGTTCCGATGGAAAAGCAATAGCAAGTCATCAGAGTTTCTATCCTACATTTTATCATCAGGCTGATTTTGCAGAACAAGATCCTAAACAGATTTATCAGTCGGTTCAGCAGGTCATTTCACATGTGATCTCACAGGTTTCAGATAATTATGTACTGAAGGGGCTCAGCTTCAGCAGTGCCATGCATAGCATCATGGCAGTCGATGCGGAGGCGAAACCACTCACTCCGTTAATCATCTGGGCCGACACACGAAGCACTGTGCAGGCAAAAGCATTAAGAAATTCTTCCCTTGGAAAAGCACTGCATCATGAAACCGGTGCCCCCGTTCACCCGATGTCGCCTTTATGTAAATTGATCTGGTGGAAAGAAAATCACCCTGAGTTAATACGAATCGCCCACAAGTTCATTTCGATGAAGGAATTTGTTGTTCATCAGTTGTGTGGTGAGTATGTAGTGGACTACTCCATCGCATCAGCTTCCGGACTTTTTGATATTCATTCTTTACAATGGCATAAAGAAGCGCTACAATTAACAGGATTGAGGGCAGATCAATTGTCAAAGCCGGTTAATGCAACATTCACTTGTTTGATCAAACCGGAAATTCAAAAGTATTTATCGTTACCGAACGTACCTGTGGTGATGGGTGCGAGTGATGGGTGCCTCGCTCAGTTAGGAAGTGGAGCAATGAATAAGGACGATCTCACCATTACCATCGGCACCAGTGCTGCGGTAAGAAGAGTGTCTAAAAGGAATTTGGAAGACCCACAATTACGACTTTTCAATTATCCATTGGACGACAAAACGCTGATCAGTGGCGGTGCCTCCAACAATGGTACAGCGATAATTGATTGGTTTAATCGTGAGTTTAATAGTACGTCTCAAAATCTAAAGGAGTTCGTAAAGGAAACCGAAACAATCGCCCCAGGAAGCGAAGGATTGATTGCTCTTCCTTATTTGTTGGGTGAGCGCGCCCCGATTTATAATCCGGAAGCGCGGGGAGTTTTTTTTGGTGTATCGGTGCGTCACACGCCCAATCATTTTAAGAAGGCATTATTGGAAGGTATCTGCTTCGAGATACTCAGTATTGTGAGAAGCGTAGAAGAAGTTCATGGTCCTTCAGACAAAATCTTTGTGAGCGGAGGGTTCACTTATTCTGCAGAATGGGTGCAATTACTGAGCAATGTATTAGGAAGAGAACTGATTCAGTCTGAAGTGAATGATGCCTCGGCTATTGGCGCGGCCATGATCGGTTTTGAAGCGTTGGATCTTTCATTTCAGCATCAGGCGGGCGGGGTAAAATCATATCGACCAGACACCGAACTGAGCAAACTGTATCATAAGCAGTTTGAGGTATTTGAGTTACTTTACAAGCAACTTGAACCTTTGTTTGATCAGGCTCGTAAATAGTGAAATCATTCAAATAAGCGTCATTCAATCTTTTGCGCCCGGGAAATTAACACCTTGTTTCAGGATCTGTTCAGAATCATTTACTTTGGTGGTTTATAAGTTAGCAGTAAATCAAAAATAACCCTGAACATCATGCAAATTGGTCTGGTAGGACTTGGTAAAATGGGATATAACCTGGCTCTTAACTTCAAAAGCAAAGGACATAACGTTGTTGCTTTTGATGTGAACAAGGTAGCCATGGAAAGTATTGCCAAAGAGCAAATTACCACCATGCCATCTATTGGCGAAATGGCGCTAGCTATGGAAGGAAGACGGGTGGTGTGGATCATGGTGCCTGCCGGCAATGTGGTGGATGTGGTGCTTAGCAATTTAAAATATCATTTAGCCCCTGATGATATTGTGATCGATGGTGGCAACTCTCATTATAAGGACACACTGACCCGAGCGCGCGATCTCGAAAAATTAGGTATTCATTATTTGGACTGCGGCACGAGCGGTGGCGTAAACGGTGCCAGGCATGGTGTGTGTACAATGATTGGAGGAAAGAAAGAAATCTTCGATTACTGTGAACCTATTTTCAAATCGATCTCTGTTGCTAATGGTTATCTGTATTGTGGCAAAACCGGCAGCGGTCACTTCACAAAGATGGTCCATAATGGAATTGAATATGGGATGATGCAGGCGATTGCCGAAGGCATGGAAGTTTTGCATCGCTATGATGGTGACATGGATCTTGCAGCCGTATCAAAAGTATGGAATAACGGATCGGTGGTCCGGAGTTGGTTGATGGAACTCACACAGCACGCACTTGAAAAAGATAAGAATCTCGAATCAATTAAAGGTGTCATGCACTCTTCCGGTGAAGGTAAGTGGACGGTGGAGACTGCCCTTGAGATGGGAGTGCCAACACCGGTAATCACCATGTCGTTATTGATGCGCTATCGCTCTCAACAGGAAGATACATTCTCAGGAAAAATTGTTGCCGCCCTTCGCAATGAATTTGGCGGACATGCGGTAGAGAAGAAAGAGTAAAGCAAATTATTTCCCTTCCGTTTTGTCCTTCACCCATTCGCGGGCATTCACAAAGGCTTCCATCCAGGGAGAGATTTCATGATTTTGTTTTCCTGCTGGATAGTAAGGCCAGTTCCAAGCAAAGAGTGATCGCTCTATGTGCGGCATGATCACCAGATGTCTTCCATCGTTGGAACATAATGCGGCCACAGCAAAATCAGAATCATTGGGATTGCCAGGATATTCCGCATAGGTATAAGTAGCCGCCACTTTGTAAGATAGATCAGCTGGAAGTTTGAACATGCCCTCACCATGTGCTAACCAAACACCTAACTGAGCTCCCTCATAGCTCTGCAACATCACCGAATTATTTTTGGGTACGGTTACATTGATGAACGCAGATTCAAATTTTCCCGAACCATTGTGATGCATTTTTGGATGTTGATCCATTGGCATCTCACGATATACGAGTCCTAACTCCATCATCAACTGACAACCATTGCACACACCAAGACTAAGTGTGTCCGGACGATTGTAAAAATTATCCAACGCAGTTTTTGCTTTGGGATTGTATAAGAATGCACCGGCCCAACCTTTGGCCGAACCCAGCACATCGGAGTTAGAGAATCCTCCGACAAACACAATCATATTCACACCGGAAAGATCTTCACGACCCGAAACCAGATCCGTCATGTGAACATCTTTCACATCAAAGCCTGCCAGGTATAACGAGTAAGCCATCTCACGATCACCATTCACACCTTTTTCGCGGATGATAGCCGCCTTCAATCCACGGGGTGTTCTGCGTGATGGATCGATTCCATAGGTAGAGAACTTTCCATCAAATCGAGATTGAAACTTGTAGCTAAGCGGTTGTTTTGAAAAACTATCTCTTCGCCTTTCTGCGTGACCTTTCGGGCGCTGAATCTTATCTAATAAATACGAAGTGTGGAACCACTTTTCTCTTAAATAATCAATTGACAATTGACAGTTGACAATTGACAATTCGCGGGTTTGCGTTATGGTTCCGATATTCTGATAACCAACTTTATGTTTGTCTAACAGGGCCGTTACTTCGTTCAGATTATCGACTTGAATTACTATGCCTGGATTTTCGCTAAATAGAGTTTTGATATCATCTTCACTATTTTTTAATGTAATATTCATTCCTACTTCCGGTGTAGGGAAACACATCTCAAGTAATGTAGTGATCAAACCTCCTGAGGAGATATCATGACCTGCCAGAATCAAATCAGTACTAATCAATTCCTGAACGGCAGCAAAGCAGGCTTTGAAATATTCAGCATCGTTGATGGTTGGCGTTTCTTTACCCAGTGCATTCACAATTTGTCCAAAGCTGCTTCCTCCTAATTTCAATTCATCTTTTGAGAAATCGATGTAGAGTATGTTTGAACCATTTACTGGTTTTGCATCCGGTGAAACTGTTTTACGAACATCACTCACTTCCCCAACAGCAGAAATGATCACCGTGCCCGGTGAATACACGACTTCTCCACCAGGATATTTCTGTGTCATCGACAAGGAATCTTTTCCGGTAGGAATGTTAATTCCAAGCTGACAGGCAAATTCACTTACTGCTTCTACAGCCTGATACAGTCTTGCGTTTTCACCTTCATTTTTTGCTGGCCACATCCAGTTCGCGCTCAGCGATACGCCTTTCAATCCATGTGTGAGTGGTGCCCAGACTAAGTTTGTTAATGCTTCAGCAATTGCAAGTCTGCTTCCTGCTGCTGCATTCACCATGGCGGCAGCGGGTGCATGACCAATAGAAGTTGCAATGCCTTTGTGGCTCAGGAAATCAATCGTCATCACCGACACGTTGTTCAACGGAAGTTGAATGGCACCGCAGGTTTGCTGTGTGGCCACTTTTCCACTTACCGAACGATCGACTTTATTCGTTAACCAATCTTTACACGCAACGGCTTCGAGTTGCAATACTTGCTCGATGTACTCCTGTAGCTTCGATACATCATAACGCACTTCTTCAAACGAGGAAGTCTTTGTCTTATCCGTAAGAATGGTTTTAGGTGATGATCCAAACAAGTGACTCACCTCTAAATCAACGGGCGCAATGCCCTTGTCTTTATTGGCGAAAACAAAACGATGATCTCCGCTAGCGTTTCCGATAACATACATTGGCGCACGCTCTCTTTCTGAAACACGTTTTAATATTTCTACATCTTTTTCATGAATGGCAATGCCCATGCGCTCCTGCGATTCATTACTGATGATTTCTTTTGCAGATAAGGTTGGATCTCCGACAGGAAGTTGATCAATGTTAATCACGCCACCGGTTTCTTCCAGTAATTCACTGAAACAATTCAAGTGTCCACCCGCTCCATGATCGTGAATCGATACAATCGGATTTTCTGAAGACTCCACCATCGCGCGTATCGCATTCATCACACGCTTTTGCATTTCAGGATTTGAACGTTGCACGGCATTTAATTCCAATGCATTTCCAAACTCACCAGTAATCACGGATGAAACAGCCGCACCACCCATACCGATGCGGTAGTTATCGCCACCCATCAACACAATTTTATCTCCAGCCTTCAGATGTTCTTTTTTGCTGTCTTTCTCTTTTCCAAAGCCAATACCACCCGCTTGCATGATCACTTTGTCGAAACCAAATTTCTTTGCTTGCTCAAAATGTTCGAAGGTGAGTACGCTTCCGCAGATCAAAGGCTGACCAAACTTATTTCCGAAGTCACTCGCACCATCCGATGCTTTAATCAGAATCTCTGCCGGTGTTTGATACAACCATTTACGTGCTTCAAATTTTTTCTCCCACGGTCTGCCGTTTCCCAATCGAGGATACGAAGTCATGTACACGGCTGTTCCGGCCAACGGCAACGAACCTTTACCGCCAGCAAGCCGATCGCGGATTTCGCCACCTGATCCGGTAGCTGCTCCGTTGAATGGTTCAACGGTAGTTGGGAAGTTGTGCGTTTCTGCCTTGAGCGAGATCACTGAATCAAAATCTTCTATCTTGAAAAAGTCAGGAACATCCTGGCGTACTGGGGCAAACTGCTCTACACGCGGACCCTTAATAAATGCAACATTGTCTTTGTATGCCGATACGATGTAGTTCGGATTTTCTTTCGAAGTCTTTTTGATCAGTTGAAAAAGCGTTGACTCTTTTTCTTTTCCATCGATGATGAAGGTGCCGTTAAAAATTTTATGACGGCAATGCTCACTATTTACTTGTGAGAAACCGAACACTTCACTGTCGGTGAGTTTGCGACCGAGTTTCCAACTCACATCATTCAAATAATCGATTTCTTCCTGACTCAATGCAAGCCCCTCTTTTTCGCTGAAGACTTTGATGTCGTCAATGTCAAGAATTGGTTCAGGAGTGTGGTGAATGGTGAAAATATCCTGATCCAATCCCGGATATAAATGCTGCAACATCCCATCGTGGCTGGCCGATACGCTCTCTACGTTAAAGAATTCTTCAATACGCTTGATTCCTGCAATGCCCATGGTTTGAGTGATTTCCACCGCATTGGTGCTCCAGGGGGTAATCATTTCCTTGCGCGGACCAACAAAATGGCCGGTCAGGTTTGATTCAGTCAAAGGCTTGGCACCGCTGAAAAGCCAAATAAGCTTCTGAATGTCAGTAATTTGTAAAGGCTGATTCGTTCCAACTGCGAAAATTACGTTGGTGGGAGAGCTGAAGAATAAAATCATGGAATGAGGCCGTGTTTTCAGGCGCTCAAAAATAATACTTAATGACCTTTCCTTTTACTTTTTATTGCAGTGTTTCTCAGCGCTTTTTGGAGAACATCCAACTCAGAAAATCCGGTTCGGCAAAGGCATTGTCCCAACTGTTGTGATTGACATTAGGATATTCTGTATAGTTCACGCTGACCTTCATCGTTCTCAGCTTTTCAACCATCTGCCGGGAATGTTTTACGTCCACCACGGCATCGGCTGAACCATGAAATACCCGGAACGGTATTTTTGCAACTCGCTTGTCATAGCGGGCAGCATCGCCACCTCCGCAAATGGGAGTGGCTGCGGCAAATAATTTCGGATTTCGATACACGGCTTCGAAGGTGCCCATACCACCCATGGAGAGGCCTGTGATATAAATTCTTTTTTTATCGACACCTTCTGCTTTGGCAATCTCTTTCACCAAAGAGATGGCTGACTGAAGTGCAACCGTTTCAGGTTTCGAATAATCAAAAGTGAGTGTAATCGGTGAGGTGCTTCGGTCGATCTGTACATTGCCCCAATAACTTTCGGTTGGGCATTGTGGAAAGATAACAATAGCCGGAAAGTTCCTGTGGTTCTCTTCCGTTAAGAAAAGTTTGGAGCCATGAGTCAATTGTTTTTCATTGTCGTTGCCACGCTCACCCGCACCATGCAGGAAAAGTATGAGTGGATATTTTTTTGTGCGATCATAATTTTCCGGATAGAGAATACGATAGGGCAGTGAAAGACCAGAAGGAGAGGCATACACTTTCTTTTCGTATTGATTGAGATCTTGGGCATTCAGATTGGCAGTAACCTGAAACAGCAAGAGGAAGATGGTCATGAATCTCATACAAGGATGGTTAAAAAAATAAAAAAAGGCGTCCAATCATCTTGAGTTCGGACGCCTGTTTCTTTAATGAGTAAAGCAATTAGTTGCCTTTCTTTGCTTTTTTCTCCGCCCGCTTTTCCTTCAAGGTTTTTACGGGCTTCTTCTTCTCATCTTTTTTGCGGTCCATTCCTTTTGACATAGTAGTTGAGTTTTAGTGATATAAAAGTAATAAAAATTTTCATTGACTAACAGACTTTACCAAGATAGGAATACTTCCGGCTATCACCCCATTATGGCCGGTGTCCAGAATCTCCAATTGATAATCGCTTAGATGGCGCAGGAGTGCTTGCATGTTCCGGACGGTGATGATCTTATCGTGTTTGCCCACCACCAGGGTGAGTTTAGTTGAATGACGCTTGATCAGGCCCGCAATATCTTTCATATCAAAATGCAGATGCCGGAACACCACCCATGAGTAATACACGCGTTCGCGTTTTTCTTTAGTATCCATCTGCGACTCGGCAAAACGAAGTAACCCGTTATCCACTAAATGAAGACGATGAAGACCCGATGTAATGGCATGCAAACGACCCGGTTTCAGGATCATGCTTTTGAAAAACTCACGCAGCACCAGGGGATAGGTGGCCAGGCTATACCAAAGGCTGGTTTTGATTCCGTCCGGAGCGAGGAGAAAAATATGTTCTACTTGAGCAGGGAAGAGTTCCAAGGTAGCCAGTGCAAACTTGCCACCCATGCTGAAACCCAATACACTGAGCGTTTCAATTTTATGCTCCTTCAGAAAGTGCACCATGATCTCTCTCCACATTTCTTTCTCCAGCGGTTGTTCACCTTCGTTCCATTGACTACTTCCATGAAAGAAAAGATCAAAGGCATAGAGGGTATAGTGAGCAGCCAGTGTTTCAGTGAGCGCAGCAAAAGCCCGGTGGTGCTGACCAAAGCCATGAAAGAGAAGCAACACCTTATCTCCGTGCCCTGATTTTTGGTATAAAAGCGTACTATTCTTGTGAACTAAGGTATGTTGCATGCAGGATTTAAAAGTATGAAAATTAAGGATGTGAGGCATCATCGTGTATCGTGCTGCGTAACTTTGATCATCAAGGCCGCAATGGTATCGACTAGTAAACCTAAAAGATTATGAATAAGCGCTATCAAATTGATATCCTATTAGCATCTGAATATCCAGAAGTGGTAGCAGTATGGGAAGCTTCGGTGCAGGCTACCCATCATTTTTTAAAGGAAGAAGACATTGCTTACTTTAAACCGCTTATCCTTTTGGTGTATTTGAAAGCCGTTGACCTGCGATGTGTACGAAACGAACAGCATAGCATCATTGGATTTTTAGGAGTGGCCGAAAATAAAATTGAAATGCTGTTTATTCATCCTAAAGCTTTAGGCAAAGGAATTGGTAAAACGTTTGTTAATTATGCGATTCAGCAAATGCAGGCAACTAAGGTTGATGTAAATGAACAGAACCAACAAGCCGTTGGCTTTTACGAGTATCTTGGTTTTAAAACCATCAGTCGTTCTGAGTTAGATAGTTTAGGAAAACCATATCCTATTTTGCACCTGGAGTTAATGAGATAAAGCCCTCATCAATAAACTGCCAATAAAAAAATCCCTGTTTTTTCTCCTATAAATTGGTAATTTGAAGTTCAACTTTAACGTGATCTGTTATGAGCAACCTCAACTTAAAAGCCAAAGCCGAAAATACGTACGATGCCATTGTAGTAGGCTCTGGCATAAGTGGAGGCTGGGCCGCCAAGGAACTCTGTGAAAAAGGATTGAAAACACTCGTGTTGGAGCGTGGCCCGATGGTAGAGCATATGAAGGATTACCCAACGGCCACCTATGCACCGTGGGATTTTGGCCACCGCAATGTGATCACTGAAAAGATGCGTGAAGAGCAGCACATTCAAGTGCGTGGCTTTTGCAACGAAGCCAACAGTCACTTTTTTGTGAATGATAAAGAACATCCCTACAACCAGGTAAAACCCTACGACTGGATTCGTGGCTATCATGTAGGAGGTCGTAGTCTTACGTGGGGCCGTCAATGCTATCGCTGGAGCGATCTTGATTTTGCAGCCAATGCCAAAGATGGTCACGGTGTCGATTGGCCGATTCGGTATAAAGACATTGCCCCCTGGTATAGCTATGCAGAAAAGTTTGTGGGAGTCAGTGGCTCAGCAGAAGGCTTGCCTCAATTGCCGGATGGTGAATTTCTTCCACCCATGGAAATGAATTGTCTGGAGAGACATATTTCTGGCAGCATCAGTTCAACCTTTCCTGAACGCAAAATGATCATCGGTCGTGTGGCGAATCTCACCAGAGGGTTGAATCAACGGGGCCCCTGTCAGTTTAGAAATGCATGCGATCGCGGTTGTCCCTTCTCAGGATATTTTAGTAGCAATAGCGCTACTTTGCCGGCTGCTAACGCAACGGGAAATTTAACCCTCAGACCTAATTCGGTCGTGTCGGAAGTCGTGTATGATAAGGACACAAAGAAAGCTACCGGTGTGCGCATCATTGATGCCGAAACAATGGTCGCGGAAGAATACTATGCCAAAATTATTTTCCTGAATGCATCCACATTAGGTTCCACTTTTATTTTACTTCATTCAACTTCAGAATCATTCCCCAATGGAATGGGCAATAGTAGTGGCCAACTGGGTCATAATCTGATGGACCATCATTATCATGTGGGTGCTACAGGTTCCTATGAAGGATTTAAAGATGAATATACATTCGGACGCAGGCCCAATGGAATTTATGTTCCGCGTTTTAGAAATCTGGATGCAAAAACACAACGCAATGATTATCTGCGAGGCTTTGGCTATCAGGGCGGGGCATCGCGTGGACGCTTTCAGGGATCTGAAAAAATTGGTGCTGAATTAAAAGAAGAGGCCGCTGGTCTTGGCGATTGGGGTATGTGGCTAGGTGCGTGGGGAGAACAATTACCCGACTATGATAATAAAGTGTCATTAAGCAAGGAGAAGAAAGACAAGTGGGGCCTTCCTTTACTGGACATTGACTGTGAGTTTAAGGAAAACGAAATGGCAATGCGAAAGGACATGATGAACAGTGCAGCCGAAATGCTGGAAAGTGCAGGCCTGAAAAATATTAATACTTTTGATGACGATAAAGCCTATCCGGGTTTATGCATTCATGAAATGGGAACGGCCCGCATGGGCAAAGACCCGAAGACATCGGTGCTGAATAAATGGAATCAATTGCATGAGGTGAAAAACGTATTTGTTACCGATGGTGCCTGCATGACTTCTTCGGCTAATCAAAATCCTTCTATTACCTATATGGCCCTCACTGCACGTGCGGCTGATTATGCTGTTGCGGAGTTGAAGAAGGGAAATCTTTAAGGAGTACGAATTACTTTTCGTGCTGCCATAGTACCTTTGTGGTTCAACTACTTAGGCCATCTTCAAACTTTTTTCAACTTTGTTAAAATAATCCACCATAGCGCTCCGTCTATGCAGTCATAACGCGCAGATGGCAACATGGACCTGGCAATGCAAGAAATAAAACAAAACACCTTCCTGAAGGAAAAAGACAAACTGCTCGGGTTTATCCGCAGCAGGGTGTCTTCGGTGGAAGAGGCGGAAGATATTCTTCAGGATGTGTTTTACCAATTTATTGAAGGGTTCAACTCCATTCAGTCACTCGATCGTGTTACCTCCTGGCTATATAGTGTTGCCCGGAATAAAATTATCGACCGCTATCGCAGAGATGCTTCACGTCCGCAACGCACCGACTTCGAATTATTGGCGGGCCGCGATGAAGATGCACCATTAACACTACAGGAAATTTTGCCGGATCTGGATAATAGTCCGGAGGCCATGCTGTTGCGCGAAGCAATCTGGGAGCAGATCACAGACGCCTTGGCAAGTTTGCCTGCTGATCAGCGTGAGATTTTCATCCTCAATGAAATTGAAGAGAAAGGATTCAGGGAAATCTCTGAGAAGACAGGCATATCAATCAACACCTTGCTTTCGCGAAAGCGTTATGCCATCATGGCGCTGCGAAAGACGCTGCAAAAGTTTTATGATGATGTGATTGATTAAAAAAAGAAATTAAGAAACTTAAAATAGTGAATGTATGAAACGAGGAATGTGGGCAGGAAAAATTTTGATAGGCACTCTGGTTGCTATCATTGTAGTATATGGAGTGATTACAGGCACTCAATATTTGTGGAACTGGCTGGTGCCTGAGTTATTTGCAGGGCCGGTGATCAACTTCTGGCAAACAGCTGGACTGTTGCTGCTATCTAAAATTTTCTTGTGGAGTTTTGGAAGGTGTAGTTGTCATGGAGGCGGCCATGCAGGAGGCCCCTGGAAATATTACTGGAAAGAGAAATGGACAAGCATGTCGCCCGATGAGCGTGAACGCATAAAGCAGAAGATGAAAGAGAAATGGTGTTATAAAGAGGCTCCCGCTTCAGATACCCATTCAGGCAGCGCAAACGGTTGAAGTAAATTTTCAAGAGAAACCTTCC
>Ga0163149_10000733_pt1 | contig 43163 bp, 33 predicted proteins | sample OliLakLV19MP5G1_FD_148604 | JGI IMG/M metagenome (GOLD analysis project Ga0163149, IMG submission 148604) | Freshwater microbial mat bacterial communities from Lake Vanda, McMurdo Dry Valleys, Antarctica - Oligotrophic Lake LV.19.MP5.G1 | ecosystem: Environmental > Aquatic > Freshwater > Lake >...
GGGGAAGTTGCGCGCACTCGTGACGCTTGCTGCGGCGTCGGATTGGCTCCACTGGCTCGACGCGATCGGCAAGGAGAAGATCGGCTTCGACGTTCGTCTCGTGCTCAACCAGGACTCCGACATGTACTACGTCTTCGACAAGAAGACGTACGACCTCGAGGCGGACGGCATCGGTGATCGGAAGATCCACGCGGTCGTCGAACCGCTCTTGACCTTCACTCCGAACACGCGTCGCGTGCGTAATCTGCCGATGGAACTCGCGCGAGCCGGCGCCAAAGTGTGCTTCACGCCGCGTGTGGACGATCTCCCGAACTACAAGGCCTGGCTCGCGCACGTGAGCGAGCTCGTGGGCGCCGGGATGTCGCGCGAAACCGCGCTGCGGGGATTGACGTTGAATCCGGCCGAAATGCTCGGCGTCGGTGATCGCGTCGGCAGCATCGAAAAGGGGAAGGACGCAAACCTCGTCTTCGTGGACGGCGATCCGTTCCAGCCCTCGACCCGCATCCAGGCCGTCATGCTCGACGGTCGCTTCGTCTTCGGTGAGGTGGACCTGTGATTCGGCTCGATCTCATGCGTCGACTGTCGTTCCTCGCCGTCGTTTCGTGCGCCGCGTTCCCCGTGCTCGCCCAGGAAGGCGAGAAAACCGACGCCCCGAAAGGCGACGCCGAGGAGTCGAAGGACGAGAAGAAGAAGGACGAGGAGGAGCGCTGGTTCGCGATCCTGAACGGCGACGTGTACGCCGGGACCGGTGAGATCCTGCGCGGCGCGACGCTCCTCTCGAAGAACGGAAAAATCCACTCGATCGGCTACGACCTGTACATCCCGCCGGACGCGAAGACGGTCGATGCGAAGGGCTATCGCCTCTATCCGGGGCTCGTGGCGATCTCCTCGCAGGGCCTACTCGGCAATGCGTCGGGCGATTTCGAGGACACGATCGACCCGTTCAGCTTCCGCATGGTGCTCGGACTCGGGACGGGCATCACGACCACGGGCGTCGGCTCGGGCGCAGTGAAGCTCAAGCGCTTCTCGGTCGATGGAGCCGTGCTCAACGAGAAGATCTTCTCGACGTTCTCGTGGAGCGCCAACAATCCGCGCGGCAAGGGTGAACTGCGGGAGAAGCTCGTGGCTGCGGCAAAGTTCTTGCGCGAGTACCGCGAATGGCAGCGCAGGGTGAAGGAGGAGAAGGAGCTCCCCGAACCCAGCAAGCGCGGCGTCGACAACAACGTTCTGGGCGTCCTGCAAGGCGAGCAAACTGCCAAGTTCGTAGCCAACGACCGTGATGACCTGCTCGGCATCGCGCGTTTGGCGCAGGAATTCGGCTTCCGCCCCGTCATCGAAGGCTGCCAGGAGGGTTGGACCGTTGCCGACGAGCTCGGCCGTGCCGGTGTTCGTGCGATCGTCACGCCGCGCGACCGCCGCACGAAGGACGAGCGTCAAGCGCGCGAAGGCGGCGCGAGCATCGAGAACGCCGCGATCTTGCATCGCGCCGGCGTTCCGGTGGCGATCACGCCCGCGACGGAAGGCGTGGATCTCGGTGGGCTCGTGGGGCGCGACATCTTGCACCTCCCGATCGAGCCGGGATTCGCAGTACGCGGTGGGCTGTCCGAACGCGCAGCGCTCGAGTCGATCACGATCGTGCCCGCACGGCTACTCGGCGTGAGTCATCGCGTCGGCAGTCTCGAGGTCGGCAAGGACTGCGACGTCATCGTCACGGACGGCGACGTGCTCCACTACAAGACGTTCGTGCAGTGGGCCGTGGTCGACGGCAAAGTCGTCTACGACAAGGAAAAGGAACTCTTCTACGCCCACATTCGTCCGCGCCCAGAAGTTGCCGCCGTGAAGAAGATCGATGCCGGCGAGACCCCGCCCGTCCCTGTCGAGCCGGCCCAAGAGGGCGAGAAGGACGAAGAGAAGGACGAGCCCGAGAAGAAGGACGGGGAGAAGAAGGACGGCGACGAAACGCCGCCCAAGAAGGACGGCTGATCCGTTCTCACTCCGCACGGCAACTCGCGCCATCGCACCACGGGTGAACGACCCAAGGGTTCTCGCCTCGCGAGTCGATGCAACGAGGTCACGAACGACCCGTGGTCGCGGTGCCGGCAAGGTCTCGCAGTGCCCACGAAGTCATCACGGGCTCTCGCACCGGTCAGCGGGACGGTCGAGGAGTTCCCAGCCTTCGGTCAGCGACCCAGCACGGGCCTGAGGGCTCGCTCGAGCGCCTCGGCCGCACGCGCATGACCGGCGGCGTTCCAGTGGCCGTCGCGCGGGAAGTGCAGTTTCGCTGCTTCGTTGCCGAACGCACTGCGCAGGTCGACGTGTTCGAGAAATGGTTCGTCCGCTGCGAGTCGCGCCAGCCGTTCTTCGTCGGACACGATCACGAGCGGCCGTCCCGCCAACTGGCTCGCCATCCGTCGCAGGATGTCGCACACAACCGCCCATTCGAGGTTGGGATCGCGTGCGCGGGTCGTGAACTCGCGCTCCCATCGCGCTTTCAAGATCGCGCGCCAAGCATGGCTCGCTCGTTCGATCCAGGGGAAGGGGACCGGCACGCCTTCGAGGCGCAATGGATCGGAATCCCGAGCGAAACGGGGCTTTCGCTTTCCGTATGCCTCGAGCTCCGCGCACTCGAACAAGTCGTTCTCGCAGAAGACGATGACGACGCAGTCTGGACGAATGGGCCCGTCGAGCGCTTCCAAGAGCAGGCACTCTTGGTCGGTCGCATAGCCGGAGACCCCGGCACCGAAGACCTTCCAGTCGGGTCTCAGTGCGCCGAGTCGCGCGGGGAGGGACTCCGAGTGCTCCACTCCCCATCCGAACGCGAATGAGTCACCGAGGACGAGCACGCGCGGCGCCCTCGCGATCCGCGGATCGCTCGTGACGTCCCACTCCGGTCCACGGAAACCGAGCGCGTTGATCTCGATCGCGACGTCGAACTCGCTGCTCGCGTGACGCTCTCGCGTGCCCGGCCGATAGCGCCAGCCCAACCGCGGATCGTGCTCGACGTAGGCGGGATTCGTGGTTGGCGACAGGCCCGAACTGCGCAGCACGCGGTAGAGGCCCTCGGCGGCGAGCGGCGTCAAGCAGAGTCCGAGTGCGAGCGCGCCGAAGCGTCGGCTCCTCACTGCAGGTCGGTCGCTCGTACTCATCGCTTCCAACCTGACCTCTTCGGACGGGGCACTCGCCGCGTTGCGACCGCGTCCGAGCCCTGCTAGGCTAACCCGCCGCGCGCGTAGGAGTTAGGTCGGCCGTGATGCATCGATTCACGGGTCGAAACTCAGCTGTCGCGACGCCCTCCCCATGAGCCTGCGCAGTCTGATCCGGATCCTCGGCCCCGGAAAGAAAGACAGTCGCAACCTCACGTACGAGGAAGCGCATCGGGCGTTCGACCAGATCCTCTCGGGCTCGGAGAGCGAGATCCAGATCGCGACCTTCCTCGTCCTCGTGCGGATGAAAGGGCTCACGGTCGAGGAGCTCATGGGCTTCGCCAAGGCTGCGCGCGAGCGCGCGAACATCCCCTGCAACGACGTACCCGGGCTCGTCACCATCTGTCCGCCTCATGACGGTTTGGAGCGGTCGGCGCCGCTCGAAGTCGCCGCTGGATTCGTCGCAGCGGGAGCGGGCGCGCGTGTCTTGATCCTCTCGGATCGCTGCGTACCGCCGCGTCGGGGGCTGACGGCAGCCAGCGTCCTCGATGCGCTCGGCGTCGGCATGACGTGGGACCCACGCGAGGTCGAGACGTGGGTCACGAAGGCGCGCATCGGCGCGTGCGCGGTCTCGGGCATGTTGCCGGCGTTGATGAGCCTGCGACGCGTCCGCGGTGACGTCGTGATTCGCACTCCGCTGGCCACGGTCGAGAAGCTGCTCGCCCCGACTTCGAGCGCCGTGCTGCTCGGCGCGCAAGGTGGGCCGGTGCTCGGGACCGCAGTCGAAGTCATCCACGGACTCGGCCACGCACGCGGCATCGCGATCCAGGGCCTCGAAGGCGGCGTCGTGCCGTCCGTGAGAAAGCGCACGCGCGGGATCGAACTCGCCGAACGACACCTCGTGCCGTTGAACGTCGAACCCGAGGATTTCGGTGTGTTGGCCGAGGCCGAGCACGAGATCCCCGAATTCGGCCCGCCGCCCGAGGGCCTCGGCACAGGTGACAATCCCGAGCTCGTGAAGTGTGCCGGCGACATCACGGAGTCCGTGCTGGCCGGAGACATGGGGCCGGCACGCAATGCGACGCTGCTGACTGCGGCGCTGATCCTCAAAGCCGGTGGTTTCGTGTTCACGCTGGCCGAGGGCGTCGACCGCGCCACGCGTTCGCTCGACAGCGGCGCGGCGCGCGAAGCGTTGGCGCGTTTGCGCGAGGTCGCCTGAGTTCGCGGGTCCGACGATGGACCTATCGTTCCGACACGACGTGTGGCTCGCGCGTATCCCGCGTTCACCGACCACTCTTGGACGTCTCGAACTCATCGTGCTCCGCCCGCGCCCCGGAGAGCGGGCGGAACCCGACGAAGCTCACGTCTCGGTCGAGCGCGGATTGCACGGTGATCGCTGGGAGCTCGACGCGGATCGAGAGCTGGGCGCACAGATCAGCCTGATGAACGTCCACGTGCTCCGCGCGATTGCGGAGAGCGATCCGAAGCGTTTCGCACCGGCCGGCGACAACTTCGTGGTCGATCTCGACCTGTCCGAGACGAACTTGCCTGTGGGATCTCTGCTCACGATCGGCGAGGCCGTCTTCGAGATCACGCCGGATCCGCATCGGCCGTGCGCGTCGTTCGTCGAACGCTACGGTACGCTGGCCGCGAAGCGCGTCGCCCGCGGCAATCGTACGGGCCGACGGACTCGCGGTGTGCTCGCACGCGTCGTCGCGCCGGGTGACGTTCGGGTCGGTGCGAACGTGCACGTGAAGCGTCCTGGATCAACCTGCCTCGCGTGATCGAGATCCCGATCCCCCGCGCGCTCCGCGAGCGCTTCTCGCGAGAACGCAGTCACGGCCCGTTACGCTACGTTCGCAAGCCCGAAAGGCTCCGCAGACACACCCTCGTGACGCCGCTTCGCGCGCCGGGAGAAGTGTTCTCGCCCATGCTCGCGGCGATTCGCGGTGCACAGCGGTTCATCCAATTCGAGATCTACATCTTCCGTCCGGACCGGATCGGAAATCAGTTCCTCGAGGCGCTCGTCGAACGCGCGCGTGCCGGCGTGGAGGTGCGATTGCTCTACGATGCGGTCGGTTCCTTGGGCCTCACCGATTCGTTCTTCGCACCCCTTCTCGGCGCAGGTGGGAAGGTCGCCGTTTTCCACCCGGTCGCGCCCTGGCGGGCCAAATGGGGCCTGAATCGGCGCGATCACAAGAAGATCCTCGTCGTGGACGGTCGCGTCGGTTTCGTGGGCGGAATCAACATCGGACTCGAGTACGCGCCCAAGGAGGAGGGCGGCGGAGGGTGGCTCGACTGGCATGCGCGCGTCGAAGGACCGGCTGTGTTCGAACTCTCGGCTTCGTTCCGGCGGACGTGGATCAAGGCGACGGACGAGCTGATTCCCGTGCCCGAATTGCCCGGTCCGGCACTCGGCCGCAACGTATTCGCGGTCGAGGTCGTGGACAACACCACGGTCCGGTCACGATGGCGCATGCATCGCGCCTACATGCACGCGATCAAAGCTGCCCAGCACGACATCTCGATCCTCAACGCCTACTTCATCCCCGACCCGCGTTTGTGCCGCGCGCTCGGGAGCGCCGTTCGACGGGGAGTGTCGGTCCGCGTGATCGTGCCGTCCGATTCGGACGTGAAAGCAGTGCGTCACGCGAGTCGCTACCTGTATCGCCATCTGCTCCCGGCCGGAGTGCGGATCTTCGAATGGCCGGAGACCATGATGCACGCCAAGGTCGGCATCATCGACGGCGTCTGGTCGACGATCGGAAGCTACAACCTCGACCACCGCAGCCTCGTGCACAACTTCGAGGTCGGCCTCGTGTGCATCGACACAGTCCTGGCGGCAAAACTCCAAGCCGAGTTCGACAGCGAAATCGCGCGGTGCATCGAGATCACGACGGATGGACTCGCGCGCCTGACGTTGTGGGAGCGATTCAAGGACTGGTTCTGGTACCAGCTCCGCTCCCAGCTCTGAAAGGGTTCACTTGCCTTGCATGATCTCGGTGGCGAATTCCTCGCCGTACTTCTGACCCATGCGCAAGCCCGCGACGGAGATCGCCGGCAATTCGGCGGCGAAGAGCTGCCCCTGTTCGCTCGCGTAGAAAGCGATCAGCGCATCGAGGGTCTCCTCCTCGAGTTTCTCGGCATAGATCTCGACGGTCTCGTCGATCATCCGGTCGTAGTCGAATCGGTCGAGGAACGCTTCCGTGAACGACTCCGGGAGCCCCATCTTCGCGAAGGCTTCGCTGCCGGCGATGGTCGACTTCTCCATGACCTCGCGCTGGTGCATCGCCTCCATGAGTTCTTGTGCCTTGCGCTCCTTGCGCTCGGACTTCGATTCTTCCGGCGGAGCCGGGTCCTCTCGGAACGCGAGCGCGGTGACGGGCAGGGCGAGGGCGCAGGCGGCGAGAAGAGCGATGGGCGAGCGGAGCGAGCGCCGTTGCATGGGAAGTTCCTCTGCAGTTCGAGACCAGTTTCGGTGCGCGGCGGTTCGTAGTCCAGTCAGAGACCTTTCCACGCCTTCCACACGGACCGATAGGCATCGGCACCGGACTTCCAGCCTTCCTTCCAGGCCTCGAAGTCCGCGTGCTTCTCCCGCATCTTCGCGTCGATCCCGATTCCCTTCGCGCCGCTCTTCCACGATTCCATCCGATCGGCGAGTTCGGTCGGGAACCCTTCGACGAAGAACGCGTCGGCCAGGTTCGTCACGATCGCCGTCGCAGACGGCTTTCGGCGGACTCGATCCGTACCACGCCTCGATAATCGCGCGCGCGGCCTTCTGCTCCGCGGCGAGCCTCTCCGGGAGATCACCGCGCGACGAGCCCGGTCGGTCTCGTCGCGCCGCGCCCTTCCGGTCCGTGCGTCAGTAATTCTTCGCGAACAGCACGCGGCGCAGACTCGGCTTGCCCGTCTTGATGCACGTACCCGACGCAATGGCCGGCCCTTGCCCCTCGAGCGGCAGGCATCGGATCGTCGCTTTCGTCGCGTCCTTGATCGCCTTCTCGGTCTCGTGCGTGCCGTCCCAGTGCGCGTGCACGAACTTCGATCCGTCGCCGGTGAAAACCGCGACGAACTCGGCCCATGTGTCCACGGAGACGGTGTTCGCTTCGCGGTGAGCGTTCGCGCGGCGGAACAGTTCGACTTGGAACTCGTCGAGCACTCGGCCGATCGCCAGACCTAGGTCCTGCATCGGGAGCTTCTCCTTCATCGCTTTCCCTGTCGCGTCGAGGGGCGCGATGCGACGCTTGATCATCACGCTCGCACTCGCGAGATCGCGCGGCCCGAGTTCGATGCGCACGGGCACGCCCTTGCGCTCCCACTCGTAGTACTTGTCGCCCGGACGCAGGTTGTCGCGATCGTCCACTTTCACGGACAGACCGTCGCCGCGCAGGTCCTTCGCAATTGCGTGCGCAGCTTCGCAGACCTGAGTCTTCTCCGCGTCCGTCTTCCAGATGGGAACGATGACGACGTGGATCGGCGCGAGCTTCGGCGGCAGCACGAGACCTTCGTCGTCCGAGTGCGTCATCACGAGTGCGCCGACGAGCCGCGTCGAGACGCCCCACGAGGTCTGCCACACGTGCTCGCGCGTGCCGGTCTCGCTCTGGAACGTCACGTCGAACGCCTTACCGAAGTTCTGCCCGAGGTCGTGGCTGGTCCCGGCTTGCAGCGACTTGCCGTCCTGCATGAGCGCCTCGATGCAGCGCGTCTCGACGGCACCGGCGAAGCGTTCATGTTCCGTCTTCACGCCCTGGATCACCGGCATCGCCATGACTTCGTGCGCGAAATCGCGGTAGACGTCGAGCATGCGCTGCACTTCCTCGCGCGCTTCGTCGTGGTTCGCGTGCGCGGTGTGTCCTTCTTGCCAGAGGAACTCACCCGTGCGCAGGAACAAGCGCGTGCGCAGTTCCCAACGCATCACGTTCGCCCACTGGTTGATGAGCAGCGGCAAGTCGCGGTAGCTGTCGATCCACTTCGCGAAGAAGTGACCGATGATCGTCTCGCTCGTCGGGCGCACGACGTAGGGCTCCTCGAGCTCGTTCTTGACCGTCAGTTTTCCATCGACGGCCTTCAGCCCGGAGTGCGTGACGACCGCGCACTCCATCGCGAATCCCTCGACGTGTTGGGCCTCTTTCGCGAGGAACGACAGCGGGATGAGCAGCGGGAAGTACGCGTTCTGGTGACCCGTCTCCTTGAAGCGGCGATCGAGATCGGCCTGCATCTTCTCCCAGATCGCATAGCCGTGCGGCTTGATGACCATGCATCCACGCACGACCTCCGCCGGCTCGGCCAGGCCCGCCTCGCGGATGACGTCCTGGTACCACTGGGCGTAGTCCTTCGAGCGGGGAGTGATGCGCGATTCGGCCATGGGATCCTCGGCGTGAGACGTGAAGGGCGAAGAGGGTACGGTCCGCGCCTCTCCCTGGCCAAGCGCACGCGTTGAACGCGCAACTTCCCTTCGTCTCCGGCAGAGCGATGAGCCCGCGACGGTGCGGCCGGTCCGCGCACTGCGGTGAGTCAACCGCGCGGAGCCGGTCAGGGCTGCCGGGTCTGCTTCGACGCACGCCTCATCGGTGCGAAGCCCTGAACGAAATCGGCAGGAGCCGGGTTGCCCCGGCTCCTGCGCACGAAGTTCGGACTCACCCGAGGGTGAACCCGGATCTCCGTTTCGAATCAGTCGTGGAAGTTCGACTGCGAGACGAGCTCGCCGTTCAACTGCACGCCGCTCGTGAAGGGCAACTCGCCCGTGACGCCCTGGTAGGCCTCGAAGAGGGCCGCGAGGATCGCCGGGTTGTTGACCGAGTCCGAGTTCGAGAACGCGATGCTGCCGTTCAGGCGGAACCAGCCGGTTTCGACGCCGCCGCCGAGGGTCTCGAGCGGGTTGTCGTTCGTCAGGTCACGCAGGAACACGTTGTTGAACGCGCCGTTGATGTCCTCGAGGTCGACCTTCTCCCAGCACTTGAAGTCGTACTGAGCCGAGAAGACTTCTTCGTTGTCGTTGTAGATGAGGAAGTCGACGATCGCCGTGAAGCGAGCCGCGCCCGTCAGGTTGATGAGGACGAGGACGCTTTCCGCCGCCGCGCCGCCACCTTGGCCAACGAAGCGCGGGATGAGGAGACGGTCCGGGGCGCCTTCGTACTCGACGCCGTCGAGGTTACGCAGGCCGTCCGAGTTCGCGTCCGTGGCGGCGCCTTGCGCACCGACGGCCTTGAACACGTAGGGGTTGATGTCGACCGCGTTGCCGAGGGCCGAGTCAACTTGACCGATGCCGATCAGCCAGTTCCACGAGATCGCCGCGCCCGACGTCGGGCTCTTGGCGAACACGTAGACGTAGCCTTCGCGCTGGTTCGGGTTGTCGTCACGGGCAACGACCGTCAGCGTGTCGTTCGGCGTGAGGCGACGGGTCCGGTTGAACTCGAGGCAGGTCTCCTTCTCGATGTAGACGAACTCGACGTCGACCGTGCCGGTGAAGAGTTGGCCGACTTGCGAGAAGTCCGCGTTCGTGTTCGTGACCGTGATGAGCGTCTGCGAACCACGGTTGCTGTCGAAGCAGGGGTAGAGGAGGAGCGAGCCCGCTTCGGGCGCGCCAGCGTTAGCAAAAGCGCTGAGGGACATGCCGCTGATCGCGGCGGCCGCGAGGGCCATCTTGGGGAAAAGCTTCATGTTGCGAGTCCTGGAGGGAACGTTCCCGGCACAAGCCCCGCCGGGGGGGGAGGTTTCAGGGATCTCTGAACAAACCAAGCAACAGTGCTGGTTTGTTACGAAGTCGCATTCTCTGCGCCGTCCTTCTCGAGCGCAAGGGGTAAACCCCGACGAAAGAGATCCGGTCGCGGTCCGGGTCACCCCCATGGGAGCGGCCCAGGCGCGCCGAATGCGGGCGGCACAGGGAAAACTACACCGCCGAACGCGATGTGCGGAAAATCCCTGTAGAAACCGGCTACTTGCCTCGATCGTCCAGTGATTTGGACAAGAGCCCACGAGGTCGCATTCTCGTTGACCAGCCCCGGCTCAGGAGAGCGCCAAGCCGGGGGAGCTTCCGCCGGAGTGGAAGACTTTTCTGAACCGGGGCCCGCGACTCAGGCCCGGCTGTCGGGCATTCGACATCCTCCCGAGTCTCCCGACGGTGCGACGTCCGCCTTAGACTCCCGCTCACGCGGCGAGTTCCAGGTGAGCCGCCGCCCCGCCCGCCGAGACCGACAGGACCCGACCCATGACTGCCGCCCCGACCCAAACGATCCGTCCGGACATGACCATGGAGCAGATCCTGATCATCGCCCCGGCTGCCCACCGAGCGCTGTTCCAGCGCTACCACGTGGGGGGGTGCAACGCCTGCGGGTACCAACCCTCGGACACGCTGGCACGGGTGTGCAAGGACCACAACCTCCTCGACGTCCCCGAGGTCATCCGCACGATCCTCACGGCCCAGGACATGGAGTCCAGTCGGCAGGTCGAGGCCGCGACCCTGCGGCAGTGGTTGGCGGCGGGCGCGGATGTCCGCTTCATCGACGTGCGCATGCCCGACGAAGTCGCGGCAGCGCCCTTTCCCGAGGCCGAACCCCTCGATTACGACGACTCGGGCAAGTACATGAGCTTGCCCAAGGACACGCGCATCGTGTTCGCGTGCGCGACGGGGGACCGCAGCCTCGACGTGGCCGCCTACTTCGCCGGACACGGGTTCGAGCAGGCCTGCGCCCTGCGCGGCGGGCTCGAAGCGTGGCACACCTCAGCTCTTGCTAGGAGCACCTGAGCTACGGTGAAGAAGTCTTCAGAATCACCGTGGACAGGGCGTGAAGCCCTGCTAATCTCTCGAAACACCGGGTGGGATCCTGCCATCTCACTCGGAGTCCGGGCGCCGCAAGGCGTTCGGTGCTGCGATCCCCATCGCAGCGCTTGGAAGTCACCCCTGCCTCGACCTCCAAGCCGCTGGACCTAGGTTCTGCCACCCGGGTTCGGCCGTCGGCTGATGCGAATCAGCAAGACCCGCGCGGAGTCGTCCTCTCCCAAGGAGGACGACTCCCTTTTTTTAGCCCCAGAGGGTGTGCAAGTTCACGCCTGGCTACCCACACGAGCCAGATTCGACCGGGAATTTCGACTGTCGGCGAGCTCTCGGCGCTCGAGCCGGCAGGGCCCGGGACCTCCTCGCCTGTTGAACTCCGCTGCGGCAAGCCACCAGCCCCCGGACGTGGTCTGTTCCCGTTAGCGACCTTCGACGCTCACACGCGCGAGAGCTGCTTCGACCAACACGGTCAGCGCCACACCTCGATGCGAGACGGTGATGGAGGCGTCGCTCGCCGGCCGACCCAGGGCATCGAAGACGAGCCTGCCGCCCTTCGCCACACGAACTCGCGTGACGCGGACGTCCTCGAACACGGCATCGCGCGGATAGTGCCGGTCGTGTGCCGCTGCTTCGACCTGACCCATCTCGTGCGCGAAGTATCCGCTGCCGTCCGCGTGGAAGACCACCTCGTGCGGTGCGTGGCGCAGCGTCGCGATCGCCTGGACCTCGCGCAGATCGCTCGCGAGGAGCTCCGCCGCGTTCTGCAGCGTGACGTCGCTGCGTCCGAACCAGGCTCGGATCGCCAGCGTCGACACGAGCGTGACCATCACGAGCACGGCCGCCAGCTCGAGGATCGTGAACCCGCCCGATCGTGAGGCTCGCAACGCCGACGAAAACGCCATTCTGCGAGCTTTCGACCGTTCCCGGCCCCGAACTCGACTGGAATTCTCGGCGTTCAGAGGTCGAGGTAGCGGCGCGCCGCCGGGAAGGCACGCCCGTCCAAGTTCGCGCGGATCTCGCCCGTCGAGGGCCGGTAGATCCAACCCGTGCGCCCATCGCCGTGCGCGGGCCAAGCCTCTTCGGCCCGGAGGAAACGCACGCTGGCGAGGCCGTTCACCGGGTTCGCCGGCACGCCGCCGTCGCGATACGGTCCGCGGACACGCTCGAGCCGACCGCCGAACTCGTGCTCCTGGATGACGTTCCCGTCGGTATGCGTGGGCCGAGAAATCTGATCGGCGAGAAGACCCGGGTCACCGCGTCCGTCGCGGCCTTGGCCGGGATAAGTCCCGTGATCCGTGCGGAAATCGGCCAGCACGGCGCGGATCTCGGAGAGGGTGAGGCTGAGCTCGACGAAGCGGCGCTCGGCGAGGGCAGCGGTGCGACGTGGACCGGGAAGAGGCAGCGCGATCGCGAAGAGGATGAGCAGCGTGACCAGTCCGTACAGCGTGACCTGGACCCAGAACTGGGCGCGATCCTGACCGGCGCGCGCGCTGGGGTAGGGGCCGCGCACGGCGGTCACGGAGGGCTGTGCAGCGTGAGAATCAGCCGGAGCGGGTGCTTCCGGGGAGGAAGGTCGCCTGGGGCGAGTGGGCTGTTCGAGCACGAGGTCCACGGGCGGTTCGGAGGGCGAGAACCGTACCGAGGGTTATCGGATCGATGCGTATTGGGGCTGAAGCGGGGCCAAGTCGGGGTGGTGCGCCGGGACGGCTCGACGAAGTTCGCTCGATATCTCGGCGCTTCAGGGGCGCTCGATCACGAGGACCAGGCACCCGCCTTCCTGTCGTGAGGTGGAACGCGCTCGCCGTGCAGCAGCTCGCCCAGTCTCGATGGCCAGCCCGATCGACGCGCCGACTCGACATGGGGACCGCGCTGCTCACGCCGAGGGCCGTCACTCGCGGCCGGAACCGCGGACGCGCCGTCGCCGTTCGCTATCTTCGACGCCGTGCGCGCCCGTAGCTCAGCTGGATAGAGCGGCGGTTTCCTAAGCGAGTTTTGGCAATCTGGCGACGAGTCTCGCGCCCAACGCGTTTCGTCGCAGCTCGCGGCGGTTCGTCGCACAACGCTTGGTCCAGAGCCAACTTGCGTTCGCTGACTTCGTCCACACCCGATGCACTGTCGCCGCACGACGTCGCACGAGGTGGCGCTTCATCGTGTGCTGAGTGCTGGGGAATCTGCTGGGGGTGAGGAGCAGCGGTTTCCGACACCGGAGCTTGGTTCGTTCGCGGTCCGGTTCCGCCCGGCAGGAGGCGCATCGCGGCCGTCGTGTCGGCCAACGACAGCATCGTGTAGTGGTTCAGCGTCGTCCGGTAGTCCGCGTGCCGCATCAGACGCTGCGCGACTTGCGGCGCAACTCCGGCGCGCGCGAGCCGCGTTCCCAGCGTTCCGCGAAGGCTGTGCAAGTCCGCGACGCGGCCTTGAGCATCGAACGCAGCAATCTTGGCCCGCTCGAAGTCCTTCTTCCGAGTCAGGTTGGTGACCTCGGCCGGGAACACGCGCGTTGACGAGGTCGCGTCGGCGGGCCGGATGCGTTTCAGCTCTTCGAGGAGCTCGGGATGCAGTGGCAGAACGTCTTCGCGCTTCGCCTTGCCATCGCGAATCGTGAGCACGCCTTGTTCAAGGTCCACGCTGGCCCACGTCAACCGGATGAGTTCCGAGCGGCGAAGCCCGGCGAGCGCAGCCGTCAGGTACCAGCCGCGACGGCCGCGACTCTCGGCAACTTCCAGCAGCCGCTGAAGTTCGTCGTCGGCCAGTGGGCGTCGGATCCGGCGGCGGTCCCCGTGCTCGTCGACCTTGGACAGCAAGTCGAGGGGATGCAAGCCCAGTCGACCGGTCTTGCGACACCAGTTGCCGAACGCGCGAAACGTCTCTCGCCTCGTGTTCACGGAGCGGGCCGCCTTGCCTTCCGCTCGATACGAAGCCAGCGCCCGTTCGACAGCGTCCAACTTGAGGTCGGAGAGTCGAGCCGCACCGGACTCGCGCATCAACCAGCGAAGGTGGCGCTGCTTGCACGCCACTGTGTGTCGCGCCAGCCCCTTGCCTCGGCATTGGGTCAGGTACTCCGTCACATGCTCCGCGAGCGGCTTACGCTCCGCGTCGGCGATGCTGTCCTGACGACCGTCGATGACGCCTTCGCGACGAAGAGCCACGTCCGCTTCGAGCTTGTTCGCGATGCGTTCCGCAGCGCGGTGATCCGACGTGCGGCTCGACTTCTCTCGCCGTCGCCCGCTCGCGTCGAAGTACTGGATGATCCAAGCCGAGCCACCCTTGCGCTTGAAGATGGTTGCCATCGCTCACGACTCCTGAGGGTCAAACGAGGGGGCAGCGTCCGTTGGACAGGGCCCGCTCAACGGGTGGATCCGTTGACCCCGCACGCGCAGCAGCCCGGACTGGCGGCCGGGCCCGTTCGACGGCGGACGCTGGCCCGGGACACGAGCGGCGGCACGGCACCAGGCGGGCGGCGCGATGGAGGCGCCAGAGCTGGCCGGATAGACTCGTCCCCCCAAGCCCCCGTAGCTCAGTTGGATAGAGCAGCCCTTTCCTAAAGGGCAGGTCGCTGGTTCAATTCCGGCCGGGGGTACCAAGCCCTGGCGTCCTGTGGCGAGGTGCATGCGGCTGGCGGCGCGCAAGGTGAGGAGATGGATCATCGGGGGGAGCGTCCTTCGAGGGTGGTCGGTCATCTAGGATCGAATCTCCGCGGCCGTCAAGATCGACGCCCGCTTCTGGAAGCGATCCACGCGCCATTGAACGTCAGCTTGCCGATGACATCCGGTGTGCCGGTGGGCTAGTCCGGCCTCCGAACGGCAACCTCCGCGCGATCGCCGAGTTCGAGAGCCAGCTCGCAGAGCTACTCGAAAGGGCGGTGCACCGGGCGCGGGCTTCGTGATTGCGAGGTCAATGGGCCCGCGGAACCTCTTGCCCGGGCGGCCAAGATTCGTCCGCGCTTGCGCAGCCGATGGACGTGCCCTGAAGTGACGCCAGGGCGGGTCGGGAATCGCGAAGCATCCAGCGGGTGCTACGATACCTGCGCCATCCATGGACACAGTCCGAGCACAACGCGCAGTGACCTTGTAGCGCTCTGAGACCAACCAACGATGACCGCCCCTACGTGGACCGAGTACGAGCGCAGTCAGGCAACGGCCATTAGAGCCTGGAGAGGCAAAGAGCCGAGCGTTGCGTCGAAGGTCGTCGGGTTCATAGCTATGCCCTTGGCATGGCTTGTCGGCAAGATCATTCCCGATGCGGCGATTCTTGGTGCTCTGAACTTTAGCAACGCTTGCGCTGCATACTGCACTGACCTCGAAGACATCAAGCGCGAAGCTGGCGTGTCCACGATTCGCGAGTTACACACGCTCCAATTGGAACGCCTCGACGAGCTGGCCAATAGCACCCACAATTGGGCTGTGGGGCTTGCGGCGACTGAAGGGGCTGCGACCGGAGCCACCGGACTTGTTGGAATTGCGGTAGACGTACCCATCATCGTTACGCTGGCCCTTCGTACGATTCACAAGATTGGAGCGTGCTATGGTTACGAGCCCGTTAGCGAATACGATGCACAGTATGCCTATGGCATCATGTCCAGCTCAGCTTCTAATACCATGAAGGAAAAAGCAGCCTCGTTGATCACTCTACGTGCTCTACGCGTCACGCTAGAGCGCCAGACGTGGAAGGCAATGGCAGAGAAGGCCGCCGCCCAGCAACTCGGTAAGGAGGGTGCCCTCATTGCGATTCGGGCCCTGGCCAAGCAATTGGGGATAAACCTAACCAAACGGAAGGCTCTGCAAGCCATTCCGTTGGTGGGTGCCGCGGTGGGCGCCTCTGCGAATGGATGGTGGATCCAAGACGTAGGGTGGGCCGCGAGGAGGAGCTTCCAGGAGCGCTGGCTCTCTGATCATGGGAAGCAAGTGATAGAATAGGTCGCGACATCAGGTGGCTAGAAACGAGTCTCTCACCGACTGCCTTGTGGAACCGTGACCGTCACAATAAGTGGTTCACTTGGCTCCAATCTGTATCGGAATAATGCGACGCGCCACAATTGCGCTGCCCTTCCGAAGTTCGCAGATCATCCTGTGAGCTCCCTTGTAGAGCGTACGCTCCCACTGGATGTTCTTTTCAGCGCCAGAACTCTCATGAGTGAGCCCATTGTCCGCCACAGCCTCATCACCTGCGTTCTCCACGAGCCACCTGACATCATACGGCGACTGAACCGATGTGCGGAGTATTGAAAATTTCAACCACACATTCTTGGGAAGCACCTTTCCGAGACGATACTCCCAACGCGCAGGCCCACCTTGCTGGAACGCAACATCCACACGAATGTCGATGGCTCCTATGGCAGCCCGCTCGTCAGCTCGCTGAGTCTTGGCCGCAGGTGTCTCGCGCCAATAGGAATGATTGAAAACCCAATCCCAAGCTGACCGAGCCTGATATTCAGTACAGTCTGCTCCAAAGAGCACTGCGAGCTTGGGCATATTCTCGGAGAGGCGGTCGCGCATCCGCTTCACCTGATTCTCGTGCTCGGTCTTAGAGGTCAACCACGAGGTGCCTTCTACCGGATTGCGCACGGCAGTGCTTGCACTGAGGCGTGACGATAGCGCCGCGAGCGTGTTGTGCAATGCCGCATCATCCCTGTACGCGTCCGGCTTGTAGCATTCAACGGTCAGGGCGGAGGTTATCATTCCGCCGGGCAGGCTCCACGAATCTCGTGACCGAGTGAATGCTTTCGCGAATCGAATGATGCGGCGAAGTTGTCCAGATGGCACTCGACCGCTACCGGCGCTTGGGCTCAGCTTCTGAACTCGATCATCAAACCAAGTCTGTACGTCGAGCGGATCCTGAGTCCTCCAATCTGTGCTTGCGTGTTCCAGTACGACGAGGCCAGCAGCAGTCTTCCTACGGCGGTAGACTGCGAAGTCAACGTGGTGGCCTTCCGAGTACCACACCGTCACTGCATTGGTTCGTGATTCTGGATCTTTTGCGAAGTTGCCGCCCGCCTTCACCAAGGCTTCAGCGACAAGGTTCCGGGAATCAAGGGCCGACGATGGTAGGCAGTATTCTTCAAACAAGACACCAACATCAATGTCATAGTCGTTGTCAGCATGCTGGTTCAATGTGTGCATTGCGAAGCTGCCCTGTGTGTATGACTTCGCGTATGGGCCACACTTCACTCTGCCCTCGTTCTTCAGTGCTGTCAGTCCATCTGAAAGCCGCTTCAGGTTGGCATCCCTGTGTCCGGCAAGCGCCTGTCTCCGCTCGTTGCCGAGACGGACGTGAGTGTCGTAGAACTCCTGCAATGCTGCGCAAACGTTGAACATATTATCGTTCTCCGTGGGCCTAGGGAGAACTGTGGCTTCTCACGATGTGCACACCGCCATCCGTGCCTGCTCCGTGAAGACAGACTGCCCACCGATAGGGTGGCGAGTCTGCCGCATTGAAGTTGTATACGAAGGTCAATGGAAATCCGTGGAACGAGGCAATCTGCCCGATCAAGAAGGCAAGCGATACGGGAACTGCCGCGAAGACGTGGACACCTGTGACCTCTGTTCCACTTGAAGCGTGGAGGTCAAGAGACTCCCGAATTAGCTTCGCATAGCCGCGCGCCTGCGACTCGCTAACAATCGCACCCCGCCGGGGTCTCTCGATCGAGAAGTCGATGGTCTTGGCAATCGGCTCGGATGTGGCAATGTGGCAAAGGGAGGGTGTCACCTGGGACGAAACTGAGACCCTGACGACGAGGGCCCCCTTGTCTTGCGCTTGATGAAACTGAGTCGCAAGGGGTTCAATTGTGGTGAGAGGAGAAACCGCCCATTCAAACGTGTTCGTTTCTCGGTCGTGCTCCATGAGGTGCACGACAGCCTGCTCTCCAAGCAGGTAGCCAGCAAGGGAGGCAAGCGGGATGTGTGGGAAACCGTAGTAAAGAAGCGGGCGTGAGCCAGCTAGTGTTCTTGCATTCTGAAACCCACCGTCGGGGTGCATCATCGACGCGACGGCGGCCTTTACGGATGGCTCGGAACAGAGTGTCAGAAGTTCCGAGTGCTCTACGGTGTGCTGTAGAACACGAGAGTGCTTCAGCGCGTCGGGCAGTGATGACAGGCTCGGATGAGCTCGCACTTGGGCGCGTGATGTGTGACATAGAAAAATGATGTCACCGGCGGAACGAGGCGGCCCCGCTCTGTACGTGCCGATTGCATCCCGAAGCACCGAGCAAACCTCCGCGCGAGTCCACAAGTACCTCTTGCGAGTATTGATGTGGTGAGCCAGGTCCTTGATTGCTGCCGTGAGTTCAGCGAAGTTGTACCCGTCGAATTCACTGACCTGGCCTAGCTCGCCCGCAAGGCGCCCCCAGCCATCATTCGAGGGTTCGAGTCCTCCCCAATCGTGCGCAAGGGACACTCGATCAAGCGCAAAAGTGGCATGCTGCTCGGTGCCCACAATTCCTTTCTCAATGAGGCGTGCCGTGACGTCTTTGCGTGTTGACGCGGAGCGTGCCTGGTCGCCCTCGAACGCCGTGCGGCGGTACAGTGCGACCGCATCCAATGCGGCCTTGACTTCGGGGTGTGGCCGAGGTGTTGCGATCACAAAAAATGGGTGGTAGCCGCTCGTCGCGCTGCGATGTCGCTCGAAGGCAACTTCGATGAGCCGCTTCGCGTGCGCAGGATCTACTTGCGAAGTCTTGACCTGATGGTGGTCCGTCTGAACATGGCCGTTGACCTTGCGAAAGACATCCACATCTTCCAGGCGTTCGGGTTGAAAGCTCTCGAAGTCGGGCATCCTCAACCAGCCCGGCAGTGACACCAGGATGTACCGCACCTGGGATGTAAAGCCACCCCAACTCGCCAGTCCCCCCGTGGCCTTCTGGTCAAGAAGTGAGGTTTCGGCTGGCTGGCTGCGGGATGTGGGAGTGGGATCGGGCAAGGAGCATCACCTCGTTAGGTGACGAAAGCCGAGTGGGGGAAGTGCGGGTCCATTCGCCATTCGCGGAGATGCCCTCGGCGCACTCGGGGTGCCAAGCACTTGGCCGGGCCTGACGTCTCATTGTCCACGGTAGCGATCCTCCCACGTGGTCGCCAAGCTCCCCGGACGATCCCCGTCAGAAACGAAGGGTTGAGCCGCGAAGTGCCATGGCCCGTGCAGGCGCCCTTCCCCGCGAGTGCGCCGAGAGCTTCCGGACGGGCGTTCTGCTTCCTATCCCCCGGCTCACGGCAACGTCTCCCGGCTCACGCCGGGTGGAACTTGGCCGTGGCCCGGCCCAGATCCTGAACTCGCCCAGGAGTTGGGGCGGAAACGGCACCTCGCCTCTGCTTTCCGAGAGCTCATGCACGCGGCCAACGCTGAGCTCGATCGTCTCGGCCGGGAGACCAATGCACCATCCTGACCGATCAAACGGCAAGGTCCCGCTTCCGCCACGGCACAGGCGGCCTGAGCGGCACTCATGCGCTGAACGGTGGGGACGACTGGTCGACGTCCTCGACCATCGCAAGAACCGCCCGACGTAGCGCGGCAGGCAACCGGTCCCATGCCTCGACTACCCGTGCCAGTTCGGGAGCATCTTGGCGCAGGACGGTAAGCAGGACGGTAAGACGCTCCTCCGCGTTGGGACCGCCCTCGTTACAAGTCTCTGTCTCCGCCGGAGTCGCGGCGATATCATCCCCAAGCGCACGACGGGTTCGAGTCCCTTCGCCTCCATCGCGCGTTACCCGTCGGTTCGTGAGCGCTCACGACAGGGACTTGACCATGGCCACGAGGCCGATCTTCACCTGCGCTGGCAGCAGTGGCCAGGCAGTGACCACAAGTGCAAGCTCTGCATCGCCCGCATGAGCACGCACCTCTTCGCGCTGGGTCGCAGCGCGCGGCTGTGCTGGGGAATCTGCTGGGGCAGGCGAGGGCACGCTCGTAACTTGCGCACTGACGAGGGCTTCCGAGCCAGGCTTTCGGTTTCCTAAACCGCAGGTCGTGGGTTCGAATCCCGCCGGGCGCACCATCAGCCGAAACACAGATCGTGCGTGCGTCGACACCCGCAGTCGACACACGGCTGCGCGTCGGATCTCACTGGAGCATCGAGTAGCGACAGCGATGTCACCGTACCGGTCACGCCGGATGATGCCGATGCCGGGAGCGTAGCCTGCGCGCATGGCTACCGTCCTGACACCGTTCGCGGAACGAACCTACGCGCTCATGCGAATCGTCGCGGGCGCTCTATTCATGTTCCACGGAGTTCAGAAGATCTTCGGCATCCTCACGGATCATCAACCGCCCGTGGGCTCGCAGTTGTGGATCGGTGGAGCGCTGGAGCTGGTCTGCGGTGCCGCGATCGCCTTGGGTCTTTTCACCTCTTGGGCTGCATTCGTCGCCAGCGGGGTGATGGCCGTCGCCTACTTCCAATTCCATTGGAAGTTCCAGTTCGACTCGGCTTTCTTCCCGGCCGTGAACAAGGGAGAGCCAGCTGTTCTCTACTGCTTCGTATTCCTCTACATCGCTTGCAAGGGGAGCGGGGTTTGGAGTCTCGACGCCGCGCGTCGCCACCGAGCGACGTGAGCTCCTGAATCGCTCCACGGCGCGGGGGCAGGGCGCGATCGTCCCGACTGAGTTTTTCTACGCGCTCGACTCATCTCGCCGCGCGGCACCCACGCGACATGGTCCAGTCGGGAATCCGCGCGGAGTTCGACACCGATCTCTTCACTGCCGACGGCAAGGCCTCAGTGCTCCATCCGGGGGGCGGGAAGGCCGACGGCGTGCGCAAGTAGAAGCCTGCGCAGCTCACGCCGCTCCTGCGTCGAGACGCGTGTCGGGCCCGCTGCAACAGTGGCTTGTGAGAGGAACAGCCGCAGCAGTCCTCCTCCACCGCACTGCTTCTGCAGCACGGAGAGCACGCTGAAGCTCAGCAAGGCGGCCGACACGCAGGTCGCCGTGGACTCCACGGGATGGATGTCGCGATGCTCCAACACGCGACGCATCGCGGGGAGGAAACCGCCGGATTCGTAGCGGGCTTCGAAGGACCCCCGGCTGACTGCCAGCAAAACGGGATGCTCTTCCGATCGATGGTTCGATCGTCCGGACGGAATCGACTTCGAGGTTCGTCGGGCCGCGGACGGGAGTCGCGCACCAGGCTCGGCGAAAGGGGGAACCGCGATGTGGCGCCGACATCCAGGCCCGAACGGCCGGCGAATGAACACTTCCGAACCTCGGCCCGCCGTTTGTAAGGGACTCGCCGCGTCGCTCCTTCGGCAACGCTCTCGTTCCCACTGCCCTTCGACTACCCGCTCCCGATGCATCCGCGCGCCATTGGCTCCGCTCTCCTCACCGGGCTCGTCGTTCTGACGGCTGCATCGTGTAGCTCCTACAAGAACGAGCGCGCAAAGAACGTGCGTGCAGTCACGCCGAACCGGGTGACGTCCGATGCGGCCGAGCAGTTGGTCTCATCCGTCAGAGCTCCCGCATCCGACCCCGCTCCGACGCCCAATGGCGAGATGCAGGCCGTGCTCGACGCGCACGCCGCGCTCGGGCCGAAGCCGATCGAGAAGTTGTCGCCGGTCGAAGCGCGGCGGCAGCCGTCGCCGGTCGATGCCGTGGTCCAGATCCTGCAGGATCGCGGCGAGCTCGCGCCCGAACCGAAGCCCGCCCTCGCGAAGGTCGCGACGCGTGAGATACCGGGTCACGACGGTGCGCGGATCGCGGCGCGTGTCTACACGCCCAACGGAACCGGGCCCTTTCCGGTCGTCGTGTACTTCCACGGCGGCGGTTGGGTCATCGGCAGCCTCGACCTCTACGACGCTTCGTGTCGAGCACTCGCGGATCGCGCGCGGGCCGTCGTCGTTTCGGTCGACTATCGACAGGCGCCGGAGCACAAGTTTCCCACCGCGCACGAGGATGCGTACGCGGCTCTCCAGCACGTCCTGCAGAATGCGGCTGACTTCGACGGCGATCCTGCTCGCGTCGCGGTCGCAGGCGAGAGCGCGGGCGGCAATCTGGCTACTGCGACGTGCCGGATGGCCAAGGATCGCAAGGGACGGATGCCCGTTCACCAGTTGCTCATCTACCCGGTGACCGACTACGCGTTCGACACGGCGAGCTACCTTGCGAACGCCGAGGCACGGCCGCTGAATCGGGCGATGATGAAGTGGTTCTTCGGGCAGTACTTGAACAGTCCCGCGGATGGCCTGAACAGGCTCGTCTCACCCTTGCGCTCGACCACGGAGGAACTGCGGGGCTTGCCGCCCGCAACCGTGATCACGGCCGAAATCGATCCTTTGCGCAGCGAAGGCATGGCGTACGCGATGAAGCTCGAGGCGAGTCAGGTCTCGGTCAACACACGCGACTTCCAAGGTGTGACGCACGAGTTCTTCGGGATGGGCGCGGTTCTCGAGGATGCACTCGAGGCACAGGAGTTCGCAGCGGAACGCCTCGTGCGTGCATTCCGCGGTGAGCGCACGGCGCTCGTGCTGACCCACGGAATGCGAGGGCAGTCGCCATGAGCGTCGCCGTTCTCGCGCGGGTGAGCGCGCTCGGCGCGGTGCTCTGCGCGGTGTCCGACTGCGCCAACACGCATGGCTCGCCTGCGAACGGCATCGACGTCACCGCCGGCAGTGAAGCCCTCCTGCGAGCGGATCAACTTCCCGTCGCGCGTGGCGGTCCTGCCGTGGGCAAGCGCGATCCGAGGCTCGAAGTCGTCGCGCTGTTCCCCGGTAAGGCGATGCCCACCGGTCTCACGGTGTCGCGCGAAGGCCGCATTTTCCTGTCGTTTCCGCGCTGGGGCGACCCGGTTGCCTGGACGGCGGTCGAGCTGAGCGAGGGCCAGCTCGTCCCGTTCCCCGACGCCGCGACGAACGCGTTCGATCCGAAAGATCCGGCCCTGCACGATCCGGCGACGCATCTCGTCAGCGTCCAGAGTGTCGTCGTCGACGCCGAGGACCGACTGTGGCTGCTCGATCCGGGCAGCGTTCAGCTCGGACCCACGTTGCGCGGCGCGCCGAAACTGTGGGCTTACGACCTCGCTCGTCGCGAACGGGTGAAGGCGATCACGTTCCCGAACGACGTCGTACTCAAGAAAACGTACTTGAACGACGTGCGCTTCGACCTCGCGCGCGGCATCGAAGGCACGGCGTTCGTCACCGACAGCGGAGCGGGCGGCATCATCGTGATCGATCTCGCGAGCGGCGCGTCTTGGCGCAGACTCGACGGACATCCGTCGGTGAACCCGACGCCGGGCCTGGAGATGCAATCCGAAGGCGAACCCTTCGTGAAACGTCCGAGGAACGGCGAGGAATCGGCGCCCGACATCCGCTCGGACGGCATCGCGCTCAGTCCCGACGCGCGGACCCTTTACTACTCGACGCTCACGAGCCGCGACGTATGGGCCGTTGCGACGGACGCTCTCGCCGACCGTTCACTCGACGAGGCCGAGGTCGCGAAACAGGTACGGAAACTGGCCACGAAACCGAGCTGCAATGACGGCCTGATCTGCGACGCGGAGGGGCGGGTGTATTCCAGCGACTGGGAGGATCAGTGCATCCGACGAATCGATCCGACGAGCGGTCGCGTCGAGGTCGAGTTGCAGGACGAACGCATGTTGTGGCCGGACACGTTCGCGATCCATGGAGGGTTCCTCTACGTGACGAGCAACCAACTCGCGCGTCAGCCTGTGTTTCATTCCGGTCAGGACCGGCGTGTGGCTCCGTACGTGCTGTTCCGTCTCGCGCTCGGTGAGAGGACCGAGGTCGGAGAGCGCTGAAGCACGGGGAACTGGGTGTGGACGGACGGAAACGTCTGTAGCGAGCATCCGATTCTTTGCTGTGCGTGCGAGGCGCGGCGCAGTCGATGATTCGCGGCCGTTCCTGTGGGAACCCGCTGACCACTCTCGCGGCCTGTTCGGTTCGACATCGATCCGAAACCGCGAGCGTCAGGTGAACCGCGAGCCGGTTGTCCGGCCGTCGATGCGAACCACGAGCACGACAGCCTCGGCCGACAGTCCGGCGATCTCGAACTCCTCCTCGACCGTGAGGCCGCGCGCCCAGACGCTCTCGCCGCCGGTCAGTTCGAACGGCTCCTCCTCGCGCGGCACGCGCACGAGCGCAGCACCCAAGATCACGTGCACGAAGGCGTCGCCCGGTCCGACGCTCGTTCGTGTTCGTCGCAGGCCGAGACGCAACGCTTCGACGTCGGCTCGACACGCTCCGCGTCGCGTGAAGACGTTGAAGTCGCTCACCGCGCCTGCCGTGAGTTCCGCGCGCGTCTCGAGTGCGCCGTCGAAGCGATACGGTTCGAGCGCGCGCAGTCGCGTTCGTCGTTCGTTCCCGTGGGTGAGCACGAGCCCCGCGCCGTCGGTCACGACGAGGATCCGCTCGAACCCGGGGAAGGCCGAGAACGGTCCGTCTTCTTCGATGCGCGCTTTCGAAATGCGACCGTCGAAATCTGCGCGCTCGAACGCGGATCCGGGCGGCCACACGGCGAGTTCATCCGTGGAGCCGCGGCCGTTTCGCCAAGCGACTCGGCGTGACATCGCGGCGGTGCGGAGTTCGATCTCGCGCGTCACGCCGAGCGACCGTGCGTGGAAGGTGAGCCGCGCCGACGGGTATCGGCGCGGCTCCGGGAAAACCCGGCCACGCGCGGTGTTCCGGCGAGGGAAGCGCCAGGAGCCACGACGCCTCGGCGAGTCGCGGCGAGCAGGTTCCGCGGGCTCAGGGCCGACCCTCGTGACACCAAGGGCCTCCGACTGGACAACGATCTCGTCAATCTCATTCGCGCTCTGTCGGTCGCGGCATCGGTCCCACGACATCCGCGAATCCTGCGGGTCGCGCGGCCCGCGCCGCCGCGAGCAGATCGCCGGGCCACAAGCGCGCGGTGCCGTCGCCCGAAGCCGACAGGATCCAGGCGCCGTCGGGCGTGATGTCGACGTCGAAGACCGCATCCGCGTGGCCGGAGTAGCTGGCCGTGCAGCGACGACTCTCGAGGTCCCAGTGATGGACCGTTCGGTCCAGCGACGCCGTCACGGCACGCGGCGCGTTCCGTGCTTTGGCCAAGCCGGTCATGCTGTTCGTGTGGTGCTCGCCGGGCAATCCGCGCTCGCCGACGAGATCGAGCGCGGCCTCCGTTTCCGTCGCTGGAAAACGCAGCATCGAAGTCGTCCGGCCGTATTTCGAGGTGCCGATGAGCAAGCCTGACTCCGGTGCGAACGCGACGAGTCCGGGCGTCGCCATCGTCACGGATTTGGCGACGAGGCGACCCTCGAGGTCGAAGACTTCGGTTCGCGCGCTCTGCAAGGGTGCCGCGATCCAACGCCCATCCGGCGAGAACGCGAGGTCGAAGACTCGGGTGAGCGCGAGCAAGTTGGTCTCGAACGGTTCGGTGCGCCACAGCGGTGTGCTGGTCAGGTCGTCGCTCGCGAGCACATCCCACAGCGCGATGCGCCGATCGGTACCGCCTGTCGCGAGCTTCTCACCATCCGGGGCGAAACGCATCGCCGTGAGTTCGCCGTCGTGAGCGTGGAGTGTGCGCTCCGTGCTCGCGGCGAGGTCGAGGATGCGCACCCCGCCGGGACCGTCGGCCAGCGCCAGTCGCAGCCCATCGGATGAGAACTGGGCGGCGACGGGCGCCGAATCGCGCGTCTCGACGACGCGCTCGAGACTTCCGTCGCGCGCGTTCCAGATCGCGACGCGACCGTTGGAGTCCGTAGTCGCCGCGCGAGAGCCCGATGCATCGAGCACGGCGCCGATGAGCGGTGCGCGCTCGAGCCCGACGCGAACCGGATCGAGGACGAGCTCCGGGGCTCCGCTCGGAACCAACCACGTGCGCGCCGTCCCGTCGTCCGACGAAGTCAGAGCTCGTCGACCGTCGAGAGCGAAACGTGCCGTGCGCACGGCGCCCGAATGCCCCAGGAGAACCGGCAGGAAGGGCCTGTGCGCGCCGTACCAGATCGAGACCGTCTTCTGTCGATGCCAAGTGACGAGGAACGACGCGTCGGGACTCCAGGCGAGCCCCATGATCTGCCGCGCGGACCCGCGACAAGTGCGCAAGAGCGTTCCGTCCTCGGCGCGGAACACGCGCAACGCGTCGTCGTAGGCCACGGTGGCGAGCTCGCGCCCATCGGGACTCCAGGCGATGCGCACGATCGCGCGACGGCCGTGGCTGGGCAGGACGTAGCGATCGGCACCGCTCGGCACGTCGACGACTTTCGCGCCCGCGTCCCACGAGAGCGCGAGGCTCCGACCGTCGGGCGAGAAACGCGCGGAGTGATAGCGGCCGGGCGCGTGGATGACATGCACGGGTTCGGACTCGAGCTGCGTGAGGTCCCACAACTGCGCAGTTTGGTCCTCGCACACGGCAACCGCGTATCGACCGTCGGTGGTCGCGTCGATCGCGAGGCCCATGCTCGGTGAACCCGAGAGCATGGCGAGTTGTGCTCCCGTCCGAGCATCGAACAGACGCTTCGAAGCGTCGCCCTCGGGGCTCGACGAACCGCGCAGGGGTTCAGCGGAACGCGTGAGCACGAGATCCGTGCCGCGCACGAAACGTGCTTCGGCGATGGATCCGCTGCCACCGTCGCACACGACGAGTTGCGCACCGCTCGCGGCGTCGAAGATGCGTGCGGTGCGGTCGCGCGACGCCGTGAGCACGCGCGTTCCGTCGGGCGAGAACTCGAGTCCGTGAACGTCGCTCTCGTGGCCCACGAGATCGATCGGAGCGGCGCCCTCGTCGGTGAGCGAGCGCACGACGACCTTCCCCGCTTCACCCGCGTAGGCGACGCGCGTGCCGTCGGGTGAAAAGCGCACGGCATACACAGCGCCGGTGCCGAGTTCGTAGCGCGCGAGCAGTTTTCCCGACTCCACGTCCCAAACGCGCGCGGATCCGTCCAAGGAAGCCGTCGCGACGCGGCGCGAGTCGGGATCGATCGCCGACTCGTACACGACGGGGCCGTTGCCGGGGAGGACCTGACGCTCACGGAGCGCTTCGAGCGCGGCGAGCAGCACGCGATTGCTCGCGAGACCCGGATCGCGTTCGGCTGCTTCGATCGCGAACTCGAACGCGCGCGGAGGCGCGTCGGGCAGGGAACTCGACGCTTCGTCGCGGAACCAACCGCCCGCGTAGAGTGCGAGAGCGGCTTCCTTGCGCTTCTCCTCGGTGCGCACGCGTTCGAGCAGCACCAGCGCCGTGGCGAGGGCGATCGACAGTGCGGCGATCGACCCGATCGTGCCGGTCGCGATCACCGGATTGCGCTGCGCCCAGCGTCGCAATCGCAGCACAGGGCCTGCGGGGCGAGCGACGATGGGCTCGTACTCGCGCACCCGACGCAGTTCTTCGGCGAGCTCGAGCGCCGTTGCGTAACGTCGTGCGACGTCCTTCTCGAGCGCAGTCTCGAGCACGACCGCCAGATCCGCGGACAGCGACGGGTTCGCTTTCCGAGGCGGCGGCATCGGCGTGTGGCGGATCGCTTCGGCCAACGCCGCGTTCGAGTCGCCCTGGAACGGGCGATCGAGCGTGAGCGCCTCGTACAGGACGACGCCCAACGAGTAGACGTCCGTCCGCCGATCGACGTGGCGACCGCTCTCGAGTTGCTCCGGTGAGATGTAAGCCGGCGTGCCGAACACTTCGTCGGAACGCGTGAGGTTGGCGGAAGCCTCGGCGTCGTCGCGCGCGAGGCCGAAGTCGAGGATCACCGGAGATCCATCGGTGGAAACCATCAAATTGCCGGGCTTGATGTCGCGGTGGACGACTCCGGCCTCGTGCGCGGCGTGCAGCGCGCGCGCGCAACGCTCGAAGAACGAGAGTGTTTCCGCCAATTCGAGTCCGCGACGCGGTGCGAGCAGTCGCGAAGCGCTGGTCGCGGAATCGCTGCGCGAACTCGGCGTGACCTTCAGCTCGCGCTCCTCCTTCACGCGGCTGAGCGCAGCCGCCAAGGTCTCGCCCTCGATGAACCGCATCGCGATGTAGGGCGTTTCCGCGTCGAGGTCGGCATCGAGCACCGTGCAGATGCCCGGGTGGTCGAGTCGCGCCAGGATCTCCGCCTCACGACGGAATCGCGTGCGCCGACCTTGCGAGACGCTCGCGACCGGGATCGTGAGCACCTTCAGAGCGACCGTGCGGTCGAGGCGCGCATCGACCGCGCGATAGACGACGCCTTGTCCGCCGCGGCCGAGTACTTCCACCAAGCGATACGGTCCGATGCGCTCGAGACGGCGATCTCCCGCGCGCTCGCGTGCCGGCGCCTCCGTGACGCCGCTCGTCAGCGCGATGTACTCGCGCGCCACCTTCTCTTCGTGCCCCGGGAACCGCGCGAGGTAGTGCGCGAGCGGTCGGAGCTTGTCGGACTCGAGGTCCGACAGCAGTTGGTCCGCGAAATCGAACAGGATCGATCCGCTCGATTCCGTCGAGTCGTGCATGCGGGGGGAGCGGCCGGAATCCGGCCATGGCCAATCGTACTCCTGCCGCGCGGGGCCGTAGAATCCGAAGCCACTCGATGGCCGCCGAAGACAGCGACACACCGCGCAGGCGCATGGATCCGCGCTTCGAAGCGCTCTTCGCCGAGGTCGCCCCGGCGCTCTACGCGTGGGCCGAGCTGCGCATCCGACCGAATCTGCGTGCGCGCCTCGATCCGCAGGATCTCGTGCAAGAAGTGTGGATCCGGGGCATGCAGGGCTTCACGCGTTTCGACGAGCGCGGCGTGAGCTTCCGCGCCTGGGCGTTTCGCATCGGGAAGAACATCTTGATGGAAGCGTTGCGCGCGACCCGCAACGACATCGTCGACACTCCGGGCGGCGTCACGTCGCGGATGCTGGCGCTCGAGCGCGTGCCGCAGGACGTGACGAGCTTCACGCAGCACCTGGCGCGCGAGGAATCCGTGCGCGCGTTCCTCGACGAGGCCGGAGCACTCGCGGAGGTCGATCGCATGCTCGTCGTGCACTGCGGACTCGAAGGCGAGACGTGCGCTCAGGCTGCGGTGAAGCTCGGGATCTCGGAGGATGCGGCGATCAAGCGCTGGCAGCGACTGAAGGCGAAACTGCGCGCCGAGACGTGGTCGCGCGCGATTCTCGGCGCGGAGTGACGGGCGCGCAGAGGCCGTCTCCATCCCCGACTGCTCCGACGGAACGCCGCCCGACCTGTCCGCAGAGTTGGCGGCAGGACCTTGGCTCGGACGGTCGTCCGTCAGTAACCCGCTTTCAGATCGACGACGTTCAACAGCGGCTCACCGGCGTCGAATCGACGCAGGTTCTCGCGAAAGAGCGCCCAACGCCGCTCGTCGGTGATCTCCGCGTTCGATGCGACGTGCGGCGTGATCACGACGTTCGGGAAGCCCCACAGCGGGTGATCAGCGGGCAACGGCTCGGGATCCGTGACGTCGAGGCACGCTCCCGCAAGCCGCTTGGAGCGCAGCGCCTCGACGAGCGCGTCTTGATCGACGACGCGGCCGCGGGCGATGTTGACCAGGAAACTACCCTGTTTCATGGCCGAAAACGCGCGTTCGTCCAGCATGCGCTCCGTCTCGGGCGTCAGCGGAACGGCCAACGCGACGACGTCGGCTTCGGGCAGCAACGCGAGCAGATCGGTGGGCTTGCCGACGCGCTCGACATAGCTCGGCCCGGGCTCGTCCCCGCGCCGCGTTGCGATAACGCGCATGCCGAACCCGTGCCCGCGCCGCGCAATCTCCGTCCCGATGCCGCCGAGGCCGACGACGAGTAGCGTCTTGCCATCCAATGCGCACGGCTCCAACTCGCCCGAACCCTCGCGCAACCAAGCACCGCTGGATCGACCGGCGAGATGCACCGGCAAGTCACGCGTCAACGCGAGGAGCATCGCGAACACGTGATCGGCGATGGCCGGCCCATGGACGCCGCGCATGTTCGTCAGCGTGATGGACTTCGAATCGCGCAAGCTCGGCATCGAAGTCCAACGTTCGACGCCCGCGCTGTGCGCTTGGATCCACACGAGGTTTTTCGCCGCTGCCAGGAACTCCGCGCTCGCGAAGCTCGAGTCCGCGCCCTGAGCCTCGACCGCGCGGCGGAGCGCGTCCTGTCGGTCGAGCCCTGCGACGATGCGAAGGTGCGGCGCCGAGCGCTTCATCTCGGCCAACTCGGCCTCCGTCATCGAGGCGGCGAAGTACGTGAGTTCCGGCGCGTTCGGTCCGCGCTCGACGACGACGCGGGCGTTCCGGGTCGAGCCGATGTCGGCGCTCGCGGGCTGGGGCGAAATCGCCGTCGCACCACAACCGGACAGGACGAGTGCCAAGGCAAGGAGTCGGGTGCGCATAGCGCCGATGCTACCCCGGGCGTGCAGACCGCTTGACTCGACCTCTCGCGATCGAGAGATTCCCGAGCATGCCGAACAGCACTCCCGCCTCGTTGAAGAACCAACGCACGATCCTCCTGAACCAGCGCACGATCCAGCGCCAGCTCAAGAAGGTCCTCGCGAACCAGACCACGATCCGCCACAACCAGTCGACAATCCTCGCGAACCAGAACCGGATCCTCGGGAACCAGGGGAAAATCGTGGCGCGCTGACGCGAGGACCGCGCCGAGGCGCTCGCGTCCTACAGTTCGAAGGGCGTGCGCGAGAGCGCCGCCCGCCGCTCCATATGTCAGCGACGCTTCGTTTTCGCTTGCAGCTCGCGGATCCGAGCGCGCATGGCGTACAGGTCGGCGAACTCGGCTTCGGGCAGGCGCGCGCGGAACGCGCCCAAGACCGGGTCGCTCATGACACTCGAGATCTTCGCTTCGTCCTCGGGTGTGGCCTCGACCGTGAATGCATCTCCGGGCTCGGCCAGGAATTCTGCGCGTCCAGAACGCACCATGGCCCAGAGTGCTTCGGACGACGCCCGGTCGAAATCGCCGCGCAGCAGTTCGAGATCGGAGCGTGGTGTTGGGTCGAGGGGGACATCCACGCTCACGCTCGGTCCACTGTCCGGGAGTGTCGTCGACGATTCCTCCGCTCGAACCTGCACGGCGGACTGTGGCAAGCGGGAGTCCGATGTCCTGGTGTCGACTTCCACAGGCGTGGCGCCACCAATGTCGTCGGGGCGTCGACCTGTTCTGGCATGGTCGGCAATGAGAAGGAACGCGCTCAATCCCGCCACGACGAGGATTGCCAACGCCGCGCGAGGGTGACCGGCGTGGTCCAATCGATCAGTCCTCGCCTCGGGCTTCACGCGCCGCGACGGTACGCGTCAGCGCGTTGACCTTCTTCCGCATCGCGTAGAGCGCCTCGTTTCCTTTCCGTGGAAGCGTGGCCCGAAACACTCCCAGTTCCGGCGACGAGAGGATCCCGCAGACCTCGATCGAGTCCTCCTTGCGGCCCGCATAGGAGAAGCCCACTCCAGGCCCTGCGATAGCCTCGGCGCGACCGGCCTCCACCTCGCGCCACAGCAGCGGCGACGATTCCTCGTCCAACTGCGAACGGAGTGTCTTCAGGATCGATCGCAGCTCTTCCAAAGGCGTGTTCGCTTGCGCGGAGAGTTCGTCGGCGGTCCACGCCGGAGATTCACCGGGTGCGGGGTCGACCTCGATCGTCTGGCCTTGCCGTTCGCGAGCACCAGACGTAGGAGTGTCCACGGCAGTTCGGCCCAAGTCGTTGCTTTCCGTCACCAGAGCGGCCGCATGGCGGTGATCGACGGCAGAGTCGTTCGTTTCGACGACCGCTGACATTCGCTCGTCTTCCTGCGATCCTGGACGCAAGAACCAGACGAGCGAAATCACCACGAGCGCTGCAGCGACCAGAGCCCCGATGCCCCACTTCATCGCTTCATCACCCCGGAGTGCAGGGCTGGCAGGTGACCGTCACGGTTGCCGCGGACGTGCCACCCTCGCAGTCGGCCGAGCCTGATCCGGACCCACGACACGGCGCGTTGATATCGAGTGGAACCGCGTCGTTGCTGCAGGCGGGCGGCGGAAGACCGATTCCAATGCCGAACTTCACCGTGCCCGTGACCTTGCAGAAGGTGAGCTGGCTGCATGTGGGCTCGGGCGAGCACGTGCCTTCCGTCGTGGTAATGTTGGTGAACTCCCAAGTGCAGAGGCACGATCCGGGCGAGGAGCCGACCGTGTCTGACACCTCACATGCACACGGGGCGGGGAAGCTCAGGGCGACGAGTGCGGGGGGGCGCTGGGTACAGAGAGGAGCGCGATCGAGACGATGGAGAGCGCACCACCTGCAAGCTGGAGAGCGAAGGTCATAGGATCACCTATTGGGAACTCAGGAGACCGTGGATGAGGCGTGCACCTCATCCGGGCTAGACTGACATCAGAGTAGAATCTGCGCCGGACAGTGTCAAACAGCCGGATCGCAGCAACTTGCGCAGACGGGCGTTCGGCCTGTTCGCCCGAGAATCAGCCGATGAATCTGGACCAGCGGGAGAAGCTGTCCTCATTGGTACGGGAGAGGATTTCGGTCGGTGACGCGGTACCGCAGCCGCGTAATGACGTGCGGTGCAAACGACTACGAGAGCCTACTGCTCGTTCGCGGTCGGACACTTACCGTGCGCGCGCCACCCAACCGCGTGCCACGTCGTGCAGGTCGGGGGATTCGACGCGCTCGCTGCCGAAGTAGGAGCGCTCGATCCGATCGATGTCCGCGGCGAGAGTTTGGCGCGCGTCGGGTGCGAGCCCGTCGTTGCGTTGGATGTCGCGCAACAGACCGATCACGTTGAAGGGCGTCGGTTCGGCGGGGATCTGGAAGCGCCCCGGCTTCGGTGGCGTGGGGCGTGATACGCGGCGCAAGATCCAGATGCCGGCGCCCGCGACGACCACCGCGAGCAGCGTCCATCCGATCCACGCGCGGCTCGGCTCGCCGTACCGACGTTCGAGCGTGACCACGGGTTCGACGCTCGCGAGGTCGGCGTCGACGTAACGGAAGCGCTCTTGCGTGGTCGTCTCGACCTTCGGTGTCGGGAACGCGAACGTCGTCGGCAGCTCGGCTGCGCCGTCCTTGGCTTTCAGGTGCACGGTCCACAAACGCTCGGCCGCGATGGTGGAGCCTTCTTCCTCGAGCTTCACGACGGAGACGCCGCGATCCTCGATCTTCGCGACTTCGAAACCGGCGGGGGACACGTCGAGCAGCTCGGCGAGCGGAGGCAGAAGTCCGTGCGCGTTCGCCTTGACCTCGAGCAGGAGCTTGCCGTCCTTCGCTTGCCGTTCGTCGAGCGTCTGCGTCAGCGCGAGGTTCGTGAACGGCCGCGGATCGCCGACCGCATCGCGCGCGTCGATCGGAACGATGCTCGATTCGATCGGCAAGACCGCGTATCCGCTCGTGTCGAGGAAGTCGAGGTCGAGCCGCAGCGGCGGCACGCGGTCGACTTGTGCGCCGCGCGGCTTCAAGAGGAGGTATGCGTACGGCGTGACGCGCCAGCCGTACTCGGGATCGGACTTCGAGCGCGCATTCGGCTCGTTGAAAGTCACCGACAAGACTTCGAAGTGCTCGTTCAACGCCACGCGCGCGACTTCCTCGAACTTGTCGCGGTAGTCCTCGAGCGGACGCCCGTAGTTGAAGCCGAAGTTCCCGGCGTTCTGGTTCTGCAGGTACTTCGAGAAGCCGCCGGATTCGCGCTCGATCGCGCGTGTGTGACGGATGTCGACGCGCAATCCGAACGGCGTTTCGTGTCCGACGCGATCGGGTCCGTCGATCGTCGCGCGGAACTGGATCTCCGTGACGAGGTCGCCGTAGTAGTCGGCGAGCTTGCGCGCTTCGGCCGCGAGGTCGTGGTCACCGACGATGGCCAAGCCTTCGCGTACGTAGCGGTATTTCACGGCCGGAGCCGCGCTGCCCATCCGCGTGAAGATCGCATTCGCGAACGAGGCCATGTGACGCTCGCCGCGTTCGCCGGGGATCGCGCGCAGCGCAGCCGCGAGCTTGGGGATCTCGGCGCTCGCGAGCTGCTTCTCGTGGCTGACGTTCTTCAAGTCGATGGCGCCGAGCGCCGCGTAGAACCACGTCACGTAGACGTCGGTGGATTCCTCGTCGCGTTCGGTCTCCTCGAGCTCCGACGCGTACAGCGCGGCCGCGCTCTCCAGAGTTCTGAGGGCTGCTTGGCGCCGGCTCGTGAACTCCGTGTCCTTCTGCAGCGTCGCGCGGTAGTCGTTCTCGTCGTGCTCGAGAGATCCCTGCGCGAGCAAGAGTCGCCAACTCTTCGGTTGAGCGGCGACAGCGCGTTCGACGGTCGTGCGCGCCAGCTCGTAGCCGCGCAACACTTCGGCGCGGATGTCTTGTTGACCGCGGTTCGTCTTCGCGTCCTTCTGCACCGCGGGATCGCTCCACACGTCGGCCAGGTTCACGCGCATCTGCTCGAGCAGTGCCGCGAGCGTCTTCGGATCGATCGAGTCGACGGGCCCGAACAGCGTCTCGATCGTTTCGAGCCGATAGACCTCGGCCTTGCCGTGCGCCGCGGAGAACGCGCTCGCAACGAGCTTCTGATCGATGTCGACGTCGAGCTTGCGTAGCCGCGCGAGCCATTCCCCGAGCTCGGTCAGGTTCCGTTCTTGCTTCGATCGCGTGAGCGGGATCGAGTTCGCGCGCTCCTCGAACCCGTAGAAGTAGACGTACTGGTTGCGGTTCTGGTTCTGGTTCGGATCGTGGTTCTTGGCCCAAACGCGCAAGAATTCGTCGACCAGCTCCTTGGCCGGCTTCGGGTACGCCGACGCGATGCCTTCGATGTAGGGGAACGCCTTCTCCTCTTCGCCGACCTTCAACAGGAGCTGCGCCGAGACCATGTCGATCTTCGGGCGGAGCGTGGACTCGACGCGTGCCAGCCACGCGTCGTTGGGGCGGATCTCGAGCAGCTTCGCGATCTTGACCGTCTGGGGCGCATTGCCTTGGAACTGCTGCTGACCGTCCTCATCCCAGAAGAAGAAGTTGCCGTAGTTGTCGCGCTGCATGCGCGGCCCGAGCGAAGTCGACTTGTCGAACTGGTACGTGACTTGGGCTTCGCGCAACCAGTTGTGCGCCAGCATCGTCAGTTCGCGCGCCCACGAATCCGCGCGCTCCGGCGCCGTCGCGAGAAGGGCTTTCGTCGCCGTCGTCTGCAGCTCGAGCAGCCGAGTCCGATGGTCGACGTCCAGCGGTTTCGCAGCCAAAGCCTGCGACGCCGACGTGCCGATCGAAGCCAGGATCTCCATGCCGCGTTCGGGGCGCGCCGTGAAGCTCTCGTCGAGCCACTTCGCTCCGAGGTCCTTCTGGATCTTCGGCGCGATGTCGACGGCGCGCTGCAACGCCTCGGTTTTGGCTTCCTCGCTGACGTCGCCCGCCGCGAGCGCCGACTGCGTCACACGCCAAGCCTTCACGAGCCAATCGGTCTTCTTCTCGCGTTCGAACTGCGCGAGGTAGTGACGCGAGAGAAGGTTCAAACCCTCTCGGTCGTTGGCCGTCTCGGCCTCGTCGAAGGTCGGCAACCAACCACCGAGTCGCACCAGTTCGTTCGCAGCCGCGAGCGCGAGCGCGATCTGCCGTCGATCGAACGGGAAGCCGTCCGTTCCGACGCGCGGGCCGATCTCGGTCAGGAATCTGTCGATCTGGTGACCCTGGTCGAGCGCGAGACGCAGGATCGCGCCGAGTTTGTCGAGCTCGGCCTTCTCGAGCTTCGCGCCGCGCGCTTCCGCGAGCCCGAGCACGTCCGCGGGCGAGAAGCGGTTCTTCTCGACGTACGCTTGACCCTGTTGCGGGACGTTCGGTTTCTTCTGCGGGCCTTGCTGGAGCGACTGGAGCATCCGCTCGAAGCCGACCTTGCGCTCGTCCTCCGTCAGCGACGCGTAGTAGGTCTTCACCGCGAGCCAATCGCCGAGCGTGACGTTGCGCTGCAGCGTGGACATCTCCATCTCGATCGCCTTCGTCTCGGCAGCTTTCTTCGCGGCCTCGTCCGCGGTCTTCTTGGCCTTCGCTGCGCCCTCCGCTTTCTTCTTGGCCTCTTTCTCGGCCTTTTTCTGCCCTTCCTCGTCGAGCGGCGCAGCGTCGGTCGGCGGTGCCGCCTCGCCAGCGGGCGCTTCGACTGCCCCCGTGGTCTCGGCCGGCTGCGCATCCACCGCCGGCTGCGCATCCACCGCTGGCGGCGCGTCCACCGCTGGCGGCGCGTCCACCGCCGGCTGCGCATCCACCGCGGGCGGCGCGTCAGCCTTGGCCTCGTCCTTCTTTTCCCCGGGCGGCTTCGGCGGATTCGCCCACGCCGCGAGCACCGCGGACGGCCGCCGATCGAACTCGAGCTTCTTGAGCTTCTCTTGCCGTGCACTGGGCTTGCTCGGAGTCTTCTCGCCTTCGGTCGGAACCGCTTGGCCCTCCTCGACGACGACCTCGGGCTCCTCTGTGGATCCGTCGTCGCCGAACGTGATCTCTTGTGCGCCGCTTCCGAACGAGACGACGCGCGTCACGACTTGTGCGGTCGCGACGGGCGCGCAGACGAACGGTGCGAGAGCGAAGACGGCGCGGAAGAACGTCATCAAGGAATCTCCAAGCTCGCGTGCCCGTGATGGCCCGCGAATCCGAGGGACAATAGCGGTGCTAGCGATACGACGTGTGGGACGAACCGATCACGAGCCCGAGCCGTCGGGCAACGGACCGAGTCCGGCACCGCCACCAGGCTTCTGACTCTTGCCGGGCTTCTTCCCGGGCTTCTGGCCGCGACCGCGGCCACTTCCGCAACCCTTTCACTGCGATGGGAGCGGCAGGCCTTGCAAGTCGGAGATGTCCATCCGCGCGAGACGCACCGCAGCTTCGACGTCGGCAACGCTCGCGCGTGCGACTTCGACGTCGCCGCTCTGCACCGCGGTCTCCGCGACGAGGCGGTAGTTCTGGCGCGAGGCCTCGATCTCCGGTTCCCACTCGTCCCGCGGCGCGCCTTCGAGGCGCATGAGCCACGTGCGGTAGTACTGCGCATTCGCGAGGGCACCGCGCGATTCGGCGAGCAGTTTCGGATCGGCGCTCGCGTCTTCCTCGAGCTCGTCGACGAGCGAGATCAGATCGCGGTGCGCTTCCGGAAGTTGGCTGATGAACATGCGCGCCTTGGCCAGCTCGAGCCGTAGTGCACGCGACTGCGCTTCATTCCCGGCCGGCAGCTCTTGCAGCGCGACCTCGTACGCCTCGGAAGCGGCCGCCCACGTTCCGCGCGCCGCGTCGTCACCGTCACGCGCTGCGATCGCGCGCGCTTCCGCCGCGATCGCTTCGGCGTCGCGCGCTGCGACGGAGGCTCTGTCGGTGCGCACGTCGACTTGACCCGGGCCGAAGTGGTACGCGCCCGCGCCGACGGGCAAGAGCAACCAACCGAACAGGAGGAGCTTTCTCATGCGAACTGACCTCGTGGGGACCGATTCATCCTATCGCCGCAACGGCCCCGCGGTTACCGGCCGTCTTGCCCCGCGAATTCGGGGCGACCGGCCTCTTCGACGTCCCCGGGCGCCACCTCGTCCCGAACGCCATCAAGAGGATCGGCAGGAACGCCAGGATCACCGCACTCGAAGCGCTCACGATCAGCGCGTATTCCCGCCGCGACAGCCGCTCGAAGACGTCCTCGTCCTCGCGCCCCATCGCGCTCGCGATCAAGCCGGATCCGATGTGGAACGCGTTACCGTCGTGGTACGTGCCACCGAGTCGCGCGGCGATCTGCTTCAGCGTCGGCACGTCCTGACGCGATTGGCGTCCATCGATGAACTTGCCGACTTGGCTGTCGCCGACCCCGACGACGAGCACGGAGCGCACCGATGCCGGCATGCGCGGGATCCCCGTCGCCGGCACAGTGTCCCCGTCGGAGAGAACGATCACCGTCGTCGAACCCGGATTCCACGGCTTCGCGATGCGCGCCGCTTCCTCGAGCCCATCGAAGATCTTCGTCTTACCCGTGGGGAACGCCCAGTGCATCGGCAGCTCGCCGAGGATGTGTCGGATCACCTCGACGTCCGCGGTGTCCACGACGACCGGCTTCGCGCCGTTGTACGTCGCGACGACCGTGACGCGATTCTCCTCCATCGGCACGCGATCGAAGAACGACTCCATCAAGTCGCGAGCACGCATCATGCGACTCTGCTTCTTGTCCGGACCCGCGTCGACGAGCCGCATGCTGGGCGAGACGTCGAGGACGAGCAGCACGTGTTCCGGATCGCGCTCGGCGCGTGAGCGCTCGCCCGAGAGGTCGTAGCGCTTCGGTTCGCCGAGCGCGAGCGTCGCGAGACCCCACGCGAGCGCGGTGAACGCGAGGACGCGCAACACCGGCGCGCCTCGCGCCCACGGTGTCGGTTTCCCACTCGGTCCGAACGCGAGTCGAGCGACGTGCGCGATCCTCCGCGAGTGAATCCACTCGGCGATTCCCGCGAGGAACAGCACGAGTCCGGCCAACGCGAGCGGTGCGAGGTCGGGGTCGTTCACCACGGCGTCGTCCTCAGTCCGAAGAGCGCCAAAAGCCCCAGGCCGAGCAGGGACAGCGCGCCCAGCGCCCACGGTCCGAAATCGTCCGCCGCTTCGGCCTGCGTCTTCTCCATGCGCGTCTTCTGCATCGAGTCGATGCGCGAATAGACGCGCTTCAGGTTCTCCTCGTCCTCGGGCTTGAACGCTTCACCGCCGGTCAGCGCGGCGATGCGCACGACCTCGTCGGGGATCTGGCCCTCGGCGATATGGATCGTATAGACGGTGATGCCGTCCTTCTTCAGCTCGCGCGCGACCTCTTCGTCGCGCCCGCCGCTGAGGTCGGCGCTGTAGCCGTCCGTGACGAGGACGATCATGCGATCGCCTTCCTCGCGCTGGACCAATTCCTTGCGACAGGCCATCAAAGCTGCGCCGATCGACGTACCGTTGAACCAATTCGGCAAGGTTTCCGGCCTCATGAACGGCGCCGCGCAGCGAAACGCCGACGTGTCCGTCGTCAGCGGAACCCAGTGCAGCGACGCGTTGCCGAAGAACGTCAGCCCGAACGCGTCGCCCTTGCGCAGGTCGAGCAGGGCTTCCGTCGAACGCATCGCCGCTTCGTAGCGCGTGCCCTCGCCGAACTTGGCCATCATGCTGCCCGACACGTCGACGCAGACTTGGATGTTCGTGAGCACGCGCTTCGACTTCGGCTCGTCCCACGACTGCGGCCCGGCGAGGATCACGATGACGAGCGCCAAGACGAGCGCCGGCAACGTCTCCGCCGAGCGCAGGAAGAACGTCGTCCACGTGCGCCTCGGCGCCGACGCATGGTCGAGCGGCAGCGACACCGCGCTCGAGCTTCGATTCCAGACCCACGCGATCAACGCGAAGGGCACGACGAGCAGGAACAGCGCCGAAGGAGTGCGGAAAGCTGCCAGGAAATCCACGCCGATCAGCTCCTCACCGCGCTCGCCTCGAGCGCGTCCGGAGCCAAGTCCTTGTACGGCGCGAGCAGCCTGTCGACGTCGACTGAATCACGCGGCCCCGGCTTGTGCAGCCACGCATCGAGCTGAGCGAGCAACGGCCCGGCCTCCGGGTGCGCACGCAACGCCGCGATCGCCGCATCCGGTCGTTCCGCGTCGAGGCCGAGGCGTCGACGCCAGTACGCGACGAGCCCGAGTTCGAGTTGTGCGCGCTCGGCGCTGCCCAACGTGCCCGCCATCGCGCTCTCGACGAGAGGACGTAATCGCTCCGCCAACGTGCGCGGTCGCGGTGCCGCGGCGAGATCGGCCGCGCGCTTCTTGCGGAACCCGAGCAGGATCACCACGAGTCCGATGACCCACGCGATCCCGAGCCCGATCATCCACGCGCGGTAGCCGCCGAACCGCGGCACGTCGCCGTCGGGCGGATGGTTCGGCTTGACCATGCCGACCGCGAGAACGCTGCGCACGTCGACCGTGATCTCGGGCAAGTTCGTGATGTCCGTGCCGTCCTTCCGCCGCAAGAACGTGCGCAAATCGTGACGGCCGACGTCGAGACCGGTCCACTCGAGGTCGTAGCGGAACTCGCTGCCGTGCGGCGCGACACGCACGATGCGCAGGACGACGGAGGTCTTGGCGTCCTGCGGCAGGACCTCGATCTCACTGCCGGGCAAGACGAGGTCGGTGATGCGCGCCGGGATGCCGACGCTGGAACTGCGCACGTCCTGGAGACTCGCTCGTGCCGAGCCGGATAGCGCGCAGCTGGAGAGTGCGAGCGCGACGAGGGCGGGGCTCGCCATGAATCGCCGCAGCGACACGAATACCTGGATCGGGAAGGCGAACAGCGAACCGGCGAGCACGCTTGTGATGGGGATCGTGAGCAGTCCGAACGGCGAGGAGTGCCCGCGGATTCCGAGCGAGAGACCGAACACGCCGAAAGCGGCGAACAGGAAGAGGAGACTCATCGTGTCCCTCTGCCGATGAAGCCGCGCCCGCGCAGCATGTTGCGCAATGCGTGCACGTACGGCCGATCCGTGCGAATCACGAGGTGGTCGATGCCGGCCTTCGGCAGCTCGCGTGCGGCGCGCTCGGGATCGAACCACTGCGACTTGCCGCGCGTCACGAATTCGCGGCCCGTTTCGGCTTCGCGCGCTCGGAAGAAGCCGGCGCCGGCGAGCCCCGACTCCGCGGGATCGACGAACTGAAGCACGACGACGTCATGGCGCGCGGCGAGTCGTTTCAGCGCGGGCAGCGCGTCCTCGTCGTGCAGGTCGGACAAGACGATCACGAGAGAGCGCGACTGCAGGCTCGGCGCGAGCTCGGCCACACGCGCTCCGAGGCGCGTGCCTTCGTCGTACCGGAACGTGCGCAGTTGCAAGAGCCACTGCATGACCTTCGCGCGCGACAAGCTCGGTTGGATGCGCAGACCGCGCTCGCCGACGGCGACGACGCCGACGGGGCTGACGCGATCGAGGCACGCGAGCGCGAGCCCGCCGGCGACGAAGAGTGCCGTCTCGTACTTGCTGTGCCGCGTCGACGCGATCGTCATCGAGGCCGACGTGTCGATGAGCAGCCACGAAGGCAACGTCTTGGGCGCCTCGTACTCCTTGATGTGGACCTTGCCCGTGCGCGCCGTCACGCGCCAATCGATCGAGCGCACGTTGTCGCCGTCCTGATACGGACGCGATTGCACGTACTCGACGCCGGATCCGAGGAACGGCGACTTGTCGATGCCGTACGCGAGTCCATCGGCGAGCTTGCGCACGGCGACGGTGAACTGGCGCGCGTCGAGATGCGCGAAATCCTCGACGAATCCCTGCATCGGGTCCATCGCGGGTCAGCTCTTCGTGTCGGGCGCGCCCAGCGTCCGCAACATCTCGTGCAGGACCGCACGGTTCGTGTGACCCTCGGCGATGGCTTCGTACTTGAGGCGCATGCGGTGCAGCATCACGTCCTCGGCGAGAGCGAAGAGGTCGTCCGGCACCGCGTAGTCGCGCCCGTGGATGAGCGCACGCGCGCGTGACGCCTTGACGAGCGAGATGCCCGCGCGCGGCGAGCAACCGAGTTCGACCGCCGGATGCACGCGCGAACGTCCGACGAGGTTCACGACGTGCTCGACGAAAGTCTCGCTGACGTGGACTTGGTTGACGGCTTCCATCGCCGCGATGAGGTCCTCCGGCCCGCCGACGGGCGCTTGCGACAGGACGTCGAACTCCGTCTGCACGATCGCGCCTTTGTCCTGACGCTGGATGCCGAGAGCCGCGTTCCGCCGCAGGATTTCGCGCTCTTCCGCCGGCGTCGGGTACTCGAGTCGATGCACGAGCATGAAGCGGTCGAGCTGGGCCTCGGGCAATTCGAATGTGCCCGCTTGCTCGACCGGGTTCTGCGTCGCGATCACGAGGAACGGCGCGGGCAATCGGAACGTCTCGGAGCCGATCGTGACCTTGCGCTCTTGCATCGCCTCGAGCAAGGCACCCTGCACCTTCGGCGCAGCGCGGTTGATCTCGTCCGCGAGCAGCAGGTTCGTGAAGATCGGTCCTTTGCGGACGCGGAATTCGCTCGTGCGCTGATCGAGGATCTCGGAGCCGAGGATGTCCGACGGCAAGAGGTCGATCGTGAATTGGATGCGCGCGAAACCGAGGTCGATCGACTTGCTGAGCGCCGAGACGAGCAGCGTCTTCGCGAGTCCGGGCACTCCTTGGAGAAGGATGTGTCCACCGGTGAAGAGCGCGATCATCAAGCGCTCGACCACGATGTCCTGACCGACGACGACGGTGCCGACGCGTGCGCGGACGGCCGTCAGAAAGTCGTGGGTCGTGCGATGAGAACTGCGAGCGTGCGCGGCGGTGGGCTGCATGAACGGGAAGTCGGTTGCGCGGCGGGGCCGAAACGACGAACGGCGGGGGCGTCCTATTCCGCGAATGCGGGTCGAGCGCCGCGCGCGGTCGGGCCGGAGGATACCAGCGCCGATCGCCGGGGTTACTCACCCGGTGGCGGGACGCGCCGCCTTGAGGGTCGGGTCGCGCGCTGCGGGTCGCCCGCTGCGGGTCGCGCCGCACGCTGCGGGTCGCCCGCTGCGGGTCGCGCCGCACGCTGCGGGTCAGAGCGAACGCGCGTGCGCGCACACGCGCTCGCGCAGCGCCTCGAGATCGACCCCGGCGAACGTCTCGCGCACCGCCACCGCCCCGTCCAGCCCGCGCCCAGTCCGCGCGATCAACCCGTCGAACAGCGCGCGATCCCCGGCCTCGCCGTGCGCCAGCGCGTGCACGACCGCCCAGGACATCGCGTACCAGGCCTCCGAGTCCGGCCCGTAGAACGTCTCGTGCTTCACCGCGAAGAGTTGCGCGAGCGTCGGTACGGATGCGCCCTTCTCCAGCTTCTTCATCACCGCGACGGCCTGGGGACGCACCGCGCCGGCGACGAACTGGCCCTTCTCCTTGCGCAGGGTCTGGAAGTACTGGGCCAAGCCTTCGTTCAGCCAGACCGGCATCTCGGGCACGAGTTCGTGCACGTACTGGTGGAAGGCCTCGTGCCGCGCGGTCTCCAGGAAATCGGTGCGATCCTGCGCGTTCCAGAAGAGCAGTTGCGCGAGCGCCGGCACGAACAGGCCCTGCGTGGTCTTCATCATCTCGCCGACGCCGAGGTCGTCGCAGTAGTCGAGGTACGCCTGTCGGCCGGAGAAGACGAACGCGCGCAGCAATGCGTCCCGCTCGGGCAGTGGACCGACGGCGCGTTGCAGGAATGCGTACGTCTCCTCGAGCACTTTCGAGAGCTGCACGCACGTGTCGCGGTCCATGTCCGACGCGACGACGTAGTGCTTCGACTCGAAACGGTTGGGGCTGCGCCAGGGCGGACCGGCGACGGCGCGACGAGACTGTTTGACGAGCTTGGCCATCTCGACGCGGTCGACGCCCGCGGCGAAGCCCGACTCCGCCTCGTGCTGGGCCTCGGCGAAGCGTCCGGCGCGCACGAGCA
>Ga0163149_10000734_pt1 | contig 43132 bp, 30 predicted proteins | sample OliLakLV19MP5G1_FD_148604 | JGI IMG/M metagenome (GOLD analysis project Ga0163149, IMG submission 148604) | Freshwater microbial mat bacterial communities from Lake Vanda, McMurdo Dry Valleys, Antarctica - Oligotrophic Lake LV.19.MP5.G1 | ecosystem: Environmental > Aquatic > Freshwater > Lake >...
AATAGGAATTTTTTTCGCAACCGTCTGATCTGTTTGGTAAGAAGTATACATTATTATACTCAATCAAAAGTATAATAATTCGATTAATTGCTTATATTTACTAAGCATCTATTCTTCTTAATCATGACGCCATCCGAACACTTATTTGAGCTTATTCAATCCTTGTCGCAAACAGAAAAGAGATATTTTAAAGTGTTTTCCTCGCGTCATGTATTGGGTGAAAAAAACAATTACGAATTATTATTTGATGCCATAGAAAGACAAAAACAATACGATGAAAAGGGTTTAAAAAGGCAATTCGCGAAAGCAAGTTTTATCAATCGTTTTCCAGCAGCAAAAAATTATTTGTACGACCTGATCTTAAAGAGCCTTAGCGCGTATAACTTTAATCATACACTTAAAGACAGGATCCATAATTTAATTCAGTACCTGGAAATACTTTTTGATAAGGGGCTATTTGATCATGCGCTTAAAATTTATAAAAAAGCAAGGGGGTTGGCATATTCACACGATTCTTTTTTGCATATTTTTGAATTGCTGAATTGGGAAGTTCGCTTGTTAAGATCGCAATCCTATCAGGGTGATGCGCAAAAAGCGTTGGATGAAATTTATAATGAAATGAGTGTAATATCGGATAAGCACAAAAATGCCGGGCAGTATGATCATCTTTCAAAAAAATTATTTGTTGAAATTTACCAGCAGGGTTTTGTAAGAAATAAAGTACAGCAGCAAAAGGCTAAACTGATCATGCAAAATCCATTATTAAAGGATGAAAAAAATGCAATTTCTTTCAGGGCGTTAGGACTTTATTATATATCTCATTACGCATACAATGCAACGACCAACCAATATTCGAAAGCATACACGTATTCCCAAAAATTTATAGAACACCTTGAGTCAAGGCGTCATATGATTAATGAGAATTTACAGCAGTATTCATCCGCGATCCAAAATTTATTTACCTGTCAGCTGAATCTTGGAAAATATTCAGAATGCCAGGAAAGTATAAGTAAGCTGGACTCATTACCTACGGAACCTATTTCCGTATATAATGAAGCACAGCTTGCAAAATATATTTTCCAGTTGTCGTTACTTATCAGGACCGGAGATTTTGAGGTTGGTCTTAAGACAATTGCTGATGCAAAAAAATTAAGCAATGAAATTGGGCCGAAGACTGTAAATAAGCAACGAATAACAGTGCTTAACTTTGCTGTTGCATATACCTATTTTGGGATGGAAAATTATTCTGCTGCAAAAACGTATTTAAGTAAGATCATTTATGATATCGATGGTCTTTTCGTTGATCTCAGGAGCGATATTCAATGTTTTGCAAGAGTGCTTAATCTTATTACACAGTATGAACTGGGTGCAACAGATATGATAGAGTATGCATTGAAATCGACCTATCGCTTTCTGCATAAGCGAGACAGGCTGTATGATGTAGAAGCATTAGTGATCGGGTTTATCAGGAAAAGTTTGTCAGGGAATAACACGCCCCAGCAACTGATCTCATCTTTCAAAGTATTGAAACATGATCTGGAGAAGGTGATAATGGATCCACATGAAAAGAGGGCGATGGATTACTTCGACATTCTTTCATGGCTCGAAAGTAAGATAGAAAAAAAGAAATTCGCGGATGTTGTTAAAGAAAAAAACAAGTGATGCGAATGCTCAATAAAGGTGTTTTATATAGAAATCATTCGCTTTTAAATTTGAAATTAGTTAATTGTAAAATTGTTTTTCTCTATATCAATTGTTTTTTGTAAAATCGTTGATATTCCTCAAACCCATTAATATGTCAGACAGAAGAAAATTCATGAAACAAGCTACGGGCCTTGCAGGTGCAATGTCTCTTTCCGGATTATTGCAACCGCTTACAGCTGCCGAAATGGAACGACAAAAAAGAAGAATAGCTTCTCTTAGTCCCATCGAGGCTTCTACCGATGAAGATTTTTGGGGATGGGTGCGTGAAAGCTATACTGTTTCATCCAATATAATTAATATGAATAATGGAGGAGTAAGTCCTCAGCCGAAAGTGGTACAGGATGCTCACATAAAATATTACCAGATGTGTAATGAGGGACCTTCATATTATATGTGGAGGATCTTGGATCAGGGAAGAGAATCGTTGAGAATGAAACTGGCAGATCTTGCAGGCGTTTCACCTGAAGAGATAGCAATTGACAGAAATTCTACGGAAGCATTAAATACAATAATTTTTGGATTGAATTTAAAAGCAGGCGATGAAGTAGTGTTGACTAAACAGGATTATCCGAACATGATCAACGCATGGAAGCAGCGTGAGAAGAGGGAAGGAATAAAATTGGTTTTCATTGATCTGCCTATGCCTATTGAAAATGATGATGAAATTGTTGCGGAGTATTCAAAAGCATTTACTTCTAAAACCAAAATTGTTCACATTACGCACATTATCAATTGGGTTGGACAAATTTTACCAGCGAAAAAGATTGCAAAAGTCGCTCACGAAAAAAACATCGAGGTTATTGTTGATGGCGCTCATAGTTTTGGATTGCTCGACTATAAAATTTCCGATCTGGATTGCGATTATTTCGGAACAAGTTTGCACAAATGGTTATGTGCTCCATTCGGCAGCGGAATGATGTATGTTAAAAAAGATAAAATAAAAAACATCTGGTCATTGTTGTCGAACAGAGATGGGGATGCAGACATCAGAAAATTTGAATCATTGGGCACACGTTCATTCGCATCGGAGATGGCAATTGGAAATGCTGTGGATTTCCATAATATAATCGGAACAAAAAGAAAAGAAGAGCGATTGAGGTATTTGAAAAATTACTGGACGGAGAAGGTAAGGGCAGTTCCTAAAGTGAAAGTCCATACTTCATTCAAACCTGAATATTCCTGTGCAATTGCTTTATTCTCCATAGAAGGGTGGAAGCCTGCCGATATTGAGACGAAACTTTTTGAGAAACAAAAAATACATACAGTTGCTATTGACTGGGAAAATATTCATGGAGTAAGAGTTGCGCCAAATGTTTATACCAACCTGAAGGAATTGGATAGGTTAGTAAAAGGGATTACGGACATTGCAGCAATGGATCCGCCGGTATCAATAGCTGCTCCGGCAACTCCAGCTAAAAAATAATGCTTTGACATACTGAGCTCGTCGAAGTATGCTAGTTGAAATAAATTTGAAATGAGTAAAAGTTTTTTTATAACGTTTGCAATACTTGCAATAGGGGCACTATTGTATTTGAACTATTCTAAGACAGACGCGAATAAGAATTCTGTTTCAGGAGTAATTTACACTGAGAATGCCCCGAAACCAATCGGCCCTTACAGCCAGGGTATAATAAAAGGCAATTGTCTTTTTGTTTCAGGGCAGATAGGGATAGATCCGGCAACAGGTTCATTGGATACATCATCAATTGAGAATGAAACGAAGCGTGTGATGGAAAATGTGAAAGCAATATTAAATGCTGCAAAGATGGAAATGAACTCCGTTGCTAAGGCAACTATTTATCTTACCGACTTAAAAAATTTTAAAATCGTAAACGAGATTTATGGCAGTTACTTTTCCCAGGCTCCTCCTGCTCGTGAAACGGTGCAGGTTGCTGCTTTGCCTAAAGGAGCTCGGGTGGAAATTTCTGTGATCGCGATAAAATAGTGTTTTTCCAATGGTTGATGGGGCTGGAGTATTTTCAAAAGCCTTTTTATAGTACAAAAGCCCCAAATACTGGCAATCGCAAGTCCACATGCCTAATCAGGGATAAAAATTGCGATTTTCGGCAAAAAATAAATAACCCATCATTTTTGTATTTTTCTATGGATTGTGCTAATATTGCACTCCATTTTTAGGGGGAAACCTTTAAAAGCGGAATAACCAGAATAAACAAATTCCCTGGTAGCTCAGCTGGTTAGAGCACATGACTGTTAATCATGGGGTCGCTGGTTCGAGCCCAGCCCGGGGAGCAGAAATAAAAACCACACAATTTTTGTGTGGTTTTTTATTTCAACTTTTGACTGGGTGAAGTTTATACAGAGCTTGTCGAGGTGAGCCCAGCCCGGGGAGCCAAAGAAGCCAGAAGTAATTCTGGGCTTTTATTATTTAAGAGCAAGATACTGTGAATCTTCAAACAACAAATACCATTTTCCTTGTAAGGCCTTATAGGTTTTTCTTTAACCAGGAGACTGCCGGATCAAATGTTTTTCAGCAAAATATTTTATCTAAGTCTGATATTAGCAAGGTCGCCATTCATGAGTTTGATCTTTTTAAGGACGCATTAATATCAAAGGGAATAACTGTCCATGTTTTTAACGATACCGAAAATCCTCCTAAGCCCGATGCTGTATTTCCAAATAACTGGATATCGATTGATGGTAAGGGCAAGACAATACTGTATCCCATGTGTACAAAAAACAGGAGGGCAGAAAGAAGAACGGATATAATAGATGCACTGAAAGAAAAATACAATATAACAGAGGTCGTGGATCTTTCTTTCCATGAAAATGAAAGGTCATTTTTAGAAGGAACAGGAAGTATGGTATTTGATCATGAGCATAAAATAGCTTACGCATGTTTATCGGCTCGAACTGACAAAAAATTATTTTTAAAAACGGCCAGCGATATTGGTTATGCTCCCATTTGTTTTAATGCTTATGATGCAAATGGAATTGCCATTTATCATACAAACGTGATCATGAGTATTGGTGCTGGATTTTCCGTTATCTGCCTCGATAGTATAAGTGATAAAAAAGAGAAGGCTCTTGTTGAACACTCTTTGAAAGAAACAGAACATGAAATAATAAATATAACTTTTGATCAGGTAAATAAATTTGCAGGTAACATGCTTGCGCTGCATAACGAGAAAGGAGAAGTTTTTATAATCATGTCTCAAAACGCCCATGATAGTCTTAATGCAAATCAAAAAAAACGATTGAGTAAATATGGTGAACTGCTGCCTTTGAATATAAACACCATTGAAACCATTGGCGGGGGTAGTGTAAGGTGTATGATCGCTGAGATTTTTGCTGAAAAGAAGCCTTGAATAGGACTGTCTTTGTAGTCAGCGCAATTTTTGCTAACTTAATGTTTCAAATAAAAACTTACATGCGACCCTTATTAAGTGCCCTGGTTATATTCTCCACAATTTTTTGTTCAGCACAAACCAATTTAGGCGGACGCCTTCCTAAATACATGACTGCCGAAGAAAAAAGCTGGATCGAAAAAAATATTATTCCTGTTACAAATAAAACGGAACAAGTTTTTACCAATCCGTACCCAGATATGATTGTGCCGGGTGAATTTGAGGAGTCACAGGCGGTTGTAGTTACGTGGGATAAATATGTAGGAGATGTAAGAAGAATACAGTGCGATATTATTAAAGCAATTCAACCGGAATGCCAGGCCTGGATCATTATCACGTCGGGTAACGATTCCAATGTTGTAAAATCAACAATGAATACGTATGGTTATTCGTTATACAATTATCGTTTTTTTGTTTTTCCAAATAACGCATTCTGGACAAGAGATTACGGCCCAATAGGTTTTTATTACAGCGGACTTGATAGCTTGGGGTTTATTGATTTAAAATATTATCCCGGAAGACCATCGGACAATCAGGTGCCAGGTCGCTTTGGTACAGCGTTGGGAATTCCTGTGTTGCCCACTTCATTATATATGGAAGGCGGTAATTTTATGTGCGATGGATTTGGCAGATCATTCCATAGCGGGGTGCTTGCAGAAAATAATAATTATTTAAATGGCTGGACCACGGCATTTACCAATACTACAGCGAAGGATTTGTTTAACTCCCATGTTGCCGCTGGTGAATTGGTGAAACTTAACTATGATGGTGGAACCGGACACATTGATTTGTATACAAAACAAATTGATGAACAAAATATTATGGCAGTTCAGTTTCCGGCTGGCATGTGCTTGTCTGATAGTTTAAAAATAGAAGATAACATTGCGTATATGAAATTGCTGGATTGTCCTTATACCAGTTACGATGGCAGAAGATATAAAATACACCGCCTTGGTACTCCAACAAATGATGATGGAACTTCGCATACGAATTGTACGCAATTGGATTACGACCCGCGTTCTTACAACAATGGAACCTGGGTTAATAAAACTTTTATTATGCCTATATATTCCAATTCTGTATCTGGTAATGCTAGCCTTGATGCGGAAGTAGTGGCACAAATTAAAACACTTCTTCCCGGCTATACTATTGCTCCCATTGATGCAAGAACAATTAGTCCATGGGGAGGAGAATTGCATTGTATAACAATGCAAATTCCTACGGCAAATCCAATCAGGTTTTGGCATCCATCAGTTGAAGATTTGCAACCGAGTATTCCTCAATACAATATTGTAGCAGCCATCACTAACAAAAGCGGTATCGCAACTGCTGTCTGTAAATGGAGAATACAAGGAACAAACACGTGGCATCGTGAATCATTAACCCCGAATTCTTCCGGACGATTCGAAGGGTTTATTCCTAACAAGGCTTTTAGAACCATTGATACTATTGAATATTATTTAGAAGCAGCGAGCAACAATGGTAAAATCATGACAAAGCCAATGGTGGCATCGAATGGAGGGTATTATAAATTTTACACCAGCGAAAATTATAACCCGGCACCCGAAGACGGTCATTATTTATTTGGGAATTATCCTAATCCATCTCTGGATAATACTACTATTCCTTTTTACATCCACGAGGAAGAACCTTCAGTAAAAATATCTATTACAGATTTATTAGGTCGGACCATCGAAGAAATGAACTATACCAATGTTCAACCCGGATTGTATGAATACAAACTGGATTTGAGTAAATACTCTTCGGGTGTGTTTATGTACAGTCTTGTTATTGGCAATGAAAGAATAAGCACCAGGGAACTTACGAAGATGAAATAAGTAATGAGAATAAGACTTCAGTTGTTGTAGTGGAGTAATTTATTTTTAGCTATCGAAATAATTCTATTTTTACCCCCTAATAAATTCATAATGCAAAATCAGCCGCAAGTGCCAGCACCATTTTCATCTACTTATACACCTCAATTGCCTGAATTATTGTTGGGCTTAGGGTGCACAATAGCAATAACCACCTACCAGGCAGGGAAGTTGGTATTTATCAGTCCTAACCCAGATAAAGAGCGTATGTCTATTTTACCCCGCTCGTTTCATAAGCCAATGGGTATTGCCGTTCATGAAGACAGAATGGCTGTCGCTTCTAAAGATGAGATTATTGTATTGGAAAATTCCAGAAGACTCGCAGAAAGTTATCCCAACAAACAAAATATTTACGATAGCTTATGGTTGCCGCGCGTAACGTTTTATACAGGGCAGGTTGATATGCATGACATAGCTTTTGGTAAGGATGGTATCTATGCCGTCAATACTTCTTTTTCATGTTTGTGTAAAGTGGATGGCAATTTTAATTTTAACCCTATATGGCAGCCGCCTTTTATTGATGCATTAGCTTCTGAAGACCGCTGTCACCTCAATGGTTTGGTAATGGCTAACGGTAAGCCTAAATATGTTACTGCACTCGGAACAACAAATACGCACCAGGGTTGGAGAGATAACATTGTTGCAGGAGGAATATTAATGGATGTCGAAAATAATTCCATTATACTGGAAGGCCTTGCTATGCCGCATTCTCCAAGGATGTATAATAATGAGTTATACATGCTACTTTCCGCGAGCGGTGAATTTATTAAAGTAAATACTTCTCAGAAAAAATATCAGGTAGTTAAAAAGTTTGATGGTTTTTGCAGGGGACTTGCAATACACAATGATTATGCATTCATTGGGTTTTCTAAGCTCAGAAAAAACTCCAGCACATTCGCTAAACTTTCTTTTTCGGATAAGGCCAACTTTGCCGGAATAAAAATCATTCATTTGCCTACACAGGCAGAAGTTGGAGAAATAACTTTTAAAGCAAGTGTAGATGAAATTTATGAAGTGGCCATTTTACCAAATATGATCCGACCAAATGTGTTGAACACAATACGTGATGATCATAAATATGCGCTTGCAATCCCCGGGGCTACTTATTGGGCAAATCCTGACGAAGCAGAAGAAAAAAAACAAGGAGAAAAAAAATAAACCGAAGCGCTTTGGTTTGATTATTATTCCTATTTTGTATTCTAAATTATTTAAAACCGTATCATGAAAAGACAACGACACCTTTTTAACAGATTACTTTATTCTTATAACAAGTACAGACGTAAGCTGGTTAATTTACGACTAGCGAACAGGAATCAACGCCGCCAGGGAATATTGGAGAAACATATTGAGCGCCTTTTTAAAAAGTTGACTCAACTTCAAGTTAGTGTAAAACGTGTTGCTGCTATTGCTACTGTAACAGGTGCTATGGCTTTTACGCCGCAGGCAGGTCAGGCGCAGACGTTTAGTTTTCCGGGTGACAAGTTCCCGAATATGGATTTAGGTAGTAGAACTAATACTACATATGTAGACATAGATAACGATGGGGATCAGGATATAATGAGTGGGGAACAGGATGGTGATTTTAACTTTATGGAAAATACCGGGACTGCTTCTGCTCCGGTATATGCCGCTTCTCAAGTGAATCCGTTCGGTTTAACAGCTATACCGGATTTCAGATCCACTCTAACCTTTGCGGATTTAGATAATGATGGCGATCTGGATATGTTATCGGGTGAAAATTATGGAAAATTTTATTATTACCAGGATACCAGTATTGTTGGCGCACCTGCATTTGATGCTCCCGTAATGAATCCTTTTGGTCTGGTTGATATAGGCGATGATAGTAAACCGGTATTTGTGGACATGGATAACGATGGTGATATGGATATAATATCCGGGGAATATGACGGAGATTTTTTCTATTTCCAGGATACCAGTACTGTTGGCCTTCCTGCCTTTGATGCCCCGGTAACCAATCCTTTTGGATTAACAGATGTTGGGGAGCGATGCGTTGCTTCTTTTGTTGATATTGATAATGACGGGGATCTGGATCTTATAGCCGGAGAATACGATGGAGATTTTCACTATTTCCAGGATACAAGTACTGTTGGTGGTCCAGCCTTTGATGCTGTTATGGTTAATCCTTTTGGATTAACACAGACTGAATACAGATACAATGGCAACCAGGCATACACCACTACTCCAACATTTGCAGATGTGGATAACGATGGAGATATGGATTTGCTAACAGGAGATTGGTATGGCCAATTCCACTTTTTCTTAAATACCGGTACTGCAATGGCAGCAACCTATGTTGGGAAGGATAAAACGAATCCTTTTGGTATAGCACGAACAAGTTCATATTACAGTGCTCCTGCATTAGTGGATATAGATAATGATGGGTGGGGATCTGGACATAATTAGCGGAGTACAGGATGGGGATTTTTATTTTTATGAGGATACCAGTTCTGTAGGAAGCCCTTCCTTCAATGCTGCTGTAGTTAATGATTTTGGTTTAACGGATATCGGGAATCATAGCAAACCCGCTTTTGCCGATATGGATAACGATGGCGATCTTGATATGTTAGTGGGTGCTCATAGCGGAAGTTTTTATTATTTCCAGGATACAAGTACAGTGGGCAGCCCGGCTTTTGATGCTGTTGTTACCAATCCTTTTGGTTTAACAAGCGTAGGAAATCGTAGTACTGTTGCCTTGGTAGATATAGATAATGATGGTGACCTGGATTTGGTTTCTGGAGATAGCTATGGAGATTTTTATTTTTACCAAGATACCAGTACAACAGGCAGCCCTGCTTTTGATGCTAACGTTATGAATCCTTTTGGTTTAGTTTCTCTGGGAGATGATAACACCCTTTCTTCCTTTGTGGATCTGGATAACGACGGTGATATGGATATGATAGCCGGAGCAGAAAGTGGAGCGTTTTTATATTATGAAAATACAGGAACAACTGCTGCTCCTGCATTTGCAGCTTCTACGATCAATCCTTTTGATCTTTTTTCTACGGAAGGATATAGTACCCCGGCTTTTGCTGACATGGATAATGATGGGGATATGGATCTGTTATCAGGAGATTATTATGGAAACTTTTTCTATTATGAAAATAACTCTGTGCCTGCCGCACCGGCAAATACAACTGCAGGCGGTAACCTTACTATTTGTAGCGGATCGAGTACTTCATTATCTGCGACAGGTGTAGGTACATTGGGTTGGTATGATGCAGCAACTGCAGGTAATTATTTAGGCGGAGGTTCTCCTTTTACAACTCCGGTACTAACAGGTAATGCTACGTATTTTGTGCAGGATAGTACTGCGGGATTCGCGAGTGCAAGAACTGCCATTTCTGTTACCGTAACTCCTTTGCCAAATGTTGCAACCTCAACTGTTGGCGGAACAATAACCGCAACATTAGCGGCAGCTACATCATATCAATGGGTAACTTGTCCATCGTATGCTAATGCTACCGGGACTTCAACTGCGCGAAGCTACACTACAGCAGCTAACGGAAGTTATGCTGTGATCATTACTAACAATGGATGCGTTGATACAAGTTCATGTGTAAACATTGCGGTGGGTATAGATGAAGCTTTGTTGAGTGATAAAGTTTCTGTTTATCCTAACCCTAGTAATGACATCGTTACTCTTGATCTTGCTGTAGAAGCTCGTGTAGAAATCACGGATGCGTTGGGAAGAATTATTTTCTCAAGGCAATTGAGTCCGGGTAAAGAGTTGGTTGATTTTAGTTTGGAAGAAAAAGGAATTTACTTTGTAAGAGTAAGTTCAGAAGATAAACAAACTGTTAAACGTTTGGTGATCAACGAATAGATAAGTTCTAAAATAAAACCCCTGCTGTTTTAGCAGGGGTTTTATTTTAGGATCTTATTTGTATTACTTGTTTGCTACCTGTGGTTTTATTTTATAGGAAAATTACCTCAGTAAGGTTATTGAACCATATTTCAATACCTCTTCTTTGTTGGTAAATATGGCGTGGACGGTGTAAGCAAAAACGTCGCTGTTCATTTTTTCTCCTCTGAAAATCCCATCCCATCCTTTTGTAATGTCAGTTGTTTCAAAAACTTTTTCGCCCCAGCGGTTATAAATGGCGAATGTTAGATCCTTAATACAGTTCGCATATAAATAAGCAATATCATTTTGTCCGTCGGCGTTTGGAGAAAAAGCAGAAGGAACAAAAAGTTCTCCGCAAACAATTTCAATAGTTACAAGTATGGAATCAATGCTGGTGCACCCATTCGCATCGGTAACGATTACCTGGTATAATGTTGTTTCTTTTGGCGACGCCACCGGGCTCTGACAAGTTGTGCAGCTGAGGTTTGCGGCAGGCGACCAATTATAACTAACTCCAGTGCTTACACTCAGGGATGTCATACCTCCTTTTAAAATGGTTGTATCACTGCTTGCAACGGCAGGAATAGGGGAGAGTGATGTTACTACGATATAATTATTGGAAACAACCGAGTCTTTTCCGCAGGGAGTATTTACTACCAGTTTCACCTGGTAAGAACCTGGAGTATTGTAAATAATTCCTGAAGGATTTGTTGTTGAAGCTGTTGATGGTGTTGCGCCGGAGAATATCCATGACCATGTTGTGCCGGTTGTATCGCATGATACACTTGATCCGGTATAGTTAACAGGTGTTCCTGTGCAAATGTGAGTTTCGTCTGCCGATTGTGCAACTGAAAGTGTATTCTTGCCACAGGCATTGCCACAAAGCTGCATAACAAATCCATCGCGCGTTCCGCCGCCGTAAGTTGTTTTGTATGCTCCCGGGGTTATTGGGTATTGACCCGCTGTAATACCTACAACATAAACAAAGCCGCCGTAAGATGCAATGGTGCCGCTGTAATTAATTTCATCATCTGCTGCTGCTGCGCCGCCAATATATGTAGAGCAAATGTAATTTCCATTGTCGTCAAACTTCGCCATGTAATTATCTTCCGCGCCACCGAATGTAGTTTTGTATGAACAGGCTGTGGTAACAGGTAAGTTGGCACTATAAGTGTCGCCGCAAATATTAATATTGTCATTGTCGTCAATTGCAATTCCTAATCCTTCTTCATCACTTGTTCCACCGAAATAAGTTGCCCATAACCTGGTCCCTGTTGAATTAAACTTTATAAGAAAAGCATCGCCATATGAACTTCCTCCCGCGTATGCGGCTTGATAAGATCCGGCAGTTGTTGGAAAGTTATTGGAGGCCGTATAACCAACAATCACAAAGTTTCCAAAACTATCTGCATCTATACCCACTGCATTTTCTATAGCAGCGCCGCCAATATACGTTGTCCATAGTCCGCCGCCGTTGCCATTCAGCACAGCAACATATCCATCTGTACTTCCTGCGCTTGCATTTTGAAAATTAAATCCGGTAAGCGGGATGTCTGTTGAACCTGTACCTCCTGTAATGGCAACGTTCCCTGAGGGATCTACACAGATGCCTCCATAATAAGTATTTTCATAGCCTGTACCACCAAAATAACTGAGCCATAAATTATTTCCTGCAGAATTAAATTTCGTAATGAACGCATCTTGTCCGCCAGAAAACGCAGGTTGAAAAGTTCCTGTCGAGTTTAGCAAATCATTGGAACGAGTGTATCCCCCCATAAAAATATCATTGTTGTTGTCGATGGTAACGGAGTGCCCCATGTCAGGTCCATTTCCTCCATAATAAGTGGCCCATATTCTTGTTCCGAGCGGATCAAGTTTTACGAGGATAGCATCTTGTACATCCGCTGCATGTGCTGTTTGAAATGCTCCAGCGGTATACGGAAAATCTGTTGAATGTGTAATGCCTGAAAAAATAACATTATTAGATCCGTCACAATACACGCCATAAGCCCTATCCATTTTACTGCTTCCATAATAAGTTGCCCATTGCCGGGCTCCTGCGAAATCAAATTTTACTATAAACGCATCTTCGAAACCAGCTGTTGCCAATGACGTTTGATAAACACCGGTTGTTATAGGAAAATTTGCAGAGCCTGTGTATCCCGCTGCCAGCGCATTTCCCAGTTGGTCGGCTGCAACACTGATGCATTCGTCATTACCGCTGCCGCCGTAATAAGTAACCCACGGATCAATGATCAGTGGGTAATTTGTATCGTAATTTTCTGTTTTAATTTTTACTACATACTTATTTTCATTCTTCTGTAAAGTGTAATTTCCTTTAATATCAATTATCCTGTCATTTATTTTCTGATATATCCTTGGCATCCATTCTCCTAATTCTCCAATGGCTGTATTTATTTTAAGGCGGCCGTCGATCAATTGTATATTGTCTGTTCCTGAATAAGCAATACAAATTGCATTTACATTCCCGCCAGGATTCACAATAAAATCATATTTGAATGAATTGTTTTTTATTGCATAACAGGAAAGGTCGATGTTGTCATAAATGTTTTTATAGTCTATCCTTCGGTAGGCCTTTACGTTAGTTATTCCCTGTGGACAGTGAGCGTAATAGTAATTGAAATATGAATCCAATTGACCCTGCTCTTTTATTTCAACATTGTCATTACATCCTACAAAGTCGGCATCAATGCGCTGTGTGATCAATTGGTACGGAGAAAAAGTATTATCTGGTCCTTCTGATAGGTCATCGCCTTTAATCTGGGTCATCACATAACTCAACCCTGTTTTTTTAAGAAAAACATTGGCGTTCCTAAGATCCCCTGTATATAAAATATCAGGCCTTGGATTATTTTCCATGTCAACCAGTTGTCCATTGTTTTTTATAAACTCAATATTCTCAATAGGTGGAAGGGCTTTTTGTTTTGACTTTATGGTAACAGCAAAGCCGGGAATAGAAATTCCGATGAAACAAATAGCAATGAATGATCTAAAAAGGTAACTCATTTGCGTTAGCAAGCATATGTATAAAGTTAAGGATGTTTAACTTTTGTACGAACCCAAAATATGCAATTCTTGGCATTCATAGAATTGTGATTTTGGCTGTTGGCGCAGGTTTTGACCAATAGTGCTATAAAATGCGGCGATTATTTTTTTACTAACAGTTTTTTCGAAACAGTTCCAGAAGTGGTATTTAGGACAACATTATACACTCCGTTTGCTAAGTTGGCTGCATCAATAGCAAAAGTATGTGATCCCGAAGTATGTGTAGAACCAGTAGTAGAAAAAACTTTTTCTCCAAGCATGCTGTAAATTTCGAGTGAGACTTTTTCTTCATTTACAAGATCAAATGATATGAATGTAAGTTCACTTGCAGGATTTGGATAAATACGCAGGTTGTTTTCTTTTGAAATGGGGTTGTCTTTTATTCCAACAGTAATATTTTGATGTTCTTCTACATTTAATATTTCCCGTCTTCCACTGACGTCGTAGTAATTTACAAATGCGATCACACTCATTTTGTCTTCATTGTATGATGCGGGAACAGTATAAGAATAGTGCTGAGAATAATTTTGTCCCGGAGCAGGGCCGTTGGGTATTATCGCTGAAGTTCCCCATGTGGTGCTTGGTGCAGCTCTTAATACATGTCGGTGTGGATAATTTGGCATGGGATCTCCTTTTCCAAAAAATGGAGAGTTGGTGCTATTGTTATAATAATTGGTTTGATCATATCCGTTCCCACTGCCTATTACGCTGTCTTCAATTACAAAAACGCTTATTCTCATATCGCCGGGAAATGCATAATCAACAAAATTTAAATTCACATCAATATCTAAATTACGCGTGCCTGCTGTCCAGTTTGTAGATACGTTAATACTGACCGGGCTTGGCTTGTTTAATAAACTTACTGCTCTTGATGACCAAACAGCTCTGTTGCTTGTCGCAGTGAGCGCTTCATTGGGCCATTTTGTGCGGTTTATTGCAGCGAATGGCGCGCCATTGGTAAACTCTGAAGCAATGTTGCTGCTTGCAGAAATTGTCATCGCGTCAGTTTGGTAGCCTGCGTGGTGGCCAACCCCAAGTATATTGTGATGACGACTTAGTATTGTGTCCAGCACAAAATGTCCATCAGGACAAAAGCCGCAAGGTGCTGTTGAAAATTCTTCGATCAGCACTTTTTTATTTGCTGCCGTACCGTTGTTTACGAATATGCGGGTTTCAATGGTATCATTTATAGTATTATTGTCAATAAATCCATTAACGCTGTCGGCCCAGATCTTTATGGTGTGAAAAACTCCAACTCCAGCTGCGGTCCACGGAATGTTATGAGTAAAAGTATAAGAGTTGTTATTTGTAATTGTTAATCCCGACTTTGTTTGCCGAGCCGGCGTACCATTATCAATTGTATAGTTGAGTGTAAAATTATTTATGGTTTGCGCTCCGTAATTTATTAGTTTCCCCGATATGTTAACACTTGTTCCTGCTGCAGCAAGCTCAATAACAGATGAGCTTAGTCCGCATATATCGGTTTGCGGCTGCGTGCCATAAATAAAACTATACACAGGCATGTTAGCAACGATAACAGAATTAACAAGTGGTAAAAGCAGATTAGGGCTTCCGTTTACGATCGTACCAAGAGAATCATTTTTGTTTTCTACACCGGAAGTTCCATTAAGCCCATTTACGCCCCAGTTGTATACGATCTGGAATCCGCCCGACTCATTTATGAACAAACAAAAATACATGCGGCTGCTTAGAGGGCTTGCACCTTTTTTTGTAACATCCGACCACTGAATAACATGTACACGATTCGGTGCGGTGCCAAAGGTCCAGTTTACAATATTGTCTATTGTCCCATTGCTGCCGGTTTGTAATTCCAGGTCGTCCCAAAAGGCGTAGATTGCATTGTGTGGTCCGCCAATAGAGGGTAGTGTAGTGTTATTTCCATAACTCACAGTCGAAGAAGTGTCAAAAGTTATATATCCATTGTCACTTACTTTGTATTGTGTAACAGTGTCGCCATAGAAGGTCCAACTAAAAGGAAGAGTTTGTATAGGAGATAATACATCGTTTTTGTTTCCTTGTGCTGATGACAGAACGCTATGGCTAAGTGACAATTGATTACTGTAATCATAGCCTGAGTTGGGTCCTGTTGTATATTGATAATAATAGGATTGTGCATTAGAGTTATAATGCAGGATCAAGGCGCATGAGAAAATTAAAAGAGTAACAGGAAAGTTCATAATAAAATATTTTGTTGCTAAGCTAGCGCTCTGCCCCTTTGTTAGCCAGTAAGTATTAAATTATTATTTGATTTTATTCATTATATTTTAGCTATTCAAGCAGAATTTGTGAGTGAAATAAATTTTTAATGACTTTTTATTATTTGATTTCACTTTTCTTTTTAAGAAAACTACTTAGATTAATTCTGGCATGGAATATTAACATGTTTTTGGGTACCGCCTTCTACAGATAATTGCGTTGGAATGCGGTATCTTTATACATAAAGTATTAGAAATGAAGACATATTTTTTAACTATCGCTTTACTTGCAGGTGCAATATCAATATGTACTGCACAGCCTGTTATTTATAAATGCATCGGTTATGAATTCAGAGATGAGAAAGATCCTTCGAAGGATAAATTAGAAGCAGATGCAGTTTTTGTTTCGTTAGATTTTAATTCAGAATCCGGCCGTTGTTTCAAATTATTAATGAATCAAAATTCCGAAAAACCGGAAGATGTTGAGATGAAATGGAACATTGTAAGTAAAATTGAAACAACACCCACGGCGACGCCGAGCTTAATTAAAACAACTTATACTGTAAGACGAGAGGTGCAGGGAATGGAGGAGCCGGAATTATTATATATGTATAAAACAGAGGACACTGCTGTTAAAACACTTGACATAACTATTTACGATCCAAAACAAAAAACCAGTTGGGTTTTTAATGCACTTATAAGGGAGTTGTAAAATTTATCTCAGCAAGGTAACTCTTCCGGTTAATTTATGTCCTGTTGTTTCACTTGGGTTAGCAAGCCCGTCAGGGTCATTGTATTCAATTGACCAAACATATACATCCATCTGACAATTGTTTCCTTTGTAATTTCCGTCCCAACCTTTGTTTATATTGTTCGATTCAAAAATTAAATTACCCCATCGATCAAAAATTTTCATGTTAAACGCTTCAATATTTTCCGCTTTGGCGTGAAACAAATCATTGATTCCATTTCCATCCGGAGTAAATGTATTTGGAATAAAAAATGAATTGTCGCATTTCCGAATATCAACCGATGTATAAAAGGTGTCCTGCACACATTGCACATACGTAATTACTCTCACCAGGTATGTTCCGCCAGAATTATAGGTGTGTAGAATGGGTGACGTTTGATCCGATGTAATATACTCTGCACTGCCATCACCATAATTCCACTGTATCGAATCTATTACCGGTGAAGCAGGGGTAAGCGAAAAAGTTACAGGCTCACTTGTGCATTCAGTCACATAATAATTTATTGTTGAAGTAATTGTGGGCGGCTCAACTCTTTTAATAAACATTGTTGTATCAAAAAAACTTTCAACAAAATTGGGGACACCCATTCTGCAGATATCTTTCAATGGAAGTCCGCCAATTGTTACATTGCATGCGGTTCCGGCCAGGTCGGGTTGATTAATAACATGCAGGGATCTAGGGAAGCCTGATGAGCAGTAGATTTTTCCATCAGGACCCATCTGTAGTCCGTAAAATTGATTTCTTGTACTTGGGTTAACATTGGTACGGGAAGCAACGATATCTGACGCACTTCCGGCAAGCATATCATATTGGTCGAGTCTTGTGCCTTGTGCCAGGTAAAGTTTGGAACTGTTAGGTGAAAATGAAGCACCATAATATCCTTCATTTAAGGAGATTGGATTTGATACAATTCCTGTTGCATTATCAAAATCTAAAACTTGTGTAGAAAATCTTGTTCTAGCGAGATCATACGATTCAACACACACTAATTTTTTTCCATTTGGAGAAATTTTTAAGTACCCTGTTGGTCTTATATTAATTTCTCCAACGTTCGTGATCACAGGTGTAGAAACACCTGAGCTCGTTACCAGGTAAGCATAAAACTTATTGTTGTTTTTACCATGTGTGATTACCCATATGTCTTTTTTATTGGCATGATGAAATGCGGTTACCTTTTCTGTAGATGGTGCAAATAATAAAAATTTTTTTGTTGTTACAGCTCCCATACCTCCATTTAATGACATGTCCACAATTGAATAGCGGAAGCCATACGTACCATTGTTCTCATGAGGATCACAAGTGAAAATATAATATTTGCCGGTATTGCATGCGGGAACAATAATGCAAGCTTGTGTGGCAGAGGATGATGGCCCGGGCCAAGCGGTAGAATATCCACCAAAGAGCCCTGTACCATTGGGCATCAGGTTATGATTGCGGTCCCATACATTTGTACCATCGGTATAAAATAACAATTGCCCCGTGTTTTGATCTGCAATTGAAGCGCTTCCTTCAGGACTTGTGAGCTTTGCCAATGTATCTGCGGCGAGAGGTGTAACATTAAAATCGATAGTTGCCTTTTTCCCAAAGCACCAGTAGTAATTTTCTTTTTGCGCAATAAGCTGTTGTGTTGATATATAGAAAATCACAGAGATTACTATACCTGATAATTTATGTAGTGGCTTTGCCATGCCCTAAAACTAGTGTATAGGGCGAAAAAAATCTAGAAACAAACAAATTATTATTGGAAATCAGATTTACCTTAATAAAGTAACGTGCCCTGTATAATGATGTGAGTTTCCTGTTATGTCAGAACACTTAATTTTCCAGACATATACATCCTGCTGTGCTGCATTCTTCCCGCCATTTGCCCTGCCATCCCAGCCTTGTATGAGGTCCGAAGTTTTATATATTAAATTTCCCCACCTGTCGAATATCAGCATTTGAGCATCACCATTAATGTCTATTCCTTTTGGTAAAAAGGAATCATTTGTTCCATCGCCGTTTGGAGTAAAAGTATTTGGGATATAAAACACAAATTCTGGCTCCACATCAATACATTTTTCAGAAGTGTCCTCGCATCCCACTTCGTTGGCTACCGTAAGCAGAATACAATAAAAGCCAACATTATCATAGGAGTGCGATGGATTTAGCTGTAGGTTGTCTGTTACTCCATCTCCAAAATTCCATATCCATGTATTATATGAAGCGCTTTGATTGGTAAAGTTTACTATGGGGTTTGCTATTGTTGTCGTAGTTGGATTAACCATAAAATTTGCAATCGGACGTGGATGGATGAGTACCGTATCAAAATGTATTAATGATCCTGTGCAGCCATTATTATCTGTTACGGTTAAGCTTAAAGAATAAATTCCGGATTGATAATAACAACGATAAGATACATTGCCTGTATTGCTTATTCCATTGTCGGATGTCCAGTTAACCGTTACACTTGACGGAGAAGTATTTAAATGATCAATACAAATTGAATCGCATGCTTCTGTGATTTTTGTTACTAATAATGAAACTGCAGGAAGAGAAAAAACAGTAACAGATGTTTGCGTTACTGTGCTGCAACCCCGGCTATCAGTAACAGTTAACTGGTAAACACTGCTGGTGCTTGGTGCAACAGTAACTGTGGCTCCTGTATTACCTAAGCTCCAATTATAGGTATATGCCGGTAGTCCGCCGGAAGCATTTGCAGTTAGTGTTGCAGTTTGTCCATTGCATATATTTCCTGTTGATCCAGCAGACCCCGTTGCATGCGAAGATGCCAAAGGCGACTGATGTATATTTATGTATCCTGCTTTTATTACCGTATCAGTATCACATGGTGTAGTTACAATTAAGGTAACATTATAACTTCCGGGAGAGCTATAACTAATACCACTGGGTCTTTTTTGCGTTGAAGTTGGAATAACTGCACCCTGAAAATTCCATAACCAAGATGTTTGTGATGTATCACAACTTGTATATATGGATGTAAAGTTTGTTGTTTCTCCGATACATAAATCTGTTTTGCTTGCAAAAAAATCAGATGATCTGTTGTTTAATCCACAGGTAAATCCACATAACTTGTTTAATACTATATCCCAACCATTGTATGTAGGTTGGAATGCACCGGGTGTTGTTGGAACAAGTGAGTAATTAGTAGAGGAACATAGTATGTAAACAGATCCTTTGTATTCAGCTATTGAGAATTCTTCACTATGCGATCCAGCCCAGGGAATATATCCAGAACACAATCGATTTCCATAGGGATCAAATTTAAATATGTAACCACATTCACAGCCGAATCGGCTGAAGCAGGGTGCAGGGCCTGTAGCATAAGCGCAAGTAGTTGTTGGAAAATCGTTACTGTATGTATCTCCTGATACATATATGTCATTGTTGTTATCAATTACTAATCCAAAAGACTCGTCTTTACCACTTCCGCCTATATAGGTAGCCCAAAGTAAACTACCGTTAGCGTTAAACTTTGCCAGGTATGATTCCGCAAGCCCCCCGCCATGCAAAGGTTGAAAACAACCGGCTGTCACGGGAAACGTCCCCGGACCATACGTTGTACCGGCTACATATACATCATTCACAGCATCTGCCGCCACGGTGATACCAAAGGTGTCTTCGTAACTACCCCCGCAATAGGTTGACCATATAGGAACCCCGTTTACGCCACTCACTTTTGTTACAAAAGAACTTAACTCCACTACTCCGGGTTTTGCGCTTTGGAATATGGTGCCGCCCCCAGCAGCTAATGTGGGATAGTCTTTAGATCGTGTAAGCCCGACAAAAATAATATCATTATTATTATCGGTATCCACACCTGTAACATCATCCTCTATTGCACCACCAAAATACGTTGACCATATGAAGGAACCAATATTTGAGAATTTTGCTACCAACGTGGTTACATATCTTGCGTTTCGATTACTTTGGATTGCTCCCGGAGAAACGGGTAATGTAATTGATGTTGAGGATGTACGAGCGACAATTACAACATCGTTATTTTTATCTATGCTAATACCACAACCTATATCCGTACTATCTCCGCCGTAAAATGTCGACCAATCTAAAAAACCGGAAGGAGTAAATTTTGCAATAATAATGTCATTTAATCTTTTTTTTATGGGCTGGTGAGATGGGGCGCTTAAGGCTAAATTCCCTGACATGGTTGCACCGCAAGCAAAAACATTGTTTTGAGCATCAACATCTACAGAGTTAAATTCATCAAAACTGGACCCTCCATAATATGTCACCCATATCCTTTGTCCCGAGCTGTTAAATTTTGCAATGAAGGCATCAACCATGCCAATTAAATTTGTCTGGTGCGCACCGATAGAGGTAGGAAAGTTAGTGGACCCGCTTGTGCCAACAAAAATTATGTTCCCGTTATTATCCGCTTTTATATCCTTTCCTTGTTCGGCCAACGATCCACCGAAATAGGTGCACCAAGGATCAATAATTAAGGGGGAATTATGATCAAAGTTTGAAAGTTCAAAGTTTATAGTGGAACTATTTAATTTGTAGTGGGCTTTAACATCAATGATTTTTCCATTTATATTTTGATAAACTTTTGGCATACTCTCCGTCACATCCTCAAGGGAATTTTTAATTTTCAAATCCCCATTTTCAATTTCTAAGTTATCCTGTCCGGTGTATTTAAAGGCTATATCAGAAGGGTTGCCGCCGGGATTTACAACAACATCATACTTTAAGCCCTTATTTTGTGAAGTATAGAATACAAGATCGATCTTAGGAAATACATTTTTGTATATTATTTTTTCAAATGATTTTACATCTTTAATTCCTTGTGGGCAATGGTCATAGTAATAATTATTGCCGCCAGTTACTTCGCGCTGAGAAATTATTTGAAGATGGTTGTTACTATTAACAAAGTCCATGTCAATTCTGTGACCCAGCAAGTTCTCCTGCTGTCCATTCGCACTATGATCTGTATTATTCTCGTTTTTGTTTTTGATAAGCACATAACTTATTCCTGTTTTGCGAAAATATATTTTCATGCCGGGCTGCTCCGCTACAAAAAATATATCCGGTCTTGGTTGGCCTAACACATCAATGATCTGCCCTTTGTTTTCTGTAAATGAACCATTGTTATTAACGCTGCTTTCGTTGGTTGAATAAAGCCTTGCGGATAATAAAAGGAGAATAGGGATGATTTTTTTCATGATCATCTAAACTAGGCTGAAATTTTTTTGAACTCAATTTATATTCACATCATTATTGGGGGTCCGATTTTACTTTTTAAAATGACGAAAAGAGTTATGGTTTTGTTTTTATAGACGCAATAAATCGGACTTACAATAATAATATTATTAATTGTTGAACTTTTTTTAGCATCCGGGCTAGGTTTGGATAAGAATTTTAAAAACAAAAATATGAAAAGAGCAAAAATAAATTTAGAACAAATTAAAGTAGATAGTTTTGTTACTACTCTATCCACCAGCGAAACGAATACTGTAGATGGAGGTTCAACTCCAATTATAGTTCCAATTGTTGTGATTTCGGTGCTGGCTTGTCCAACTATCAGGAAAGCAAGTGCGCCTCAGCCAGCTCCTCCAGCTCCTCAGCCTCCTGAACCGGTTACATTTGAATCGCAAGCTGAAATGGGCTGTACTCAACCAATTTACTATATGTAATAATTTTGATGCACTGGTTTCAAGTCAGTGCATCAAAATAAAGTTCACCATTTAAAAAATATAATATGAAAAAAACAAAAATGAATTTAGAAGAACTTAGTGTGCGTAGTTTTTCCACCAACTTATCTAAAGAGGAAGTAAATACAATTCAGGGAGGTGCTACTGCAGTTCAGACAACCATACCAATAATAGTTTCATTGGTCAGGGTTTCGATACTATGTCCTTCTAGTCCAGCGCAGCAGCTTGCTACAATGATGACCGTTTGCCAGCAAAGTGCATGTTTTACTGTGTGTCAGGATCCACGCACAATGTAGAGTAACTCATAAGTGAAAAACAATTTCTCGGTCAGTAAACTGTTTAGAGTTAGATGATCATAGGATTGTTCCTTATGTCTTTAATTGCCATTGGCCCAGCAACAATCAATGCGCAAGAAAATAGAATAATTAATTTTCTATAAAAAAACAAATAGTATGAAATGGTATTTATTAGTATTGAAAAAGTACGCAACTTTTAGTGGTAGAGCAAGAAGAAAAGAGTATTGGTATTTCACTTTGTTTAGCGTTTTGATTTCTGTAGTGCTTTCATTATCAAAAATTAATCTTTTGGATACATTATATAGTATGGCGGTTCTTGTTCCAACTATTGCTGTGGGCGTAAGAAGAATGCATGATATAAATAAAAGTGGCTGGTATTGCCTCATTCCAATTTACAACCTTATACTTGCTTGCAGGAAAGGGACTGAGGGTCCAAATGAATATGGAAATGATCCAAAGTTGGAGGAGCTCCTGGAAGAAGTTCAGATAATTGGCGGTAGCAATTAAAACAAGAGCTTAAATTAAAGGAGGGGCCACAATAATCGGACCTCCAATAATCCACCCACAAATGAATAGAGTTTCTGTTATATGGAGGTTATGTTTGATATAGCTAATCAAAACGTAATAACATGAAACAAATAGAGACTTTAAACTGCCACGTAATAGAGGAAAATGAAGCTTCTGCAATTTATAAGGATAAACTTTTTTCTCTTATCAAGTGTACAAATGAAGAATCAGATCTAAGCAAAAGTGAGCTTTTTTATTTTATTTACACTTCATTTTACTAGTCCCTGGTTTTTAAATGTTGTTTTTTAAACAATCCCCATTACGTAAGCTGAAATTATTTTTCTGCCTGATGTTTTTTTGGAATTATGCTGACGCGGTTTCAATTGAACAAAAACAACAATTGCCCTCTCAAGGTTTTATTGAAAATAAAGGACAACTTATTGATGTGCTGGGGAACCCACGTCCTGATTTATTATTTAAATACAATATATCTTCTGGTGCCGTTTATCTTAGAAACACGGGATTTTCACAAGTGTTAACCCGCGTTGATGCAAGTGAAGAAAAAAGTAAGGATGAAGAATTTTCAAACGATGCTTTAATATCCAAAAGCAATGAGCAATACAGCGCTTATCGCCTCGATGCTGATTTTGTTAATGCAAATACTAAGACGGAATTCCTGTCTTTTAATCCGCTTATTGGTGAGAATAACTATTATATCGCCCATTGTCCGCAGGGAATAATATCAGTTAAAAACTATGAAAAGGTTCTCCAGAAAAACATTTACGATAATACAGATATCGTTTATTATCCCGGCAGCAAGGGAAGTTTTAAATACGATATCATCCTAAACAGTGGAGCAAGCCCGGAGAAAATTAATATTAAATATTCAGGAGCAAAGAATATTTTTTTGGATGACGGGATTTTAAAAATGGAGACCGACCTTGGAACGATCGAAGAAAAAATCCCCCGCTCGTATCAACTCATCAACGAAAAAATAGTGGATGTTAAAATTGAGTATGAACTTCACGATAATGAAGTTTCTTTTCGTATTGGTAATTATAATCATGACTATAGTTTGATTATCGACCCCTGGGTAACTTACCTTGGAGGATCATTAAATGATTTTGGATGGGGAATAACGTGTGATTTGAATGGAAATGTATTAACAACAGGTTATACCAGTTCTGTAAATTTCCCTGTTTCATTTGGTGCATTTAGGGGAACGATTTCGGGAACACAAGATGCATACATTGCGAAATTTGATAAGGCAGGTGTCCTATTGTGGTGCACGTATTATGGAGGAAGCATGGCAGAAGTAGGCCACGCTGTTTCCACAGATCAAACAGGTAACGTCTTAATTTGTGGAAGTACAAGCTCGAGTAATCTACCTGTTCCCGGTGCATTCCAAGGGACTTACGGTGGTGGAATCGATGCGTTTGTTGCAAAATTTAATTCTTCAGGTGGCATAACATGGGCAACATACTTAGGTGGCGCTGGTTTGGATAGCTGGGTGAACAGTAGTATAACAACTGATTTGAATTCGGATGTTATTGTTACGGGGTATACGAATGGTAGCTTCCCAACGATGGTTACTGGTACTAATCTTAATAGTTTTAATGGAGGCGGAGAAGATGCAATCATTACAAAATACAGGGCGAATGGTACAAAAGCCTGGGGAGGATATTGGGGAGGATCAGGGAGTGAAAGGGGATATGGTATTACTACAGATTCACAAAATAATATTGTTGTTGTTGGTATCACTAATTCCGCCAATTTTAAATTATTATCTCCATTCCAATCAACTGTCGTTGGTGGATCTGATGGATTTATATCACACTTCACAAGCGCAGGGGTATTAAACTGGTCTACTTATTATGGGGGCACAAATGCGGATCAGCCGGAATCTGTTTGTACCGATAGAAATAACGACGATGTGATTTTTACTGGGAAAACTACCTCAGCTAATTTTCCTGTAACAGCAGGATGTTTTCAACCTGTAAAGATGATTGGCATGGAGGTTGTTATTGTAAAGTTCAATAAAACAGGAGTATTAAAATGGGCAACTTTTCTTGGTGGTAATTTAGAAGACGAGGGAAGCGGAATTGCTACGGATAACGCCGGAAATATTTTCGTAACGGGAGATGCTTACAGTTGGAATTTCCCGGTTACAAGTTGTGCATATCAAACTGCTAACACAGGAACTTTATTTATTAGCCCTGAAGAAAGCTTTATTGCAAAATTTGATCCGTTAGGAAATCGTATTTGTTCTGGTTATATCGGGGACCTCGGTCATGATGATATGGATATGGGAGAGCATCTTGCCCTTGGAGGTGGTTTTGCATACATCACCGGAAAAACTGATGGGCCATATCTTGTTACGCCGGGTGCTTTTCAAACCACCCATATGGGAGGAACCGGATCTTTAAGTTCGGATGCGTTTATTACACAAATCTGTATGAACACTTGCGGAATAAAAAATAATTTGACAGTTGATTTTGCTGGTTCACAAAATAATATTTGTGTAAATAGCCCAATTAACTTTACTGATGTAACAAATATTTGTGACACTACTGACAATAAATACTATTGGACATTTGCCGGAGCTACACCTTCTTCATCAACACAAAGAAACCCGACTGGTATTACCTATACAAATAGCGGAAGTTTTGGGGTAAAGCTTGTTGTTGAAACTACATGTGGAAAAGATTCCTTGACAAAGAGCGCATACATTAATGTGAATGGCCCTTCCGTTTCTGTTTCTCATGCCGATGTGAGTTGTTTTGGTTTTTCCAATGGAACGGCAACAGTATTGGCTGCGGGAGGAACTGGGGCATACACTTATAATTGGTTTCCATCCGGAGGTGCAATTTCAACTGCCAGTGGATTGCCGGCAGGAAATTATACTATACAAGTTACGGATGCGGTTGGATGTATAAAAACCGAAACAGTTTCTATTTCGCAACCGCCACTTTTACAGATATTGATTCCTGTGGTTAGTCATGTACCTTGTTACGGTGGTGGAGGTGATTGGAGTCGAACCATTGAATTTTAAATGTTTTCCCATTGTTTAAGCAAATATACACCACTCTCGGGTTTTTCCACAAGCAAACCTACGATGTATCGTAGTTGCTTGGTTTACATTTCAAAAATATTTTGCATTTACAACTTCGTTACAAAATTTTATATGGAACTTCATACTAAAAGTCGATTACAAATTGACTTAATACCGATTAGCTTTCTGTAATATCTTTTAAATAAAGCTTAAACATTAAGCTACCATGCCTCGTGGCAGGCGGGGCGGCATGTACCAATGTATTTGTTCTAATGCGATTGTATCTTTTAGAACAAACATTGGTATAATAATGCAGTTTTGTTTATTCTACCACCCACAATAAAGAATAAATAATTTCCTGGAATGATACAAAAAGTGTGCCCTTCGATGAACTCAGGACAAGCTTTAAAAAACTACAGAAGGGCTGTGAGGGTGGGGTTGATCTATTCGTAAATATCTTTGCGGTGTCCTATTTTTCTTACTTCTACTATTTTTATTTGGTCTTCGATAATATATAATACACGGTAATCTCCTACGCGGATGCGCCACATGTATTCGTGTTCTCCTTTTAATTTTTTACATCCGTGTGGCCGGGGATTTTCTGCCAGTTGGTCTATAGCTTTACTGATCTGGCGACTGGTTTTTGTAGGCAGGCGGTCCATTTCTTTCAACGCCTGTTTGCGGATAGCAACCTGGTAGCTCAAATTTTACGTTTTTTCTTCAGGTGTTTTTTTGCGGCTTCCCAGCTTATCAGTTCATCGTCTTTTCTCGACTCTGCTATTAACACGTCTATAAATTCGTGTATCTCTTCTTCTTTTTCTTCTATGATATTTAAGTCAATGACAACGGATTTTTTCCGGTTCTTGTCATCGGTTATATAACTTATTCCTTTCATTGTAATAGGTTTAGTTTCCATAAAGTTAACGATTTTTCAGCGGGGATAAAATTATTTTATCTCTTGTTCTTACCAATGGTGGAGGCTATTGAAGCAGGTTAGAACCTTTTTTGAGCTGGAGGTTTTAAAAACAGACTGATTTGCTTTTGTCTTGACACAAAAGCAACAAAAGGTCAAGCTCCTGTTGCCTTTGTATTGTGCGCTGCAAGCGCAATTCCCCAGGAATCTTCTTCAACTCCGTATCCTGCAAAGAGAAATGGAAGCCTTGATAAAAAGGCTACGAGGCACAGTAGTAAAAAGTAAATATTTTTTTTATCTATTTGCATCAGTCGTTTGCTTCCCAAAGTTCGATCTTAGTATCGTAAATTGAAAATTCTTTTTTATCCTTGTTCCATACATAAACACTTAGTTTGTCATCTTTTGAATGAATAGTGGGAAGCCTGAATCCAAATTCCTGCTGTTGTACTTTGTCTTGTTTTTCGATGCTGAATAGCTTTTCGCTTTTACGAAAATAGACATCGCCGTTGCTATGCGTTAGGCTTACAACAAGCCGAGTTTCATGATCAGGTTCCACGAATGGTTTATCGTTACTGATGTTAACAGATATATATGCTCGTTTGCCCGATAAAGAAGTTTCATTGATCTCTGTTTCCAAGAGCATGCCATATTCATTTTTGTCAATAGTAAGTGAAGCTGTTTTTGTGCTATCGGAATTCATCATATAAGGATGGTAAGTCTTTGTAATTGATTTTCCATTGGAGATATAAAATAATTCAGGGGCTCCCGTCAATGAATATTTGTAATCGCTTCCGGTTCTTAAAAATACAGTCTTGTATTTTTCAAAATTCATTGCATCAGGATGAATGATACCCGTTTTGTATTGGTAGGTTTGAATGAGGTTTAAAAAAATAAAAATGACGGAGGATGATAAAATTATTTTTTTAATAATAGGCTTACTTTTCTCCAATAGAAATGCAAAGGCGATGGCGAACAAGATATAATAGTCAATGAAAGCTCTTTGTCCGAAGCTGTCGCCGTAATACCAGTTCCACCAGGAACATAGGATATAGGTGATAAGGGTAATAAATGAGATCAGAAAAATAGTTTTTCTTTTATATTGTTTGAAGAGTGGTATCAATCCAAGTACTGCAATGAGTAATAAGGGGGTGTAAATAAAAAGTCCTTTACGGAAACTGAACAGAACATTAAAAAATTCGGGATATAAGAAGTAGAAACCTTCATTGGTGTAAGACATTACAAAAAAGTGACCTGTTTGAGCGTACCAGAGGATAATTTGTATAGAGATAATCAATAGAAATATTACTGTACCAACGAGAATGTTTTTTTTATTAAAAAGCGTTGATGTGCTGTTTTTCCCTTCTCTCAAAAAAGGAATAAGCAGGATCAGAAATACATGCGTTGGCCGAATTAAAATGGCAAGTCCATATAATAAGATGGCAAGATAAAAATGGCGGCTCTGTGCACATAAGAAAAATTTTCTTGAGTAGTATACAAACGCATTAATGCAGCAAAAGGCGTACACATGCGACATGGAGGGTTCATATAAAGAATAGTATAGAAGATTTGTTCCAAACAAAAAAGAAAGGATTGTAATTAAAATGTTTTTTTCATTGATGGAATATGTTTGCAGGAACTTTTTAAGAAATATTAAACCGATAAATAAATGGAACATTCCGGCGAGAAGAACTCCATATTGAAATCCGGCGGAAAACCAGGTAGGGCCAACGGCATAATGACCACTAATAAATATTGCTATGACTGTAAGAAGAAAAAATGGCAAGATGAATATTGCTACCCCCGGAGAATATTTATTTATTTTTTTTCCATCAATTTCATTTACAAAGTCATTTGTATATCCGGGCTTGGATTCATTTAGTTTTTCCCAGTCAAGTGAGTGGCCAAAAATGATTGTCGGAAGGTAAGCGTAATATCCTTTACCATCGCCATCGATGGCGATCAGGTCTCGTTTTTCGATGACTACTCTTGCAACAAAAAATAGTGCAAGACAAACTAAAAGAATATTTAAAAAAGGCTTTAGTAATTTATCAGCCATGTAGGTTTTTTCTTTGCCTAACAGCTTCGTATAGAATTATACCTGTTGCAACAGAAACATTTAATGATTCAATTTTTCCCATTAATGGGATCTTAACATTGTCGTCAGAACGTTTGATGTATTCTGCAGAGATGCCATCTTCTTCCGATCCCATGATTATGGCAGTAGGAGTGGAAAGGTCAGCGTCATAATAAAACTTATCGCTTTTTTCGGTACAGCAAATTAATTTAAGGCCACTTTCTTTTAGATAATCCAATGTAGATTTTAAATTTTCGCTCCTGCAAACCGCGATATCATGCAAAGCGCCTGCTGATGTTTTTATGGCATCTCCATTTATCTGCGCGGCACCACGTGAGGGGATAATAATTGCGTTGACTCCGGAACATTCTGCAGTACGAGCTATAGCCCCAAAATTTCTAACATCAGTTATTCTGTCAAGTATAAGCAGCAACGGTGTTTTCCCTTCTTCAAAAAGCGCCGGTAAAATATTTTCTATTTTTTGATAATCAACACTTGCGAGATAAGCGATAATTCCCTGGTGATTTTTGCTGCTTAACCTGTTTAGTTTTTCAGCGGGAACATATTGAAAAGGAATATTATGATCCCTGATCAGTTTTTTTATCTCGGCGATAAGTTCGTTAGATACATTATTCTGAATAAGAATTTTGTCCAGTTCTTTACCGGCTCGAACGGCCTCGATCACTGATCTGCTGCCAAAAAGCATTAAATTTTTATTGTCGTCTGAGCGATACTGCATATTTTTAATTGTCTACGTAAACTCTTCCCTGACGCCAAATGTCAACGGCCCTGTACCATCCGCTTTTATAAACATTTTGGCGTTCTAAAATAAAATCATTGTCAGAGAATGGGTTTCTCACTTTTACAAAAGTGTATGTTACTGACATTAAATTGTTCTCTTCCCCATACACCCAGCTTTCTGAATTGGATGTTTTGTAAATTACGTTTGGAGGACCCTGTACAATATATATCATCCCGCGATCACTTTTCCACCCTTCGATATAGGAAGAAAAAAATGTGTTAGCATCCTTAACCCTGGTATAATATTTTTTTATCAATTCTTTTGCCCTGTCTTGACTGCCCGCGAGCTTTACCCAAAAATTTTCGAATGCAAGTTTTCTGTTTGACTCAGCCATAAGTTCATCATACTCTTGCTTTCCCAGTAAATAACGTAATGGCCCTATCAATTGATCTGTAGAAGATATCTCGGGAAAATTAGGATAAAAACTAAAAAGAGTAAGGCCTTCTTTTTTTGTTGTATCAACCTGGATATGATAAAAGCCCGGTCGGGAACAAATAAATTCGAATCGTCCCGCATCATCTGTAGAAATAGAGAAGGTGCTGTCTGCTCTGTATTCAAAGGGTTTTGCGACATCAATAGAAAAGGGCACTGCAGCAATTGGGAAGTTACGATTGTAATACCGTACAAAAAGGTTGGTTTTTTTTGGTTCGGTATACTCAATTTTTAATTTTTTAAACAGCTCAACATGCTGCTGAAATACAGGAGAACTATTATCGGCGTAGGTAACCATAAAATTTTGTGCGTTAAGTAGTTCGTATTTGTTCACTCTTAAAAAGGACTGTGAAAATGAATTCCTGTTGAGGTCGGTGATAATAACCTGGAGTAAAAAATTATCCCAAGCCTTTGCTTTAATATTAAGACTGCCTACGAATTCTTTGTTTGATATGTTACTTGGACTGGCATCTGTAATTCTCATTGACGTACTGTCTAAGATCTCTGTCGATTCAAAAGAGTATTTGAGCAGGCAAACAACGTTCACATTGCAATGGAAGTCAGGCTCGCTGAATGATCTTGTGAAAAGCAGATCATTTGCTTTTATTTTAAAATAAAGTTGAGAGGTGTCGGAATTAGTATGGTATAATACAAGCCCGGGTGACAAGGATTGCATTTCCTTTTTGTACATAGCCGACATATTTTGATTGGTCAACTTTTTTGTTGGCGTACAAGTGGCCCCCCACATTAAAAAGGATAATATAATGATCAGGTATTTCATTCGTGGATTATCCCTTTTTTTAGTTGCCTCATGGAATAGCCATTGTTTTCGTTTTTGCTTTGCATCCTGTTTTGTTTATGGCTATTTCATTCCTTGTTTTCAGAAATTATATTGGTGTCCTCCTCATTGGATCTTTCTATCAATTGCTGAGGAAGATCTTTGCTGGCTTTTGCGCCTAATTTTTTAAGATTTTCTACACTCTTTACAATATTTCCCTTTCCAGTATACAATTTATTCATTGCATCAGAGTAATTGGATTTAGCAGCATCCATTTTTTTGCCAACCTCTATCAGGTCGCGTACCAATCCTTCAAACTTATCATAGAGTTTGCCTCCCTGCTCGGCAATTTCCAGGGCATTGCGTGTTTGCTTTTCCTGCTTCCATATGCTTGAAATAGTTTTGACTGTTGCCAATAGGGTGGAAGGACTTACAATAACCACTTTCTTTTCCCAAGAATAATTAAATAATTCGATGTCGGTTCGTACTGCAAGACTAAACGATGATTCTGTTGGAATAAACATCAAAACAAAATCAGGACTAATAATACCCTCGGCAGTTTGATAATTTTTATCACTTAAATTTTTCACATGTGTCTTAATAGAATCGATATGCGCCTTAACGTAACGTGCTTTTTCGTTTTCTTCAGTTGCATTTACAGATTCAGTATAAGCAATGAGAGAAACTTTTGAATCAATGATCACATGTTTGTTGTCCGGAAGATAAATAACAACATCGGGTTGAATGCGGCTGCCTTCTTCATTGTTTGTACTTACTTGTGTTTTATATTCTTGCCCCTTAATTAATCCTGAACTCTCAAGAATTTTTTCAAGTATAACTTCGCCCCAGTTCCCCTGCATTTTATTGTCGCCCTTAAGAGCACTGGCAAGATTATTAGCTTCGGTGCTTATTTTATTGTTGAGTTCTATTAAATGTTTTATTTCTGTTTTAAGCGTTGTTCTCTCTGTGGATTCTTCTTTGTAGGCCTTTTCTACTTTCGCTTCAAAATCTTTTATTTTTTCCTTAAGTGGATTCAATATTATATCCAGGTTGTTTTTATTTTGCTCTGTAAATTTTTTGCTTTTGTCTTCAAGAATGCGGTTGGCTAGGTTCTCAAATTCAGTGTTGAATTTTTTCTGTATCTCGTTTAATTCATCTTTCTGCGTACTTAGTTTTTCCTCGAGACCAACATATCTTGTTTTCCACTCACTTAATTCACTATTCAGCTTTACCAGTTGATTTCTTTTTTCTTCCAACTCTGTTTTTACTTGTTGTAATTGTTGTATGCGCTCCTCTAATCGTGCATTTTCGGTTTGCAAGGCATTGTCCACAATCGTCCCATCTCCCTTTTTAATTTTGAAATAAAGAAAGCCGATCGAAAATCCCAATACAAGTCCAATTAAAAGACTAAGAATATCCATTACCTATAAAGTTAAAAATAATTCACTACACCGAAGTGTACTTTGCCTGATTTTAGGAATATAGGGTTATTGAATTGTTTGCCCAAGGCATAATTAATAGAGAAAATACCTGCTTTTGTTTCAAAACTGATCCCGGAGCCAAAGCCAAAAGGCGTGTCATAACGATCGCCAGTAAACGACGTTGATAAATTTTCATAGTAGGCTCCGTCAGCAAAAAAATAGAGGTAGGAGTTTTGTTCAAGCAGATAACGATATTCAAGGCCCCCAATACAATAGAAGGAGGCATTTATACTTTCCTCATCGAATCCCCGAAGCGTTTTGATGCCTCCAATACGATAAAGTTCATTCTGAAAAATGGATTTATTATTTAGCCATGCTGTTTGTGATCGCATTAATAATGTACTTCTTTGGAAGAGCGGAATAAACAATTTTCCATTGAATTCAATTTCGTATTGTGTTGTTTTTAATTCAAGGTTATCATAAACTTCCGGATTTATTTTTGTGTTTTTTATTATGGTTCTGTTGCCGGCAGCTACATTTGTTATTATTGTGTAACCTTTACGCGGATTAAAACGATAATCAAGTTTTTCAAGATTTATTTCGAGTCCATAAGTATTTGCTTTGATATCGGCATAAGGCGGAAGAACAGTAATATTTTTTAGTCCTGCCGTTGATATAAGTGACGATTGCCTGCTTTTATAAAATGCTTTATAATAATTGTTCCCTTTAAGCAGGTATTGGATCCCAATGTTCTGGTTTATGTCGATGAAAGAAGTATCTTTTTTATACAACTTTATTTTATAGTCAATTCCGAATGGTGTCGAGAAAAAGAATGGATAAGTGATATTGGCCTTTAAGTCCTGTGTTCCTTTTCCAAGGCTTCTCCAGTTAAGGTCGAAAAGTTCGCCATGCCCAACGGAGTTTTGGAGTTTTAACCGTACATCGCCCGTAAGCTGTGTTTTTTTTGTTTCTTCATTAGGCAAAATCCCAATGATCCCATCAAAATGGCTCGCCTTTTTCTTATCTGCAAATAAATAAAGTTTAGTGGATTGATCAGTGAATTGAATATAAGGCGCTCTTGAAAATTTAATAAATGGAAGTTCTTTTAGCCGCGCAGAAATTTTAACCGCAGCGGCTTCATTATAAAGCGAGCCTTGTTTTACTCCAATGTAATTTTGTAAATAAGTCTTTGATATGTTGGCATCGCCAACGGTTATTATGCTGTCAATTTTTATCAATTTATTTTTTGTAAGCAAAAGAACGGCTGTAATACTCTCGTTCAAAATGCTTAAGCTGTCCAGTTTTACAGAGGCAAATGGGTAGCCATTGTTCTCATAGTAGCGAATTACTTTTTCTTCTAACGAAACCACTTCTTTAAATGAAAATACTTTACCTGAGTATATTTTTTCCCTGAAACCAATGCTTGATAAAATACCCTCGTCAACGTTCCCCTTTTTTAAACGTGCCCATTGATACTGCCTGCCTGGGTTTATGTAAACTTTTAAATTATCCGCATCAGTAACTGTACTATCGACGGCGGCAGCGAGATAGGCTTTTTCATAAAGGCTCTTCAAGATAAGTTGGATCGCCTTTTCTCTTTCTTCCTTGTATGAAAATTTAGTTTGAATTTTTTGAAGGTCAATGAGATTTCTGTCACCCGTATTTAAGATAGTTAAATTGAATTGTGCCTTTGCCTGTGAAAGGGTAATGAGTGAACAAACGAAAAGAAAACACAGTCTCAACATGATGCCGGAAAATATTTTTTTGCTTTTTATTTCACAATTAGATCAAATGCTTTTTCTTTAATTTTACTTTCCAGCCATGAAATGGCATCCATGCTTTCCAATACTGTTTTTTCATCGGGGTCTTTGATATTGCCTTGAAAATTATTTTAGTGTATTGTTCATGCAAACCTTTTTCAAATAATACTTCAATCGATACTATCATTTCCCTGAGTTGTGCGGAGGCAGAGCTATTTACATGAAAGAGTTTAAGCTTTTTAGAATTAGTTGATACAGGTAATGTTTATTGACTCTTAAGTTATCTCCGATTGATGTTCTTGAAAAAACTCTTTTTATCTCCTTGTCATCATACTTTCCTGTTTAGCAATAACGTCAAACAACTTTACATAATTGTCCTTGTCACCGATAGTGTGTCTTGTACTGAAGAGTTGAAAAAACCTCTTCTCGTTATTATTCATAGAATGAATAAGGCTGTGAAGTGCATTTTTTGAGTGCATGGAATTTAAACGATTATGTCACTTAATAGCCTAAATTACGATAATTTATAATTTTTTGCTAAAAATGGACTCATAACATATTTGGGAATGATGGTTTATTCTCTAAACAATAGAAATGTAGATTGTAAGAGGGGTATGCAGGATATTACCCTGTAACGTAGGGCAGGTGAATTTGATCCGCTAATTAATTTCTTAATGAGGAGAAATCTTCTGCCTTTCTTTTTCAGGCAGCCTCAAAATAAAAGTGTTTTAACACTAAAATTAAAAGCGCATTTCGAATCAAGCTTTAGTTTTAATGATGTTTTTAACCTAAAAATAGCAAGTCTAAAGCCTACCCTATTTTTAATAAGTAATACTTAATTATTTAGATTGGCGCAATTTTTATTGTGAGAAACCTACCAACAATTTAAAAAGGGGATAGTTTTTTCGTCTTGTTAGATTCATTTTAATATCTCTGTTTGAACAAAAAGGAGCAAAATCAGACTTTTTATAATGAGGTTAATTTGGTTAGTTCTTAGTTTTTTTGTGGCCTAATTTTAGGTTATTAAAGGAGTGGGATTTCAGGTAATTCAGAATAATTGGCTCACGAATTATAATCTTTTTTTAACAAACAATTCAAATGAAAAAAGCCCTGTTACTTACCGTATTGATCTCTCAAATCGGTAATTTAATTTATGGGCAACAAGGAAAAGATGGGGCAAAAGTTATTTCCACTACAGTAACAGTAAATGAGTTTACCAGTTTAACTGCCAATGCAAGTGCAGGAAATACTTTTGTTACCGTTACCAGTAGCAATCTCAATTCCAATGGGCGTTTTACTTCCGGGCTTTCATCGGGAGACCTTATCATGATTATTCAAATGCAGGGCTCAACTATTAAAGGAAATGTGAACGACAGTACCTGGGGCGAAATATTAAACTATAATAATGCAGGATTGTACGAGTTTGCCGAAGTAATTAATGTTCCCAATGCATCCACAATAAATCTCCGATGTCCTTTGCAAAACAGCTATACCGCAGCAGGAAAAACCCAGGTAATAAGGGTGCCGCGATTTATAACACTAACAATAAATAATGGTGGTGTATTAACTACCGCGGCATGGAATGGAATTGTTGGAGGTGTCGCTGTGGCAGAGGTGTTAACAAGTACAGTTATTAATGCGGGAGGAAAAATTGATGTTACAGGTTTGGGCTTTCGGGGTGGTGCATTTCAAAGCACAGGATTTATTAATAATATAAAAACATTTTTTTCAACCACATCTAACGAGGGCGGACAGAAGGGAGAAAGTATAGCGGGATATCAAACCGATTATTTAATTTATGGTGGAATGTATGGCAGGGGAGCTCCTGCAAATGGCGGAGGTGGTGGAAATTCTGTTAATGCTTCCGCTGGTGGAGGTGGTAATGCAGGAAATAATGTGTGGACTGGAAATGGAAATCCGGATCTTTCAACACCGGCATGGGCATCTGCCTGGAACCTGGAGTACAATGGTTTTGCCACATCAGTTTCTTCGGGAGGTGGACGCGGTGGGTATGGATTGGGAGATACAGATAGTGATGCACTTGTTTCGGGTCCCGGGAATCCGGCGTGGATATTAGTAAGCGCTGGATTTGATGACAGACAAAACGTAGGTGGAAAAGGTGGCAGGCCATTAGATTATTCTTCAGGTAGAATTTTTCTTGGCGGCGGTGGCGGCGGCGGACATCAAAATGATGCTGCAGGTGGCGCAGGTGGAAATGGTGGAGGTTTGGTTTATTTATATTCTTATGGTACAATATCAGGTGCAGGAGATATTGTTACCAATGGTACTAACGGACAAAGTTCACCAACATTCAGAGGAACTCCCGGTGATGGATTGGGCGGCGGCGGTGCAGGAGGTACTGTAATATTAAATTCATCAGGTGCAATAAATGGAATAAGTGTAAATGCCAATGGAGGCGTAGGAGGTAGTCAGCTTTGTAAGGCCGGAGCCCTTGAGTCTGAAGGTGGTGCAGGCGGCGGCGGCGGTGGTTATATCGCAATTTCAAACGGGGTGATCAATAGATTTACAAATGGTGGAATAAATGGCACTACAAACTCAAGCGCCTTAACGGAATTTATTCCTAATGGAGCAACGAAAGGCGGCGCTGGAATTAACAACGCATCTATTGTGAATCCGGTCTTTAATTTAACAAGTTCTAATGTTTCTATTTGTTTGGGCACAAGTGCCAATTTAACTGCTGCCATTACAGGTAATTCACCTTTGGGAACAACGTTGTATTGGTATAATTCATTTGTAAATGGCAATGTGATAGGTACAGGAAATTCTTTTACAACACCTGTACTTAATACAGTAGGTACATATACTTATTATGTTGGAAGTTGTCCGGGCTCACAAGTTATTCCAGTATCGGTAACCGTAACTCCAACTCCTGCAGTTGTTGTGCCAATTTATACAGATGTTTCATGCGATGGCGAAGCAAACGGATCGGCTTTAGGTGCGGTAATCGGAGGCACTTCTCCATATTTATATTCGTGGAATAATAGTGCCAGTACATTACTTGCAAGTGGTTTAACGGCGGGAATCTATCAAGTAACTGTGACTGATGTTAATGGATGTAGTGGTAATACATCTATTACAATAACGGAACCACCATCGCTTGTAGTTAACATTCCGATATTTTCAGACTTGAAATGTTATAACGATGGCAGCGGATTTATTTCTGCTTCAGCTATAGGTGGAACAAATCCTTATACATTTAATTGGAGTAACGCGAGTACAAATAGTTCAATAAGTAATTTGTCAGCCGGAAGCTATAGCTTAACAGTATCAGATGCAAACAATTGCATTTCATCAATAGCAATATCTATAACTGAACCAACACAACTGCTTGCTGCCGTAATTTCTAAACAAGATGAATCCTGTTCCGGAAAAAATGATGGTGCGATAAATGCTGCATCGAATGGAGGTACACCCGGCTATAACTATTTATGGAGTAATGGCAACACAACTTTGCCAGCAAGCAATCTTACTTCCGGTATTTATTCCCTCACTGTAACCGATGCTAATAATTGCAGTGCAATAACACAGTCCACAGTTTCTGCAGCCATTGCTTTAACAAGCACTGTAGTTGCGACTGATGTTTCTTGTTTTGGAGGATCCGATGGAACTGCTTCAATAGTTGTAAATGGAGGAACGCCGGCTTATAACTACAGTTGGAATAATAATAATATTTCGTCAGCCGTAAGTAATGTGCTGGCTGGTTTATATTCAGTAACAGTTAGTGATGCGAACAGCTGTAGTATATCAGTTTCTGTAAGTATATCACAACCTTCTCAATTAATATTAATGCAAAGCAGTTCCGCCACTATTTGTAATGGTCAAAGTTATTCAATCACGAGTTCAGCATCAGGTGGTAGTCCGGGTTATTTATATAATTGGAGTAGTGGACAGTTAAGTCAAAATATTTCTGTTTCACCAATGCAACAAACCATTTATACAGTAACAGTTACTGACTCACACAATTGTATTGTTGTTGGATCATTGACGGTGGCTGTAAACGAATTGCCCATAGTAAGTTTCATTGCAGATAAACGTGAAGGCTGCGAACCAACCTGCATTAATTTTACCAATACAACTCTTAATACGCAAGCCGCAACATGGCAGTTTTCTCCAATGAGTATTCAAAACGGAAATGTAGTTAATGAATGTTATAATAGTGCTGGCTTATATAATGTAACATTAGTTATAACAGATAATAACGGTTGTAGTAATTCCTTGACAGAAGACGATTACATAACTATTCATCCTAAGCCACTTGCCGCATTTAGCACAAGCCCTCAGCCTACAACTATACTTAACTCAACAATTAATTTCACCAACCTTTCGCAGGGTTATACAAAAAGTAATTGGAGTTTTGGCGATGTACCTAACAGCGGTTCAATTGAACAAAACCCCTCTTATACTTACAATGTTTCTGGTGAATATTCTGTCAGGCTTATAGTTGAAAATGAATTTGGTTGTGCCGATACTGCAAATGAATTAGTAAAAATTGATCCGGATTTTTCTTTGTTCGCACCCAATACATTTACTCCTAATGATGATGGCAAGAACGATAATTTTAAACCTTTAATTGTTGGTATGGAAGTAAGCGAATATCAATTATTGATCTTCGACAGGTGGGGGCAAATAATCTTCTCTAACAATAATTATTCAATAGGGTGGGATGGTAGAGCTAACGGTGGTGATACCATTGCACAACAAGATGTATACGTTTACAAAATAATTTGCAAAGATGTTTTAGGAATTAAACACCGCATTGTTGGGAATATAAACTTGATTCGATAGTTTTTTTGAAAGTTTCTTTTTGAAATTTACTAAGGAGAAGGCTTGAAGTTTTATTTGTTTGGAATATCTTCTTTTCTCAGGTAATTATCCAACACAAAAGTTCCGAATGGAATAAGTGAAGATAAAAAAACCAGGAAGCTTTTTCCTATTTTCCATTTCTGAGTTGCCATTACGTTTAACAAAGCAATAATGAACCAGATAAATAATGCACCGTGAATCCAACCTACGACTTTCACAGCCTGTGGCATATTCGCAAAATATTTCAGCGGCATTGCAATAAATAATAGTACCAGAAAAGAAATCCCTTCTACAAAGCCCGCCAGTCGTAACCTTCCAATTGGTGTTTTTGAAAAGCTAAGTGCCATACTACAAAGTTTTTATTTCGGCAACAAGGTCGGTAAGCGCTTTTTTGGCGTCACCAAAAAACATGGAACATTTTGGATCATAGAAAAGCAGGTTATCAATACCAGCGTAACCCGCGTTCATAGAACGTTTGTTAACGATAATGTTTTTTGCTTTGTCTGCTTCAATGATCGGCATTCCGTAGATAGGGGATGAGGGGTCGGATTTAGCTGCAGGATTAACAACATCGTTTGCGCCAACAATCAGCACCACATCTGTTTGTTCTAACTCAGGATTAATGTCTTCCATCTCTACAAGCTTACTGTAATCAACATTCGCTTCAGCAAGTAATACATTCATGTGTCCGGGCATACGACCTGCAACTGGGTGGATAGCATATTTTACTTCAACACCTCTTTCTTCTAATAACATCTCCAATTCATGAATAACATGCTGCGCTTGCGCAACTGCTAATCCATATCCGGGAACAATAACTACTTTTTTAGAATAGTTCATTAATACAGCAAGGTCGGTTGTGCCAACATCTTTTATAGATCCTTTTACATCTGTTGTACTTGCAGCTGTTGAGCCTCCGAACGCACCGAAGATAACATTGCTTAAAGGACGGTTCATGGCTTTACACATGATGAGCGTAAGTAACGTTCCTGCAGAACCAACCAATATACCTCCTGTGAGCATTACTTTGTTGTCATATAAAAATCCTCCGAATGCTGCTGCTAAACCGGTGAATGAGTTAAGCAATGAAATTACAACAGGCATATCTGCTCCGCCAATCGGAATGGTAAATAAAATTCCATAAATGATTGCTGCGGCAAACAATGAATAAGCCAGCATCATATTTCCGCCGGTATAAACAAAATAACCACCGAATGCGAATACCCCAATCATTACAATCGTATTAATAATATTATAAGCAGGAAGACGAATGGGTTTATCCATTGTGCCATTTAATTTCAGGAAGGCAATAATACTTCCGCTAAAAGAAACTGTACCAATTATTAATCCTGCAACAATAGCGATCATCATTCCGTAAGGCGCGTGACCTTCAACACCTGCGGCTTCCGCAAGATGATAAGTATGATTAAGTTCAATAAGAGAGATTAATGCGGCGCAGGCACCACCCATACCGTTGAAGATGGAAACGAGCTCCGGCATTTTTGTCATCTGAACTTTTTTAGCTGTTCCCCAGCCAATAAGTGTTCCTACGCCAATAGCACCAAATATAAGTGCGTAAACCAATCCTGATACTTCATTGTCGTGCAGAAAAATAGTTCCGAGTATAGCCAATGTCATACCAAATGCACCAATAAGGTTACCATTGCGTGCGGTTTTAGCGTCGCCCATCATTTTTAATCCAATGATGAAAGTTACAGAACCAATTAGGTAGCAAATTTCTAGTAAGTGAAGCTTCATATATTTTTAAATTGAAGATTTTTGATTTAAGATTTACTTTTTCTTTTTAAACATTTCAAGCATTCGGTCAGTTACAACAAATCCTCCTACCACATTCAGTGTTCCTAAAAGCACTGCTAAAAAGCCAAGTGCCATGGCTAAAATATTGCCGGGGTCAACGTTAAGCATCACATGTATTGCGCCAACAATTACAACACCGTGTATAGCATTTGCTCCAGACATTAAAGGTGTATGAAGCACAGTAGGCACTCCGCCAATTACCTCAATACCTACAAACACTGAAAGGATAATGAAGTAGATCATCTCACGATTGTCACTAAAAAAACTCAACAAATTTTCCATAGAACTAGTTTTACGAATTACGAATATTTACGAATGATACGAATCTATTTTGTTTACTTTTTTTAGCAACTGATTACTGACAACTGATAACCTATTACTATTTACTAAGCGTTTTGTAATTTCTTCACACTCGGATGTACCGCCTGTCCTTTATGTACTATCAATGATCCTTTTGTAATTTCTTCTTCCATTTCCCATTTAAATCCTTTGCTTTCTGCTAAGTGAAGAAGTAATGTTTGAATATTTTTTGCGTAAAGATCACTTGCATTCATTGGTAATAAACTCGGAATATTTCCTTCGCCAATAATTGTTACTCCGTGTTTTTCAATAGTTTTATTTAATTCACTTCCTACAACATTTCCTCCCTGCTCAACAGCCATGTCAACTATTACAGACCCAAAGCGCATACTTTTTATCATGTCATCAGTAACTAACACCGGTGCTTTTCTTCCCGGGATAAGAGCTGTTGTGATTACTATGTCTGCTTCTTTCACGTGTTTTGCAACTAACTCCTGTTGGTTTTTTAGAAATTCTTCTGATACACCTTTTACATATCCGCCTTCTATTTTAATACTTGCATCCCCTTTTACTTCGATGAATTTCCCTCCTAAGGATTGAACCTGTTCTTTTGTCTCTGGACGTATATCCGTTACCTCGACTACTGCACCAAGCCTTTTAGCGGTTGCAATAGCTTGCAATCCGGCAACACCTGCACCAAATATTACCACTTTAGAAGGTTTAATTGTACCCGCTGCTGTGGTCATCATCGGGAAGATTTTCCCAATCTGATTGGCAGCCATCAATACCGATTTATATCCAGCAAGATTTGCCTGTGAACTTAAGGCATCCATTTTTTGTGCACGTGAAATACGAGGTACAGCATCCATTGAAAATGCTGTAACGCCTGCTTTTTCACAAGCGGAAATAAGATCAGGATTTGTTCCTGCCCACATAAAGGAAATGAATATTGCTTCCTTTTTCATCGTGGAAATTTCTTCCGGTAAAGGGGCATTTACTTTTAAAATAACATCCGCCTCAGCATATAATTTGTTCTTATCACTTTGAGTTGTGGCCCCGGCAGTTTTATAAGCATCGTCAGAGAAGAAAGAATTCATTCCTGCACCGCTTTCAACAATAACTTCAAACCCTTTTTTAACAAGGTCTTGCACAACTGCAGGAGTAAGAGCTACCCTGTTTTCCTTAAACTTTGTCTCTTTTGGAACAACTATTTTCATTTATTGTTTTTTTAAATCCTAATTAAAGATGGAATCCTGATCTTAAACAAATTAGAAAGCCATACTCGTTAAAATTGCCATTAAAGCACCTGCCCGAAATGGCCCCTGTCTTTGTAAAGACCGAAAATAGAAAATATAAAGGATTTCGACAAAATTGTTATTAGAATGGAATAGGGGCGATATCGAGATTATAACCATTAAAAATGGTGATTTAGACACGTAATAATTGTTCTTTTTTGATTGGGAGTTTAGGTGTCAATAAGGTTACTTTATGGAGTAATAACAGTCGACTGTTAATATATAGGGAGGTTCTATTAATTGATTTTAACAAATGTAACCGTATTTTTTTTTAGATTTTAATTTTTGCGGAAATATTTTTGTCTGTTTTATCTCGAGGAGTATTTTTTCATCTCTAATTTCAGAG